>Ga0196965_1000080_pt1 | contig 75284 bp, 72 predicted proteins | sample S1_20metaG_FD_148668 | JGI IMG/M metagenome (GOLD analysis project Ga0196965, IMG submission 148668) | Soil microbial communities from Anza Borrego desert, Southern California, United States - S1_20 | ecosystem: Environmental > Terrestrial > Soil > Desert | place: USA: California | collected...
GCTGCCAAGAAATGGTCAATGCCAATCCGTGACTGGAAGCCCGCTCTGAATCAGTTTATGATTCTCTATGAGGATCGGTTTCCGGAGATTTTTTAACGGCGGTTTACACGGAAATTTTTACACCCTCCGGCATGGGGCTTCAACCTCATCCTTAACGTTTCTGCAACCCAACTTAGAGATCCTTTTAACCAAGGCTAAACGTTTTGGACGGGGCAACATGCCCCGTCCAGCTCGAAGCCGATTATTCACCACGAACACAATCCATGTCACACGGTTCGTAAAACAACTGGCTTTTGCATTCACCGCAATAATAATACTCCGGCTCCTTGTGCTGAACATGGATGAACCCTCTTCTTGACCGGTCAATTTTCCAATCACCACTAACGCCGCTTTCAGAAACAAAAGTTCCGCTGGCATAGCAATTAGACGCCGTCAAATCATGCTCGTATTCTCTCAAAGTTGTTGAACGCGCCGATGTAAAAAAATTTAATACGTCTGCTTTATCTAAAATGAAGCTTTTACACGTTTCCGGCGTTTCATCAGAACTGATATAGCCTGAAAAATCTCCGTTATGCTCTATTTTTATCGACTCCGGATTCAACAAATTTCCAGATGTTTTTTGTTTGTCTGTTGTTTCATCACCTGATGAACATCCATAAAGAATCAAAACAGAAGAAATAAGTAATAGCTTCACCATGTCGCGGTTCCCGCCTCTGTTTTGTTCTTATAAGATACCGTAGGATGCCGAAAAACTTCAGTCAAAGGCACTTTAAGGGATGTTCTTAGTTCCTGAATAAGCCACTTTAGAGATTCGCTTTGTTCCTTGGTTAGCACCTCATAAATTCTTTTGTCCGGGTCAGGTTCCGTCAAAGGCAGGGCCTGACCTACAATTTCTATTCCTATACTATCTTGATTTGAAGGGTATCGATCTGGAACGCTTTTCTTCATTTCTCTACGATGTGTCCCGATAGGATCAAATTTTTTAAGCAGATTGAGTTCTGTGGCCGTGCATGTCATTTCCGCCAGACACCGTGACCTTAACTTGCCAACATGCCATGCCTGTTTTATTACTGAAGCGGTCTGATAAATTGTTCCATCTTTATCGATTAGGAAATGAGCGCCTGCACCACCCGTTTTATAACTATTGAATGCGGATTCAGCGGTGGCACCTCCGGTTTGATGTATTATTATCCCTCGGACTTTAGCCATTGGCTTTTTCTCAATCGCAGGAGCAATTTTTAATTTTATTTTTTTGTTAATGGCTTTTCCGTCTTTATCAATCACAAGCATGATATTTTCCTTTTAGTTAGCTAACGTTCAGGTAAACAGGACGAATAGGGCCAGGCCTTACAATTTATATTCGTCTGATATTTTTCGGTGCTCCGGCTAACCGCGCCGTGTAAAAGGTACGGCCTGACCTCGAGCCCTCCGAGCCTTCTTAGCCATTCTTCAACATAGCGCCGCGCATCAGTGGCAGCAAGAAGCAACGTGACGAAAAGCGAGCGGCGCTTTTTTTGTGTCCAAGTGAATTTCACTTGTCAGGCTATTTGTTCTTTTCCTTAACGCCAAACCTCAGTTTATCAATTTTTGATAAAAGCAATATATTGCCCCTGCAAAAGCTACAAGAAACAAATATTCACCGGCTAATTGATACATGCTCCATAACGCAACGGTTAAGACTAAAGACCCAAGCATAAACAGCGTATTTTTTACCATTATGCATACTCGAAGTTTATTGAGAGCCGTTCGCATTGCATACCAAAACTTCGTCTGAAATTATGGTTTTATTGGCTATTTTCCATACCCGTAATTATTGAATTCAGTCTAGTTTACAGAATGACTATTTACAAATGCTAAAGTCTGCTTTTGGCGCATAGCAGATATTCTTCTGAGCGGGACAGAATTACCCAGGCAGCATGGCATTTCAACCGCACCCTTAACGTTTCTGCAACCTCCAAGCTTAGAAATCCTTATTAACCAGGACTAAACGTTTTGGACGGAGCAACATGCCCCGTCCAGCTCGAGGTACACCTCAATCGGCAGAAAGTGGCCGATTCTTGCCGATTCCAATGCCAGCTCGAATCGAAGCAAGCTCGCCAGGCTGGGCGATCATAGCCCAGCGGCCGCCACCGGCTTCGGACCGGACGACAAGGCTTTTATTTCGCGGGAAATCCGTGAATAAAGCTCCGGGGTCCATACCGGAAGTCTTCCGATGTCAGCTTTCAGAGGAAAAACTCTGGGATCGTGCGGTGCAATCACGACTTTCACATTTTCGGCGCCCGCGTGCGCGGCCAGGACGAAAAGCTCCTCAATCGTCTCATCGTCCATGGCCAGGCAGCCGAGGGATTTGGCCTGGCCATGGATAAAAATATCCGTCCCCGGATCGGCGCGCCCCTCCCGCCATGCATGGAAGAGGTCGAATTCGTTGGGGTAATTTAATTTCATCGACAAGTGGAAATGGCTGTTCGGATTCAGCCCCGCGATCCGGTAAACGCCTTCCGGCACCTGCATGTCGCCTTCACGCAGTTTGGGGCCGGACACGCCGCTGGCGGCGCGGATGCGATAACCGCGGATGAAGCGGAACTCGCCGCTGTCCCTGGCCCAGAGTTCCAGCTTCATTTCCTGTTTCAAGGCGACGAAGGTGACTTCCCGGGGAGGATAGACCACTTTCGCCTTGTCGAAATAGGATTTGAGTTTGCTCGTTGCGTAGGGGCCATACAATTGCAGGACATCCTCCACGGTCCGTTCGCCGGGCAGCTTGATAGGCGGGATGTCATGGGTTCTCCGCGCGGCTTGGACCTGCGGTTTGGCGGCCATGGCGCTGGCCGGAAGGGCGGAAGGCTTGTGGCCGGAGCAGGCGCCGAGGGAGCCTGCCACGGCCAGGCCGACGATGATTTTGGCGGTTGATTTCATCATAAGTGCTGGAAATGAAGTGGCGATCGGCATAGTGTAGGCAACCCTCCATCTGTCCGCAAGCTCAGGATTTGCCGGTCGAAGCGGGAGTAAGAAGCCGGCCTTGCAAGGCATCCTGGCGGCATGTGAAAAGCGTCCGTTTAGAAAATCTGACGGTGAGTTCCGTTCTTGACAGCTAAACTGGAAAAGACGTATGTTGGACCGGTTTAAATAATCGACTTGTTAGGCCACACACATGTACAGCTACGTCCTCTTGGTTCACGTCCTGGCCGCAACCGTATGGACCGGCGGGCACTTAGTGCTGGCTTCTACCGTTCTTCCTCGCGCGCTGGCGGCGCAAGATCCCAGGATATTGATCGAGTTCGAATCAGGGTTCGAACGCATCGGCATGCCAGCCTTGGCCATTCAAGTGGTTTCCGGTCTTTGGATGGCTCACCTGTTGGCGCCCGACTTCTCCACCTGGCTTTCCGCGAACACGCTTCAGGGCAAGCTCATCATTTTTAAGCTCATATTGCTAGCAGTTACCGTCCTCGCCGCGCTAGAAGCACGGTTTCGCCTCATTCCGAACCTCAGCGCGTCAACCCTTCCGGCAATGGCGCTCAGAATCGTTCTGGTCACCATTGCCTCAGTGGCGTTCGTCATTGTTGGGGTTTCATTTCGAGGGGGCTCCTCACATGATTCATGCCCATAACGCGAATTTAAACTTCGAGCGCAGACCGACGAAGGGAACATTGGGCGCTTATGAAGCGTAGCATCGTCGGCTTCCACCAGGACGCAGAAAATCATTGGGTGGCTGAGCTTGAGTGCGGGCACTTTCAGCACACACGCCACAATCCGCCCTGGGTTAATCGCCCTTGGGTCATTACGCCGGAAGGCCGTGCATCAGCCATTGGCTATAAGCTTCAGTGCAAGAAGTGCGATGCCGGGGCGCCGCCGGATCGTCAATAGATCATCATACTTTGGCTGCCGGTCCTGTCGTTGCAGGGCCCGACAATTCGCGGCAGGCGCGACGGCTTTGGCTGGGCGCGAACTGAGCTCATACGTTGAGCGTCCGCAAGTGTCATTGAGTTAAATATGCCGAAAGATAGCCTTTGGAAACGGTGAAAATGGCACTGCTTGATTGTCTTGGTTGGGCCCGTTGCAGTCTTTCACTCGAATTTTTTGAATGGCAATAATTAGCAGTATAGCAGCCAGTCTCTGAATTGCTTGAGTAAGTCAGTTTCAAACATAAGTGTCGAAGTTATCTAGTACTTATTACATTAATATATTTTAGGCTTTTTAATAAAAATTTATTCTTTATCAAATTGTTACAATGAAAAATAAAACAGCCAATTTACCCAATTAAACACTAGATCTGTTTATCGTGAAAATTATGTACGTTATCCCGTTTAAAACCATAATTTTTTCAGAAAAATTGTTTTGATACGGTAGCCTAGTATGTAAGATATGCAGATCTAGAAAATCACTTGTTAGCCCATGAACTCGATTACCCTCAATAAGCTGAACCAACAATATGCGCTATGCGACGGGAAGATCCATTCCGTCCGTCTTCCTTCGCCCAAGATCTGGGGAAGTCGATGTCCTCCTTGGATTAAGGATGAGAAGGGACAGTAAAGCACCGTTAGACACAGCCCCGGTTCTGCTCGCGTTTAGCGGCCGCGTGAATTACGCGTTCGTTGACGGGAATATGGATGAAACGGCGGGTGACTACTCCGATATCACTCTGGTGCAACTAGACGACGGTCGCTACTACCTGTCGCTCGACCCTTTCGGTAACTCCGGTCGCCCTCACGACGACGATAACGACGTCGTGGTTGCAGACCGTTTGGCGGTCTTCCCGCAGGTACTCGGAAAAGATGGGCTAACCAACCAATGAAGCCGACGCCGAGTATCCCTGTGGTTCTTTCGTACCGTAGCAGCGGCGCGGCTTATCGGCGACGTTATATCAAATGAAGAAATTAGCCATCGTGCTGCTAGTGTTCTCCTTCATAGTCATTTCAAGCCACCTCTATTATGTATTGCGCCCAATTGATGGCATTGATGTGCATGAAATGGCAATTTCGTTGCAAAGCTTCGTTGAACAGTACAAATATCATAGAAGTATACAGTTGCTAATCACCGACCTAGACCCAGATGCCTTGAAATATTTAATTAATGCTGATTGTGGCGGCGGATCAGGCTGTTATGATCATGGCAAAACCTTGGTCCAAGTATTGATCAAAATTGGTGACTCTTCTTTTAGTGGAATGATTCCCAAACTGCGCAAAGAAGAATCCGAGCATCTACTAAATCTATTGTCTGTAGGCTATGAATATGGTGGATTTCCGGAATGGATTGATCTAGAGCGGTTTCCTTTAACTTTTAGAGCATTAAATGAGAAGGTATAACAAGCTCATCAACTCAAATAGCAAAAAATGCTGCTCCTTCGTCGTGTTACTTTTCGTTGCCGGTTATGGCTGGCATTAGCCCTCAATGACAGTCATCCGTCCACGACTAACGAAGAATCTAGCGTTTTCCTATGCTGCTCTCTTCTTGGCGGGGCTGTTCTTTCGCTTCGCCATCTATCGTCACATACACATTGCGCCAGATATGCTTATTTGGCATTTCGACCTGATAGAGGCGCTTGGCTTACTTCTTATGGCCGTATTGGCGGTGTCAACGTGAGCATCGCGATCGATGCGCATCACTGCGTTCAGCGCATCCTACGAGCTTTCATAGTTCTTTTCCTTCAAATTTCTTGGTCGAAATTTAAAGGTAAGAAAAACTACCGTATCGGTAAAACCTATGAGAGTCTCCCCGGCAGAGCCGGAGGTTTACCTAATGATTAATTACTATTTTTTCTGATCACTATTAGTGTTAGCTCAATCCAGTGTTCAGCAGTGAGATGTATTTACTGATTTCAGTATAAGCCTTTTTAATAAGCATCAGTGTATCAATAGTCGAATTCTCAAATCTAAACTCGACCCATTCAAATTCTTTGGTTACTGAAATAGGCGCTCCAATAATTTCCTGTATTTTCTTTGCGCTCATATCATCAGATATTACTGCTGGTTTTCCATGACCTACCTGTATGCCGTTAACATTACAGTCAATAAAGGTGACTGTCCCACCATCGCCATTTCCATCGATTCTAATTGCTCCCCCGCCAATAATTGTTGTTGACCGTTCAGAATTCTTTCTGATTTGAGAACTGAGTTTATTATGCTTATTAAAATTAGTTTGGTCGCATAACTCAATTAACCAATTATCGCCACACTTATGTGGTTGAAGAGATTCAATTAAGGCATACAAATTCGGCCTTCTTTTTGCAAGTTCTGGAAGATTTTTATCTATTTGTTCTTTAAACAAAGATTCTCTTATTCCGTAAGGAAAATACAACCGTTTTTTAGAATTTGAATTGTAGGAAAACCAAATATCTTGTACCGAATATTCTAGGATACTTCGGAGATGCTCTAGACTTGATTTTACAATCGGCCTCAATACTTCCTTTTGCTCTTCGTCTTTTTTAGCTTTGTCATAGCTCTTTTTTAAATTTTTAATATTACTTTCAACCGCTTCAAGTAATTCAGTAATATCTTGATATCTTTCCATTAACATCACCTAATCATATAAAATACTTTATATGGTGATTACTTAATATAAATCAATCTCAATATTAAAAATATCTGCTCATTATGGGGTTTGAAAGGCCATAAGATGCGTTAGGCATAGGATGTGCTGAGGAACGAAGCGCATCGCTCGCGATTGATGCGCCTCCTTTCGTCGGCACATCCTATGGCCCTGAGAATCAGCCATTTACCTCAAAGACTTATATCGTCTGCTTAATGGCACATTGCTGACCTTCTCCCGAACAGCACAAGATATACCCCGCACCAGATTATTCAACTGAACTGGAAATCCAATCAAACGTTCGAAGCGGGTTAAATACCCCGCCTCGCTGAGGATCAATCCGCTCAACTCCGCGCCAGATCCGCATTCTGATCGATTATATACATGAACCGGACCAGCGTCCCGCGCTCGGCGTGGTCCTTGAACCAGCCGTTCTCGGCCATGCGGGCCTCGCACAGGAAGGCGTTGCCTTCGGCCTCGAACTCGGACTGCAGCGTTCGCGAGAACTCGTAATTCTTCACCCAGTGATTGCGGATGTTGGGCGTGAAGTCGTGCTGAACGTAGCGGAACGACAGTGACTGCAACGCCTCGTCCATGCGCGTATGGCCGGGCAGCAGGATGGTGTCGGGATCGCTCTCTTCCTTGGCCTGAAACGCCGCGATGATCATGCGGCCGCCGGGACGCAGCTTGGCGTTGAGCTTGGCCAGCGTCTTGTTGTAGTCGCCCATGAAGTAAATCGAATCGATGGCCAGGATGACATCGTAACCGTCGCCGGGCAGCTCGTCCCGAATCAGGTCGGCGCACCGGAAATTCAGCGTGGCGGCCTTATCCCGGGTTCTGCCTTGCGCCTGGGCGATGGCGACGTCCGCGTAATCGAGTCCGAGGATGTCGCAGGCGGTCTTTTCGTGGAGGTGCTCGGTGATATGGCCATTCGAACAGCCGATTTCCAGCACCTTTTCGCCGGGCTTGAGCAGCGTGGTCAAAAAATCCATCTCGTCGATGTCCATCATGCCGTGCTGGCACAGGTCCCGGCCATAAACGGCCTCGCAGAAGCGCGAGTGCGTGGAGCTGTCGGCCGCGCGCCGGAAATATTCGTTGTACCAGGCCTTGGAAAACATCTCCGCCTGGCCCATGTCGGCCGTGTGGTTCATTAGTTCATTCATGCTCTGTTCCATACTTGCCTATACCTCTATCTGTTTTAAAAAATTACTATTTTCTAATGTAAATTTCGGCCCGTATCCCAATGGGTTTCAGGATAGGGACCTTGCCTCGGCTTTAAAACTGGAAAAACGGCCACTCGGGCTCGAGCCCGAGCAGGATTTGTCCGACTGATTCCAGCTTGCTTGCACTCAAAAAGCCGTGCTGCGTGATGACGTGAATATCGCGGAAGTGCCGCTCGAACGCATATTCCTCGCGGATACCCGAAGCGCCGGCGATCTCGTGGATGAGGCTTACGGCCTTGGCGCATTCGAGCGCGGCATGGGTCATGGCCAGTTGCATGCGGCCTTTCAGCGCGACCGTGATGGGTCTTTCGGCGACGGCTTCCTGCCAGGCTTCCTCGAACGCGCCGAAGAAAAAGGCGCGGCTGGCGCCGAGTCTGGCTTCGGCCTGCGCGAGCTGCGATTGCACGACGCCGTAATCCTTGAGCGTTTTCGTGCCATAGGCCGGCGTCTTGTTGGTGATGAGGTCTATGGCTTCATCGATGGCCGCGCGCGTGATGCCGAGCGCCGGCGCGACGAGGGCCGCGATCGCCGGCCAGACCGTCAGCCGGTACAGCGGCCCCTGATAGGCGCTGCCCGGCTTCGCCAGCGGTCCCCACGGCGCGGCCCAGTGCTCGGGGATGAAGGCGTCTCGCATTTCGACGTCATGGCTGCCGCTGCCGCGCATGCCCATGACGTTCCAGTTGTCCACGATGTCGGCTGCCTGCGCGGGAACGGCGACCAGCCGTGTTTCGGGCATGCCGTTGGCGTCCACGCGCAGCGTGTCGCCATCATGGATGTTGGCGAAGCCGATGAAAGCCGTGGCATGGTGCGCGCCGCTCACGAACGCCGTGCGCCCCGAGATGCGGTAGCCGCCCGCGACCGGCACGGCCTTGCGCGCGGGGTTGAAGGCGCCGACCGGAATCGCGTCGACATTGAAAATCTCCTGCGCGGCCTGATCGCTGAACCAAGGCGCGAACATGTCGTGGGCGACGGCGATCTGCAGGTTCCAGCCGGCCGCGCTGTCGATGCGCGAAACCTCCTCGATGACGCGGAAGCCGGATATCGGGTCGAGCTCGAAGCCGCCGAACGCCTTCGGCCGCCACAGCCGGTAAAGCCCCGCCTGGTGCATTGCCTTGGCCACGGGCGCGGCCAGTTTCCGCTCGCATTCGGCCTCGGGGGCGTGCTGTCGGATGATCGGCTCGATTTCTCGGACGGCTCTTAGAAGAGTGTCGGTTGTGGACATGAAAGTCTCCTGCATTACATCGTTATCGAATTCAGGCGCGGCGCGCGCCGCCTGCCGACCGGATTATAATATAGAAAACCCTATTGAGGTTATGGAAATTCCATGCTTAATGTAAGCCGAATTGATTCGCCCTGGGCGACTTAAGTCGGCCCTACACCGGTTGCTCGTCAAGATTCAGGGAAGTTATTTCTCGCCCTAGCCTTGGTCCGGGGAATGGAATCCCCCGCATCCCAGGCAGGGCCGCACAAGGCGCCAGCCCTGCCCGCCATGAACGAAAGCCTCAGTTCTTGATGACGGCGCAGGCCAGTCTGGCCCCGCCGCCGCCGAGTGGTTCGGGAAGGTCCGAATAATTGTCCTCGCCGACATGGATAATCAGCGAGCGGGATTTGATGTCTTTGAGCTTGAGGCGAGGCGCCAGCACGGGATAGACGGCCTTGCCTGCCTGGTTTGCGACCAGCGCCGGCAGATCGCCGAGATGGCCGTTCCCCCATGGCGTGTCGTGCCGCTTGCTGCCCTTGGGATCGTAGTGGCCGCCGGCGGCGAGTCCGGCCACGGGCTTCCCGTCTTTGTCCTCCGGCAGACAGTTCGGATTCTCGTGCACATGGAAGCCATGGATGCCGGCCGGAATATTTTCCAGCGTCGGCGTAAACACCAGGCCATACTGGCTGTCGGCAATGCTGATGGCCCCGATTCGTTTGCCTATGCCTCGCTCATTGATCAAATCCACGGGCACGACAAGCTCCGCCGCGGAGGCCGGACCGGCCAGGAACCAGAGAGCGCTCAACAGAAAACATCTGGATAGATGACGCATGTTGTACTCCTGTCAATAGTTAAACGACACTCATTTGAAGTGAATAGTGATTTTTAGTTTCATATTGTCAGGGCTTGCGCAAGGCTGCATGTGGGGGCGACTGCCAACAGTAGGCGCTTTAGACGAAGTCGCCCCCCACACAGGCGTAAGTTCTGGTTATTTAGGCGAACTGCCTTACAATGCCCTTCTCTAAAACGACATTCAGGATCGATTCAATGGCATCAACATACTGGGTAAAAGAAAGCGCGTTCGGGATCTGGTTTCTCAACACGGACATGTGGCGGCAGCGCGTGCTGAAGCGCGCGCTCGACGACCTGGATACCCTGCTGCCCGGCGACCGGTCCGCCTATGCCGCTGTCCTGGATATCGGCTGCGGGCGCGGCCATGCGTTCAGGATGCTCGACCAGCGCTTCAGCCCGGCACGCATCTGCGCCATTGAAATCGATGAGGCGCTGATCGGCGATGCCGTCCGCCAGGCGGAACGCTGCCGCTGCCCCGTAACCGTCACGGCCGGCAATGCCGAAGCCCTGCCTTATGCCGACCGATCCTTCGACATGGTTTTCTGCCATCAGAGCTTTCACCATATCGTGCAGCATGAAAAAGCCATCGCCGAGTTTTACCGGGTGCTCAAGCCCGGCGGCGTTCTGCTATTTGCCGAATCATGCCGGAAATTCATCCATTCCTTCCTGATCCGCCTGCTGTTTCGGCACCCGATGCAGGTGCAGAAAACGGCCGACGAGTATATCGCGCTGATCCGGCAGGCCGGCTTTAAGGTCGAGGAGAAGGCGGTGTCGACGCCGTATTTGTGGTGGAGCCGGCCCGATGTCGGCGCTTTGGAATGGTTCGGCTTCGGCGTGCCTGAAAACCGTGAGGAGACGCTGCTGAATCTGGTGGCGGTAAAAGGGCTTTAGCCTTGGCTAAAGCCCTGGCCGGCCGGTTATTCCTGCGTGTCGTTGATCAGATCGTAGGTGATGTTCGGATTGAAGCCCATCGGCCAGTAGATGAGGGCCGCCGGCGGCCAGAAGATGGAAACGGTGCGGAATTTGGCTCTCAATCTGCCTTCCTTGATGGTCTGGCCGCCCTGTTCCAGACGGTAAGGAATGCCGCCGCCGGGCGGCATGCCCGCCGCGGTCCAGAAGAAAGGCTTGGTCGTGACTTCGCCGTTGGCCTTGATATCTACCGGTTCCGGCCGTTTATAAACATAAAGCTGCGATCCTTCCGGCACCTTGAAATGGCCTGTGGTCGTACAACCGGTCACGGCTGCCGCCAGCACTAAAATCCCACAAATTTTTTTTATCATTGTTATTGCTCCCTATCGGTTACGCGTTTAAAAATCAGAGACGTATTTATACCACCAAAAGCGAAATTGTTGCTCATCACATAATCGCATTCCAGCAGCCGGATATCGCCCGTTATGTAATCGAGCGCCGCGCATCGCGGGTCGATGTGGTCCAGGTTGGCCGTCGCATGGAACCAGCCCTCGTTCATCATGTGGATGGCCGCCCAGGCCTCCAGCGCGCCGCAGGCGCCCAGCGTGTGGCCGGTATAGCTTTTCATGGCGCTGATCGGCGTGCGCGCGCCGAACACGGCCGCCGTGGCATGGCTTTCGGCGATGTCGCCATGGTCGGTCGCCGTGCCGTGCGCGCTGATGTAGCCGATGGCGGCGGCTTCAAGCCGGGCATCCTTCAGCGCCAGGCGCATGGCGGCCTGCATGTTTTCACTGTTGGGCTGGGTGACGTGCAGGCCGTCGGAATTGGTGCCGAAGCCGACCACTTCCGCATAAAGGCGCGCGCCGCGCGCCAGCGCGTGCTCGTACTCTTCAAGGATCAAGGTGCCGGCGCCCTCGCCGATGACCAGCCCGTCCCGGTCGCGGTCGAAAGGCCTCGGGCTCCTGCTAGGCTCGTCGTTGCGGAGGCTGGTCGCGAACAGCGTGTCGAACACGGCCGCTTCCGAAGCCGAAAGCTCCTCGGCGCCGCCGGCCACCATCACTGTCTGGTAGCCGTTCCTGATCGCCTCGTAGGCATAGCCGATGCCCTGGCTGCCGGAGGTGCAGGCGCTGGAGGTCGTGTAGACGCGGCCGTTGATGCCGAAGAACAAACCGATGTTGACCGGCGCGGTATGCCCCATCATGCGGATGTAGGACGTGGCGTTGAGGCCGTCGACGGCATGGTTGATCAGCATGTTGCCGAATTCGGCCACGGCCTCGAGGCTGCCGGCTGAACTGCCGTAGGCAATGCCCGTCTGCCCGCTGCTCAGGCACGGATCGCCCAAAAGCCCGGCATCGGCCAGCGCCAGCTCGGTCGCGCAGACGGCCAGCAGGGCGATGCGGCCCATGCTGCGCGTCTGCTTTCTCGTATAATGCGCCGGCTTCGTGAACTCGATCGGCGCGCCAAGCCGCGTGTTCAACCCCCGGTACTTGTCCCATTCAGGCATGTGGCGGATGCCCGTGGACCGGGCTTTCAGCCGCGCCGCGACCTGCGGCCAATCGTTGCCGATCGGCGAGAGGCCGGCCATGCCGGTCACGACGACCCGCCGCATCAGCACAGCCCCCCGTTTACGGCAATGACCTGGCGCGTGATGTAGCCGGCATCATCCGACATCAGGAAGGCCACGGCCGCGGCCACTTCGCGCGGATGGCCGACGCGCCGCGCCGGAATCATTTTCTTGATCTCGTCCAGCGGCAGCTCGCCGACCATGTCGGTGTTGATCAGGCCCGGCGCCACACAGTTGACGGTGATGTCGCGCTTGGCCAGTTCCAGTGCCAGCGCCTTCGTGGCACCGATGATGCCGGCCTTGGCCGCGCTGTAGTTGACCTGGCCGCGGTTGCCGATCAGCCCCGACACCGACGACAGCGTCACGATGCGCCCCGGCTTGCGGCGCCGGACCATGGGCATGATCACCGGCTGCAGGACGTTGTAGAAGCCGTCCAGATTGGTGTGCACGACGCTGTCCCAGTCCTCGCCGGTCAGCGCCGGAAAGGCGTTGTCGGCCGTGATGCCGGCATTGCAGACCACGCCGTAGTAGGCGCCGAAGGCCTCGATGTCGGCGTTGATCTGCTCGGCGCATTGCGCCCGGTCGGCGATATCGAACTGCAGGACGCGGGCCGTCCGGCCCAGCCGTTCGATGTCGCGGGCGACGGCCTCGGCCTCGGCGCGCCGGCTGCGGCAGTGCAGCGCCAGATCGAAGCCGCGCTCGGCCAGGTACAAGGCGATGGCTTTGCCGATGCCACGGCTGGAGCCCGTTACTAGAATCGTTTTGTTCATAACTGTGTGTCGTCAAGCGGAGGTTGGTAAACGTTCAGATTGGCGCTGATCTCGATGCCCTCGCCCAGAATCCGGCATTCGAAAGCGCCCAGCCTGTCGTCCTGCATGATTTTCTCGACGCGCACCGTCAGCGCCGCGCCGACCTTGAATGCGGCCGCGTTGCCGCCGTAGCGGCGCGTGCCCAGCAGAAAGCCGAGCCTGATCGGCTCGCCGGCGAGCCGGGCTTTCATGCCGACATAGGCGCCGATGGTCTGCGCCATGTATTCGATGCCGACCCAGGACGGCACGGTTTCATCGTCGACCAGCAAACCGGGACGCACGACCAGCTCGGCCGACAGGCTGTTGTCGTCGAAAGCGGTGACGCGGTCCAGCAGCACCATTTGGCCCGTATGCGGGATCAGTTCGGAAATAGCGGGGAATACGTTCATGAGGCGTTTAAAGCTGTAGGGTACGAGACTGTGAAAGAATCCAGAATTTTTCTCTTTGAGACCTATATGTTGTTATATACAAATATAAAATACACAATATATTGTGGTTAAAATTTCAAAAAACGAATACTTTCACAGTCTCGTACGCAGTGCGTACCTTCTCAGAGTCATGGTGAATCGGCAAATTTCGGAAAAGGTATGCGATGCATACCCTACAAAACTGGAACAGTTGTAGGGTACGCAGTGCGTACCTTCTCGGATTCATGGCAAATCGGCAGCTATTGAAAAAGGTATGCGATGCATACCCTACAAAGCGCATGCACAAAATAAAAAGTAATGATCTCATTGTCCAGTGGTGTGGGGGCGACTTTACTTGTGCCCTTTGGGGTAGTCGCCCAGGGCGATTAAAACCGCCCCCACAAATGTTTTCATGGCTGGTCATGCCCTGCCCACCACTATCGACAGGTTGTTGCCGCCGAACGCGAACGAATTGCTCTGGCAGGTGTCGATGCGCCGCCCCAGGCGTTCGCCTTGCTTGACCAGGTGCAGCGGCGCCAGTTCGGGATCGGGCTCGTCGCCGCCGACATGCGGGATCAAGGCGTCGTCGCCGGTCAATAGCAGCCAGCAGAAACCCAGCTCCAGCGATGCCGCCGCGCCCAGGGTATGGCCGGTCATGCCCTTGCTGGAGCTGACCGCCAGCTCCGGCCCGAACACGGCGTTGACGGCCGCGCTTTCCATGGCGTCGTTCAGCACCGTCGCGGTGCCGTGCAGGTTCAGGTAGTCGATATCTTCGGGCGTCTTGCCGGCATCGGCCAGGGCCAGTTCCATGGCCCTGATCACGGCCGTACCGGCCGGGTCCGGCGCCGAAAAATGGTAGGCGTCGCTGGTCGCGCCGATGCCCAGCAGGGCGACGGGGCCCGGCTCCCGGCTCAGCACGAACAGGCTGGCCGCCTCGCCGATGTTGATGCCGTCGCGGTGCCGGCCGAACGGCCTGCAGTAGCCGGCGCTGATCGATTCCAGCGCGGCGAAGCCGTTGATGGTCAGGCCGCACAGGCTGTCCGCGCCGCCGACGATGACCGCGTCGCAAAGGTTCAGATTGAGCAGCCGGCGCGCCGAGGCGAAGGCCTTGCCGCTGGACGAGCAGGCCGTGGAGAGCGTGTAGGCGGGCCCGGTCAGGTTCAGATAAGCGGCCAGGAAATCGGCGCCGGCGCCCATTTGCTGCTGCTTGTAGTGGAATCCCTCGGGCAGGGCGCCGGTTCGCGCGACCGAGGCCAGTGCCTGCTCCGTGCTCAGCACGCCCGACGTGCTGGTGCCGATGACGACGCCGATACGGTCGCGGCCGAACGCTGCGGTCATCGCCTCGACGGTCGGTCTGATCTGCTCCAGCGCGGCCAGCAGCAGCCGGTTGTTGCGGCAGCGGTAAACGCTGTATTGCGGCGGAATCGCGGGCAGTTCGCTGTCGATGCGGCCGACGATGACCTCGCGCCCCGGACTGAACCGGTCGGTCATCACCAGCCCGGAGCGGTCGCCGGCCATGAGCCGCCTGCCGATCTCGGCCCTGGAACTGCCGAGCGCGCACAGGAGGCCTGAATCATTCAGGTAATACGTCATAACTGAGAGTCTTGATGTTCAAGCGATAATGGTATTGATGGTTGGTCAGTTCGACGTCCCGGGGCCATGAGAGGTCGGACGACAAGTAACGGACTTCAACTTTCCTGTCGTCCTGATGATACAAAATCCGCCGGTCCGGGCCGGCCTCCAGCCGCCAGCCGGCCGGCAGGATCTTTTCCAGCTCGGCGACGGGCCAGAAAGCCAGCTGCATGTCGGCGATCATGAATGCCGGCGCCACGGCATCGGGCAGCAGTGGGCTTTTATCCGAAACCAGGGCGCGGCCGTCATAGCTTAGATTGAACAGGCTCAGCCCTTCATGGGTCAAGCCGGCCATGGCGATACGGCGTTCGTCCAGCTCCAGCACGCAGACCAGGGTTTCCCGCCGGTCCGCCCAGGCAGCCGTCAATTGCTGCACGACGCGCCGCGCCGGCCCTAGCGGCGGCGCCATCGGCATCGCCGCCGGCTGTCCGGCAATTTCTTTAGGCGGCTGCACCGAACAGCCCGCCGCCAAGGCCAGCATCATAAAAACAGCCGCAAAAACGGGCGGCCTGCCGGCCACCGCCACAGTCGATCTTGTCATTCCTTGTCGCCGCGGCAAAAGGCCGCCAGCGTATCAATTCTTGATCGGGCATTTTTGACGTAAGGGTTGTTTTCATCCCAGGCATAGCCGGCCAGTATCGAGCAGATCATCGCCTTGACTTCGGGCCGTTGCCTGTCGTGGAAGATCACGTCCTGAAACCGGCCGTCGTACCAGGCATCGACGAACACGCGGAAGGTGTCGACGCCGCGCTGCAGGGGCTTTGCGTAATCGGCCTGCCAGTCGACCGCTTCGCCCTTGAACTGGCGGTCCAGCACCTCGGCGGCCAGGCTGGCCGACTTCATGGCGATCGTGACGCCGGAGGAGAAGACCGGGTCCAGGAATTCGCCGGCGTTGCCCAGCAGGGCGTAGCCCTTGCCGTACAGGCTTTTGACGTTGGCCGCATAGCCGGTGATGGTGTTCACGGGAGTGTCGAACTCGGCCTGGCCGAGCAGTTCCGCCAGGCTCGGGTCCTCGCCCACGACCTGCCGCAGCGCCGCCTTGTTGTCATCGGGCAGTGCATCGAAAAACTCCCGCCGGGCCACGACCCCGAGGCTGCTGCGGCCGGCGCTGAACGGTATCAGCCAGTACCAGACGTCTTCATGGTCCGGGTGCACGGTAATGCGGATCTTGTTCCGGTCGAAGCGCGCCTTCGCAGCGATGCGATCCTCGACATGCGTGAACAGGGCCTGCCGGACCGGAAAACCCGAAGGCGACTCCAGATCCAGCAGCCTCGGCAGGATGCGCCCGAAACCGCTGGCGTCGAGCACGAAATCGGCTTCACAGCTCAGCAATTCGCCCGAGGCGTCGCGCACGCTCAGTCTTGGCCTGTCCGCCGAGAAATCGGCCGCCAGCACTTCCTGCTGCCAGCGGATCTCGACGCCCATGCGTTCGGCTTCCCGCGCCAGCAGCATGTCGAATGCTCCGCGCGGTACTTGGAAGGTCGTGCCGATGCCGGCGGTGAATTTGTCCTCGAAGGAGAAATCGGTGTATTTGCGGCCGCGCACGAACGAGGCGCCGTCCTTGTATTGAAACCCGGCATTGGCGACGGCCTCCAGCATGCCGGCCTCCCGGATGAATTCCATGCATTGCGGCAACAGGCTTTCGCCGATGCTGAAGCGCGGGAACAGATGGCGCTCCAGGATCGTGACCCGGTAGCCTTTGTTCTTCAGCAGGGCGCCGGCGACGCTGCCCGAAGGCCCGGCGCCGATGATGACGACGTGGGGAGAGTGGTTTTGAATGCTGGCGCCTTCTTGCTGGCCTGTTATTGACGACATAATTAACGACTTGCGGCTTACTAAAAAGCCTTAATAATAGCATGAATAAGTCGGGCCAGGGTTATCGAGCGGTCGTTCCGGCCTGAACCGTCATCGCTCCCTGTCCTGCCCGCAGCAAACCGCCAGCTGGCGCGGCTTTGACGCTAGCGGCCATCGTTAAAACTCCATTTCTGCCGGCTTCATCCGGAAAAAACAGCCGTCGCTTTGAGTCTTCTTTATGACGCTGGCTGATCATTGATTATATAATGGACGGTTATTGTCACTATTTTTAAGAATTAGGCCTTTAGATTATGGATTTAGCGTATATCGTTTCAGGAATGCTTGTCGGCACTTTAGTCGGTTTGACCGGCGTCGGCGGCGGCTCGCTGATGACGCCGTTACTGGTTTTCCTGTTTGATTTTGCCCCGAAAACGGCAATCGGCACGGATTTATTGTTCGCGGCCATTACCAAATCCGGCGGCGTGCTGGTCCACCATAAGAAACACCAATCGGTCGAATGGAAAATCGTCGGGCTCTTGGCGCTGGGCAGCTTGCCCGCCTCGCTGACGGTTGTTTATCTGCTGACCTATGTGGTCGAAAAAAATGACGCCGTTACGCAACTGATGACCACGACCTTGGGGGTGACGCTGATTTTAACGGCCTTGTCGCTGATTTTCCGTAACGTCTTTACCCGCAAAAGCCATGAGATTGCATTGCAGCGCAAAACCCACCACGAACGTTTCGGGCGCTGGCAGAATCTTTTCACGGTCCTGACCGGACTCGTCCTGGGCGTCCTGGTCACGCTGACCTCGGTCGGCGCGGGCGCGCTGGGCACTGTCACCTTGCTGTTCCTTTATCCGCGCCTGGCGACCGTGCGCATTGTCGGGACCGACCTGGCGCACGCGATCCCGCTGACGGCCGTCGCCGGGCTCGGCCATATGCACATGGGCAATGTCGACCCGGTATTGCTGGGCAGCCTGCTGGTCGGCTCCCTGCCCGGCATTTACGTCGGCAGCTATTTCAGCGCCAAAATACCGGAAAAAGTGCTAAGGCCGCTATTGGCGAGCCTTTTGATCCTGATCGGCGCGAAGTTTGTCGTGTGACGCCTCTCCCGACCTAGCCGTCACGGCATCCGAATGATCGTCTTCCCCTTCTTCGGAAAAAGGGCCGATATGCAGAATCCGCGCGCTGCGGCCTTTAAAGAAGGCTTCGCCCTGTTCTCTCCCGGTGACGGCTAACGCGATGCGCGGAGGCGGCTGAAGCCGCCCCCGCGCTTTATTGGATCAATCGTATGAATAGTGCTTCTTGAGCGCTTTCCTGACTTCCCAGGTGCAGGACAGGCCGGCCGGGAAAACGACCAGGTCGCCCGCGCCGAAATGCACCGGCTCGCCGCCGTTGTCAGGCGTAATCACGCATTCGCCTTCGAGGATGTAAGCCGTTTCCTGGTCGTCAAACTCGAACGGGAATACCGACACTTCCTTCGACCAGGTCGGCCAGCTCGAAACGCCCAGTTCTTCCAGGCGGGCCGCATCGAGGTTATGTTCAATAACAACTTTACTCATGTTTTTAGTCCTTGATTGCACAGCCAGTGCAGGGTGGTAAGAAAGGATCAGATTGCGCTTAAGCTTTCTGTCCGGAAGGCGGCATGGTAAACGGTTTCCAAGCGCGCCGCCAGCGCTTTCGGGCAGGGGCGGCTCAGCTTCTCCCGGCCCGACGTTTCCATCCGGCGGCCGCGAATTTGCGCAGTTCCTCCAGCAGCAGCATCGCCAGCGCGAACGGCAGGATGAACAGCCACACGTCCGCCGACAGCGGCATCGTGCCGAACAGCCGGTTGCCCCATTCGGTGTAGCCGATGACCATGAGCAGCGCGACTTCCAGCGCGATGCCCCAGAGCATGATCCGGTTGTCGAAGGCCGGCGCGCCGAATACGCTATGCTCTGGCGTCTTGCACAGGAACACATTGACGATCTGCATGACGATGATGGCGCTGAAGCAGGCGGTCGTGGCCTCGAGATACAGGGGATCCAGGCTGTCGCGCCCTTCGCCCCAATGCCAGCCGCCGCTGTACAGCACGTAAAAATAGGCCGACATGGCGGCGACGGCCTCCATGACGCCCAGGAAAAGGTAGGCGCGTGTCAGCAGGCGCCAATCCAGCAGCCGTTCCTTGCGCGGCCGGGGCGGCCTGGCCATGCTGTCCGGCTCGGGCCTGGCGGCGCCCAGACCCAGGGCCGGCAGCATGTCCGTTCCCAGGTCGACGGCCAGAATCTGGATGATGGTCAGCGGCAGCGGGATTTTAAGCAGCGCAAAGGCCAGATAGGGCACGATCTCGGGAATGTTGGAGGTCAGGATATAGGTGAGGAATTTGCGGATATTCTCGTAAACGGCCCGCCCTTCCTCGATGGCCGCGACGATGCTGGCGAAATTGTCGTCGAGCAGGATCATGTCGGCGGCTTCCTTGGCCACATCCGTGCCGATGATGCCCATCGCGATGCCGATGTCCGCGCTTTTCAGGGCCGGCGCGTCATTGACGCCATCGCCCGTGACCGCGACGACCTGCCGTTTCTTCTTCAGGGCCGAGACGATGCGCATTTTCTGGTCGGCCCCGACCCGCGCGAAGATGATGTCCGGCGCATCCAGGACCAGGCGCAGCTGGATTTCGGACAGCCGGCGCAGCTGCTCACCGGTGATCACGACCGGGCTGTCGGTCTGAACCTGCCCGATCTGCCGGCCTATCGCCAGCGCCGTATGCGGGTGGTCGCCCGTCACCATGATGACCTTGATGCCGGCGGCCCGGCACTTGCGGATGGCGTCCGGCACCTCGGGCCTGGGCGGGTCTTCCAGCCCGACCAGGCCGGACAGAATCAGGTCCGTCTCCTGCGCCGGCGCGTTGTGACTGTCCGCCAGCGGCCGCCATGCGAACGCCAGCACGCGCAGCCCCCTGCCCGCCATGTCCTCCTGCGCGTTCAGGCAGGCCTGGCGGGCATCCTGCGTCAGCGGCGCCGTCCCCGCCGCCGTCTGTATCCGCGCGCACAACGGCAGCAGCGCTTCCAGGGCGCCCTTGCAATACAGCACGACGCCCGTCGACGTCTGATGGAGCGTGGACAGGCGCTTGCGGTCGGTATCGAACGGCACCTCGTTGATCTTGGGATAGCCGCGGGCCTCGCCCAAGCAAGTCTTGGCCATGCGCACCAGCGCGATCTCCATGGGATCGCCTATTGTTTGCCACTTGCCGTCGAGCTGGGTCTCTTTCAGGTTATGGCACAGCAGCGCGTCCTCGAAAAAGCGCCGGTGCGCGTGCGCCAGTTCGGGCTGGCGCTGCACCGCTGTCGGCGTCAGCGTCTGCCCGTCCAGATACAGCGCGCTGACGGCCATGCGGTTTTCGGTCAGCGTGCCGGTCTTGTCCGTGCAGATCACGGTCGCCGAGCCCAGCGCCTCCACCGAAGGCAGGTGCCGGATCAGGGCATTGCGCCTGGCCATGCGCTGCGTGGCCAGGGCCAGCGACAGCGTGACCGTCGGCAGCAAGCCCTCCGGCACGTTGGCGACGATGATGCCTATCGCGAAAATGAAATTGTCCCAGAACGACATGTGCATGCTGCGCCCGATCAGGAAAAAAACCAGGCCCAGCGTGACGGCCAAAATCGCGATCAGGCGGCTCAGGCGCACGATCTCGCGCTGCAGCGGCGAGCGGGTCTTGCCCGCCGCCTGGGTCAGATGGGCGATCTTGCCGAATTCGGTGTGCATGCCCGTTGCGAACACCACGGCCCGGCCCTCGCCCGACACGACCGAGGTGCCGGCCAGCAGCGTATTGCGGCTGTGCTCCAGGCTTTCCTCGATAGAGGGCAGCGCATCGCGCGCCTGCGGCAATGATTCGCCGGTCACGGTAGCGTTGTTGACGCGCAGCGAGAAGGCCTCCAGCAGGCGGCAGTCGGCCGGCACGTTGTCGCCTTCCTGCAATAAAACCACATCGCCCGGCACCAGGCCGGCCGCGAAGATCAGTTCGACCTTGCCGCCCCTGAGCGCCTTGACCTGATGAGGCAGCAGTCTCTGCAGCGCGGCGATGGCGCGCTCGGCCCGGTACTGCTGCCAGAACGAGAACAGTCCGTTGACCACGATGACGCCCAGTATGGCATAGCCCAGCGTAGCCATGCCCTCGCCCGGATGCCGGGACTCGGCGAAGAACGCCAGCGCCGCCGCGATCCAGAGGATCAGCGCGAAGAAATGCACGAATTCCCGGATAAAGCTCAACCACAGCGGCTCTTCCGGCGCCTGCTCGACGCGGTTGGCGCCGTATTCCCGCAGGCGGTGTTCGGCTTCCGCCGCCGATAGGCCGTCGTGGCGGCTGTGGAGGCTGGCAAGCGCCTCATCGACGCTGAACTGATGGATTTTCATGACGACTCCTGGAGATGATGCCAGATCGAGCGCGGACTGGCTGTCCGCGCAGCCGTACTTGCATTGTCACGCGCCCAGCATAGCACAGGGCGACTGGAATTTACGCAATGCGCGTGCCGGCGCCGTGCCTGCCGACCAGCGGCGCCAGCAGCAAGGCCGTCGAAATGCCCGTCGCGACGGTAAAGCCGAAGGCATGGACGATGGCCGTGGAGCTGCCCGCCAGCAGGCCGAAAGACAGCAGGGTGGTGATGGCCGACAGGGTGACGGCCAGCGAGGTGCTGGAGCGCTCATCCTCGGCCAGAAAGAAGAAGATGCCGTAGTCCACGCCTATGCCCAGCACCAAGAGCAGCGCGAACAGGTTGAACAGGCTGAACAGCTGGTCAAACCAGCCCAGCATGGCCAGGGAGACGGCCGTGGCGAGGACGGGCACGGCAATGATGGTCAGCGCATTGCGCCAGCCGAATTTGAACCCCAACCCGATCAGTACGATGCCGTAGGCGGCGATCAGCAGGATGCTGGCGCTGGCCCGGTAGCGTTCGAACAGCGACGAGAGCTGCGTGGCCTGGTCCACCCAGCGCACGCCCCGCAAGTCTTTTAGCTGCGCCAGGGCGGCCAGATCCTTGATGCCGTCCAGCGAGACCGTGCTGACGCAACGCTCGGCATCGCAGCCCAGCCAGTGCATTTTCCGCGCCTCGTCAGCGCCCTCCAGCCATTCGATCAGACTGATGCTGCTGTTTTCGGCGGCTTCAAACCGCTGCTGTTCCTCGTCAATGGCCCGCTCGTCAAAGCCCAGCTCCGCCATGTAGCGCTTCAGCAGGCCGGTCTCGTGGAATGTCCGTTTCAGCAGGCGGTAATTCTCGCGCTGCATGTCCGGATGGGGCCAGTCGCGGCTGAGCCCGTCGTAAGACGCCATCGAGCCTTGCTGTTTCAGGATTTCGAGATGCGCCAGCAAAACTTGCTCGTTTTGGTGCCATTCCTGCAGGTCTTTTCCGGACACCAGAAAAAACTGGCTGTCTGCCTTGACGGGCAGCAATTGCCGGATCTTCCGGTCGGCTGCCAGGCGCTCGGCGGAGGCCGACTGCAACAGGCGCACGTCATCGCGCGGCGTCAGCTGCCAGAGCCCGCCCGCGACCGCCGCGACCGCAACCGGCGCGAGCCAAATCCTGTTCCTCAGCAGCCAGGCCGGCCAGTGCCGCTGCCAGTAGTCCGTCAGCCTCAACATGACCGGCTGGTGTGCCGGCTTGAAGCCCGTCAGCAGCAGCGGGAACAGCAGGACCACGGTGGCCCAGGCGCCGACCAGGCCGACGACCGAGAAAAACGCGATCTCGCGCAGGAGCGGGAAAGGCGGCGCGCCGAGGCTGGCATAGCTGACTAGGCTGGTCGCCAGGTCCAGCGTGATGCCGAGCAGGATGTATTTCAGGCCCTTGGCGGGCGTCCAGTCCGCCGAGCTGAAGCTGTTGCAGAAATAGTGCAGCGCGTAGTCGATGCCGACACCGATCAGGCTGGCGCCGAACACCAGCGTCAGGATGTGGATCTTGCCGAACACCAGGATGCTGACGACCAGCGCCGCGAACGTGCTGGCCGCTATCCCCAGGCAGGACAGCAGCAGCGGCCGGGCGCTGCGAAAGGTCAGCAGCAACAGCAGGATGCCGAGCGTGGAGCCGATGCTGACGATGGCGATCTCGCGCTGGGCGCTGTGCGAGCCCTCGGCCGTGAACAGCGGCATGCCGGTCGCGAGCAGCTCGCCGCCGGCCGCCTCGATCTGGCCTTTCGCGCCGTCCATGAGCTCCCGCAGCCTTTCCAGATTGTCCAGGTGCAGCTTATTGTCGGCCAGGCCTGCGATCAACAGCGCCCAGAAACGATCGCCGTCCTGCACGACCACCACGCCCTGCTCCAGCGTGAAGCGGCCCGGATTCTGGGCGTTGAAGTAGCGGCTGAACAGCAGCAGCGGATCGCGCTCGAGGCTGGCCGCCTCCAGCTGCCCGAGCGGGCTGTAGAGCCTTTCCAGATTGCGGCCGATCAACGCCTCGGGCTGATCCTGCAAGAGGCGGCGCGTTTGCAGGTCGAGCAGCTGATAACGGTAGGCGAACAGTTGCTGGTGGCGTTTGGCGAAAGCCTGCTGATCCACCTGTAGCCGGATATCTCTGAACAGGCCGCTCTGCTCGAACCGTTCCTTGAGCTGGCCGGCATGGGCGATGGCTTGCGGCGCGGAATCCGCGCCGGTCAGACAGATGACCTTGCCGTTGATGAGCTCGTTGTGCCGGCGCACGGCCTGGGCGATTTCGGGCTGCCGTTCGGTGGCCGGCAACAAGGCCAGGAAGCTCGTTTCCAGCCAGTCCGTGGTCAGCGCGCGGCTGCCGGCAGCGCCCAGCGTCAGCAAGCCCAGCAGCCAGAGGAGAGCGGCAAGGCTAGGGCGATAAATGCGCAAAATCGGCTTCTTCTCCGGCGGTCAGTCGGTCGGGATGGATAATGTTTTGAAAGTGCAGCGTGCTGATGTTGCCGTTGCTTTCGAAGATTTCCAGCATACGCAGTTCCTGGTCGCCGGACAGCTGCATCCGGCTGATGACTTTCTTCAGCATCTCGTCCTTGGGCACAAGGCTGACCTGCCAGGCCACCTTTCTGACCGCCCCGGCGATGTCGAACGCCGCGGCCAGCTGCGCCAGGTCCGCGCCCAGCATGGCCTGGAATACCTTGCCGAACGCCGCCGGAACGGGCTGCTCACCCTGCGCCGTCCACAGGCGCGTGTCGCTGATCAGCAGCAGCGACGGCACGGGCGACAGGGTTTTCCAGGCGATGCCGCGGCTTTTGTCGTAAATAAACGTGCCGGTCGAAATCAACGGCTTGCGCAATACCTTCAGCTGCTTGGTCTGCTCGAAGGCGCCGCGCGTGATCGTGGCCTTGGTCAGACGGGCGTGAATCTGGTCGAGCAGTTCATCAGCCATGCAGATGTTGGCCGTTAACAGAAATAGCACAAGTGCCTTTAAATAAATCACAAAACCTCCACGCCAAGCTTCTCGAGCAAAATGCTCGGCGATTCAAAACACATTTCGTTCCTGGCCAGATCGACAGCCACCTGAATGCTGTAGCCTTTGGTCAGCCTTTCGCCGGTCTCCCTGTCGACAATCAGATAATTAATCCTCAGCCGGTTTTCCCACTCGACAATCTTGGCCTGCACGGTAATGACCTGGTCGAACACGGCCGGTTTGATATAGCGCATGTGCAGGTCGACCACAGGCCACGAGTAGCCCGAATCGCGCATCTGCCGGTAGTTGTAGCCGATCTTTTCCAGCAGGGCGCAACGCGCAATTTCGAAATACCTGGCGTAATGGCCGTGCCAGACGATTTCCATCATGTCGACGTCGTGAAAGGGGATTTTGAGGTCGATTGAGGTTTGGGGGAGGAGTTTGGTCATGCCGGTCTATCCGGCAACTCGACCAGACTCCGCAATTCATGGTTAATCATTTACTGCTCTTCATTTTTGCTTGTTCTGCCAGAGCCGGCAATGTAACCATTATCTGGCGGCAATATCAATTTTTCCTTGCTCTGATTTGATAATTCAGTCTCTAAAAAATGAGCAAATTATAAAGCTATTTGCCTATCTTACACGGCTTTATAATCATCAATTTTAATTATTATGGAAAGATATATGGAATTTTCATCGTTCCCACGCTCTGCGTGGGAATGCCGCCCCGGACGCTCCAGCGTCAACTGGTAAAAGCAAAAGAGTTCATTCATGGGAAGAAGCCGCTACGTTATTACAGAACCCGACAAGCCGCATTTCTTAACCTGTACGGTGATGGAATGGCTGCCGGTGTTTACCCGTCCGGAAACCGTGCAAATCGTGTTCGACTGCTGGCGCTATCAACGAGAACATCAGGGCTTGCAGCTATACGGCTATGTCGTTCTGGAAAACCATCTGCATTTTATAGCCCAGGCAAACCGGCTGGATAAGTGCGCCAACAGCTTTAAATCCTATACGGCGCGGCGCATTATCGACCATTTGAAAGCCCGTCAAGTCAAACCGCTGCTGGCGCGTTTAAGCTTTTCCAAGCGGGCGCATAAGATTGACCGTGATTACCAATTCTGGCAGGAAGGCGTCCATGCCGAACTCATTTTCAGCGAGGCCATGATGAGGGAAAAGCTTAAGTATATTCATACCAATCCTGTCAAACGCGGCTATGTGGAATTGCCAGAGCACTGGCGTTATTCCGGCGCCAGAAACTACGAAGGGCTGGCGGGCTTGATCGATATTGATCCATGGTAAAAGACGACGCAGGAGCGTCACTGGCGGCATTCCCACGCGGGAGCGTGGGAACGATATGTCACGATTACGACCTGGCCTGCCTGAAATGCATGTGCTTGACCCAAGCCGCGCAGGCCGCGCCCACCACGATATAGGCGTAATTGACGAACAGGCCGGACAACGTGCCGGGGTTGTGTTCGACCGCATCGCGCAGGCCCGGCGTTACGGCGACGGTCCAGACCAGGCAGGGAATCAAGAAAGACAGAAAACCCAGTCCGGCCGAGGACAGCGGGTTCTTGCCGGTTGCTTCGGCGCTTCTGTAAAACCAGTAAGTGATGAGTAAAGCGGTAATTGTGCCTGCCATAATGAAATCCCGTAAGTCATGTTGGTAACGGCCAACAGTATCAAATTGCCTTCCTTCGCTCAAGAGCGGGGCCTTCCCGGCCCGGCTAGCGCAGCCGCTCAGCCACGAGGTCGCCAAGGTACAGATAGCCGTTGACGCTCAAATGCGTGTCGTTGGGCTTATAGAAATCCTTGATCAGCTTGCTTTGCTTTATGAATAAGCCGGCCAGATCCGGGGCTGATAATTCCGGATACCGGGCCAAGATGTTCCAGATGCCCGTCGATGGGTTTTTATTTAAGTAAACCGTGGACTTATCCGGCACGACCAGCCAGACAGGCTGAATGCCCGCTTTCAGCAGGCTGTCGTTGAGGGCCAGGACATTGTTTATTGAATCGAACGGCGGCTTCCTGAAATCCCCATTGTAGAATAGTCCCCAATGACAGGATTTATTGGAAAATAAGCGGCAACCGTCCAGCGCGACGACCCGCGTATCGCCAAAGACGACGGAATCGCCAGGCCGGCTTGAATAAGCGAGCTTGATTTTGTTGACGAGCATCTTGATGGTCCACTCGCCGCCAATCGGACTTTTAATCGATGCCATGAGCGAGCGTGCGCGAGTGGCAGGCACCGAAGGTTTGGCGCGCATGTTTGCCTTGATGTCGCCATGCTTTTTGCAAACGGCATGCATGCGCGCCTGGAAATCACGCTCGACGCTTTCAATCACGACATAACGGCCTTTGAATGCCGCCTGGCGCAAGGCATCGCCGATATTCTCGCACGGCTGGAATTGATCCCAATGGATGAAGCTGTGCTTCAAATGCCTTGGCAGCAGCCGTGTTTGCCAAAGCAGCTTTTCGGAAAAGGAATCGCCAATCACAAGCACGTCCGAATCAGCCAGCGCGTCGCTTTTTAACCGGGCCTCGGGGATAAGCGGTTGAGGCCGGTTCCAGCCAAAATCCTTTTCCGGCAGATGCCCTATTCTGGTCAGATCGCCATCAAGCGGCTCGAAATACCATTCAGCGATCCACAACGCCAATAGGATAATGCTGAGGGGCAGAATGAGTATCAGGCTGTATTTTTTGAAGTCGAACGTATGCGCGAGAGGATTCATTGTTAAAACTGGAAGTATAAAAAAGGCGACTGTTTCGACAAATTAATCAGCGTGAAAAAGCCCAGAACCAGGATCGACAGGGCATGCAGCAGCGACGGCCGCCAATGGATGAAATCCGGCCTTTTCACCGCCATATCCGGCGCCGCCAGAGCCACCTGATGGCTGGCCATGATCTGGGCGATATTGGGCAGTTTGAAGGCAATGATCATCGTTACGGCCAATGTCTCGATGGCTTTTTCCGTCTTAAGTCTGGTCATTGTCATGACGCCGTCGAAGTGGAAGCCGAAATTTTCCAGGGCATGGCTGAATTCAAGCCTGCCCAGTTTACCGGATACGGAACAACCGTTTAACCCCATCATGCCATTGAGCATGTGCATGGCCGTCTCGACGCTATCGGCGCGAAAAAACACCCAGCCGACAACAACGGCCAGAAACGTGCCGGTCCCGGATGCCAGACGGGCTTTTCTGCCGCCGTCGCGCCAGCCTTTACAGGCCTTCAGCTCGCGCCAGGCATGGTTGATCAGCAGATACAAGCCGTGCAGCCCGCCCCAGATGACAAACGTCCAGCCGGCGCCATGCCACAGCCCGCCGAGCAGCATGGTAATCGTCAAGTTCAGGTAACGCCGCGCATGGCCATGGCGATTGCCGCCCAAGGGAATATAGAGGTAATCGCGTAAAAAGCGCGACAGCGTGATATGCCAGCAGCGCCAGAACTCGATGATGCTGACGGCCTTGTAGGGAGAATTGAAATTGATCGGCAGGCGCACGTTGAACAGCAGCGACAAGCCGATCGCCATATCCGAGTATGCCGAAAAGTCGAAATACAATTGCAGTGAGTAAGACAATGCGCCTATCCACGCCTCAAAAAATAACGGCTGCCCTCCTTGTTGGACGGCTGCAAAGACGGGCGTGGCAAAATCGGCCAGCGAGTCGGCGATGAATATTTTTTTCGCCAGCCCCAACAGAAAAACTGTTAGGCCCACTGCAATATTTTCCCAGTCGATCCGGCAGATATCGCGCCTGGCGAACTGCGGCATCATCTCCTTGTGATGCAGCACGGGGCCGGCGATCAGATGCGGGAAATAAGTCACGAACAGTATGTATCGAACAAAATTATATTCTTTCGCCTTGCCCTGATAAGTATCCACCAGAAAAGCAATCTGCGTGAAAGTAAAAAATGAAATGCCCAGCGGCAATAAAATATCGCTGGTTGATAATGGGGTATTTATCAGGCTATTTATATTTTCTATAAAAAAATTGGCGTACTTGAAATAGCCCAACAATATTAAATTGGCGATGACGCCGCCGGTCAGCAGCAATTTTGACTGACCAGGATATAAGGAATATCTGGCCTTGATGAGATAACCCACACTGTAATTAAAGGCGATCGAGCTTAATAACAGCCCGATAAAACGCACATCCCACCAACTGTAAAAAAACAGTGACGCAGCGGCAAGCCATGACAAGGCCAAATTGTGGCTGTGCTTGCCAAGGTAATAAAAACCGAAAACGGCAACGGGGAGGAATATGAAAATAAAAAAGTATGAGTTAAATAGCATGAAAAGGACTTCAATTATATTGATGGGCATGCAACCCGCCAGCATGACCTGTCGTTAATATTTAAACAATACATTTTAGCTTATACCTAACCGCGGGAGGATTGGACGCGCGAACCAGCCCGGCCTCGACAATACTCACGCCCGCTCCAGAAGGCGGCGCCGAACGTCCGGGGCGGCATTCCCAGGCTGGAGCTTGAATTGATATGCCGCCAAGGATCTGATGCTGTCGATTGAATCCCCGCGGAAAATCCATTATCAACTGGAACAAAACTTGCCGGTTGTTTATCCGATTCAGCGACTCAAAAATCTTTTCCTTAACCATGCAGCATATATATACCTTAACCACCCCCTACATAAAGTTTGGTAGTATTCGATCATTGGTAAAACAATAAATTGCGTGATAAAATACAAATAAACTTTCTGCTATATACTTATTGGTTTAACTAAAAATTAAGTCCTATCAATATTAACTGAAATACGCCTTAAAATATTTTTGAAAAAAATGTGAACTGTTTCACGTTTTTATGATAATGTTTGCGCACGCCAAAAAGATAACCGCTTTATTTGGTTAAGTAGCCACTTCATTTGAAAGATCAGGTGGTTTTTTGGCGCATCAATAATAAAAATAAAGAGAAATGCATTAAGGGGCTGTTTCAATGTTATGTCGATAAAAAAATAACTTTAAATTGTATAGTTGCATTAATTGCAATCTACTTTTTTTATTATTCCAATACAGCGATGCACACCCTGTAGTTATTGATTGCTCTAAAAAAATTATTGATTACCCTAAAAAATCAATTTTTTTTCATTGATACGGACGTAAATTTATGAAACTTTTGCTAACTACATTAACTTTGGCTGCTTTGTCATTCGGCTTAAACGGTGCGGCTTCCGCAGCTACCCAAACTCTGGATATCTCCAACCCTGGCCCAGGCTCAACCTACTGGACACCGGACGATGCCAGCAAATACAGCGCTCCTTATTACAGATGGAACGGGGAAGACTGGCAGTGGCAGTTCAACGCAGTCGCCGGCTCGATCACTGACGCATCAGTATCCATTAGCGCCTTTGATGTCGATGCGGACTGGGGAGAACATGACGACATCTACGGCTGGAATAACGACACTTCGTCATGGGATTTGCTGGGCAGCTTAGCCGGTGCAAGCGACATATGGTCTTTCACCTCATTCGATTTGGCTTCTTCCTGGCATGATGAAGTCAATGCCGGTTTGAAGGTAAAAATAGTCATCGACTCCTTGAACGCTGGCTGGGCTGTTGCGCTCGCCAAATCATCCCTGATCGCCAACGGTGGCACTTTGCCTAACCCAAATCCAGGCGCAGTACCTGTGCCGGCAGCAGTATGGTTGTTTAGCTCTGCATTAGCAGGATTGGGAGTCTTCGGCAAACGCCGTAAAGCTATTGAAGCTTAATAGCTGGCTGTTCCAGATACAAGGCCGGGTAACACCGGCCTTTTTTTATGGGCTCTGTTGTGCTGGTTTCTATTGAGTGCAACCTGTTCCATTCCCGCATGGCTTTAGGCGATGGATTTAGCCGCATCCAGGCCACGCGTTATTCCTCCGTCAGCTCGATGTCAATTAATCCGGTGACTATCGGAATCCATATGACGAAGGCGCATTGATGCCGAGGCTTACCGGAGAAACGATGGAATTTGGGCGTTTGATTTCCAAAGAGGCGCCTTCAGCCCGGATGGCGAGCTTGATAGACAGGCGCATCGGGCTATCCGGTAGCAGCCGGCCGCTGTTTGCAGTGCCTGACCAAAATGGATTTGGGCTGAATATACAAATCCCGCGGCCCCCAAACTGGCCAATATTTTGCCGCCAATTCCGCGATATCCGGCATCAACAGTGCCGTTCAATACAAGCGGTTTGCGTATTCCGCCTGTCCAAAATCGCTAACCGATAAGCCGCCCCAGGGTTACCAGGGCTCGGCCGACCCGTTCATCCCAATCGCAGGCGCAGCTTAGGCGGATGAAGTTCTGGTACTTCTGCGTCGCTGAAAAAATCGGCCCGGGCGCTATGCTGATGCCCGCCGCCAGCGCCCGCTGCGCCAGATCGACGGCATCGATGCCGCCGGGCAGTTCCACCCACAGCACGAAGCCGCCCGCCGGCTGGGTCACGCGCGTGTCCCTGGGGAAATGCAGGCCGATGGCTTCCGTCATGCGCCCGATGGCGCGGGCATACCGGCTTCTGACCTGGCGCAGGTAACGGTCATGGCCACCGCCTTCCAGTATTTGCGCCACGGTCAGCTGGCCGAGGGCCGGAGCGGCCAGGTTGGTCACGTATTTCAGGTATTCGACTCTTTCAAAGTATTGGCCCGGCACGATCCAGCCGATGCGCAATCCGGGCGCGAGCGATTTGGAAAACGACGAGCAATGCAGCACCCGGCCTTCGCTATCCCAGGCTTTCGCGACCGAGGGGCGCCGCAGGCCAAAGCCCAATTCGCCATAGACATCATCCTCGATCAGCGCGATGCGGTAGCGGTTCATGAGACTGAGCAGATCACGCTTGCGCTCATCACTCATGCAATAGCCCAGCGGATTGCTGTAGTTGGGCACGACGATGCAGGCCTTGATCGGCCACTGCTCGCAGGCCAGTTGCAGGGCGTCCAGCGCCATGCCGTCGCGCGGGTGTGTCGGAATTTCGATGGCTTTCAGGGCCAGCGATTCGATGACCTGCAGCAGGCCGTAGAAGGTCGGCGATTCGATCGCGACAATGTCGCCGGGCCGGGTGACCGCGCGCAAGGCCAGCGTGATCGCCTCCTGGCAGCCGTTGGTGATGACGATGTCGTCCGGGCTGATCTGGCAGCCGGCCTCGGACATGCGCCGGGCGATTTGCCGCCTCAGTTCCCGGCTGCCGGGCGGAAATTCATAGCCCGCGACACGGCTGCGATAGCGCGTGGAGCAGCCGGCCAGCATCCGTTCCACGCGCTGCGTGGGCAGAAACGACGGCGCCGGCACCGCCGCGCCCAGCTGCACCATGGACGGGTCGTTGGTCGCCTGGGCCAGGCGCAGCACCATATCCTGCCCGGTCACGGGCGTCGGCCGGCTGGACGGCCTGGACACGGCCGGCTCCCGAAGCCCGGCGCCGGGCCGGAACCGCACGTAATAGCCGGAACGCTCCCGAGCCTCGATGCGGCCCTGGTCTTCCAGCTGGCGCAGCGCCGCGACAGCCGTGGCCGCGCTGATGCTATGCTGCTCGCGCAGCTTGCGGACGCTGGGCAGGCGGTCGCCCTGGCGGTAAACGCCCTGATCGATAGCCGTCAATAAATGTTCCGCAATGACTTCATAGAGCAATGCCATGGTTTTTACCGTTACAGATCAGGCGTCAGGACAGCGGTACAGTCGGTAATGGCTGACATCTGTACCGGTTTAATTAACTATTTTTTGCTTCTGTATCGGCACCAGCATAGTGGGCTACGATAGCTACGTCAATAAAAGGTATTCGTCATGCCCAAGTCTTTCTACATCGTGAGCGATGGCGGTGACCCACAAACATTAGCGAGGATTGATATGTCTGAACAAGCTCTATGCTGGCTGAACGGCCAGCTGTTACCACTGGCGGATGCGTCCGTTCCGGTCAACGATCACGGTTTGCTGTACGGCGACGGCGTTTTCGAGGGAATCCGCATCTATCACAAACGCGCGTTCCGCCTTCAACGGCACCTTGAGCGCCTCGCGTCGTCGGCCAGGGCGATTGCGCTCGATATTCCTTACAGCCTTGCCGAGCTGACGGCGGCCGTCGGGGAAGTCGCGGCGGCTTTCAGCCGCGAGTCGGGCTATATCCGGCTGATGGTGACGCGCGGGGCCGGCCCGCTGGGCCTGAATCCCATCGGCTGCCATCGGCCCAACGTGATCATCATTGCCGATCAGATAACTCTCGTGCACAGCCAGAGCCGCGAACAAGGCGCCCGCCTGATCATCGCGGCCACGCGGCGGCTGCCGTTCGACGGCCTGGACCCGAGGATCAAAAGCCTGAACTATCTGAACCATATCCTGGCCAAGATCGAGGCCAATCACGCCGGCGCCGACGAGGCCGTGTTATTGAACGGCCAGGGGCGGGTGACCGAGGGCACGGCCGACAATCTCTTTATCGTGCGGGACGGAGCGCTGGCCACGCCGCCTTGTTCGGAAGGCGCGCTCGAAGGCATCACCCGCGAACTGATCCTGGAACTGGCCGTCGAGGCGGGCATTCCTGTGCGGATCGCACCGCTGGCGCCTTATGATCTTTATACGGCCGACGAATGTTTTCTGACCGGCACCGGCGCGGAGATGATTCCGGTCAGGGACATTGACGGGCGGGGATTGACGGCATGTCCGGGGCCGGTTTTCAAACAGCTGAACCGGCTGTTTTTCGAGCGCATCGAGACAGAATCCAGGTGAATTTATCGTTCCCACGCTCTGCGTGGGAACGCATTCTGCAACGCTCCTGCGTTGCGACGCCAGAACATCACTGGCGGCGCGATGATGAGGTTTACTCGTAAAGCAACCAATGCCGCTCGCGGATCAGCCCGATGCACAGCCGCAGCTCCTGCTCCATGGCCCGGTCCTCACCTAAAAACGCCGCCTGCTCGCGCACCTGCACGCAGGTGTTTTGCAGCGCCGGGCTCAATGCCTCCCAGTTGCCGCGCAGTTCCACGCCCTGGACGGCGGCCAGGAGCATGGCCGCGGCGACCTGCTCGGTGAGTTCCAGCACGCGCAGGCAGTCGCGGGCCGCGATCGTGCCCATGCTGACCTTGTCCTGGTTGTGGCATTCGGTCGAGCGCGAGAACACGCTGGCCGGCATGGTCAGCTTCAGCGCCTCGGCGGTCCAGGCCGAGACGCCTATCTGCACGGCTTTGAAACCGTGGTTGATCATGGCCTGTCCCGCGCCGGCACCGGACAGATTGGCGGGCAGGCCCTGGTTGAATTTGGGGTCCATCAGCTGCGCCATCTGCCGGTCCATCAGGTCGGCCAGGTTGGCCACGGCCGTCTTCAGCGAATCCATGGCGAAGGCGATATGGCCGCCGTAAAAATGGCCGCCGTGCAGCACGCGCCCGCCTTCGGCATCGATGATCGGGTTGTCGTTGGCGCTGTTCAATTCGTTCTCGATGAACTGGCGCAGCCAGGGCAAGGAGTCCTCCAGCACGCCGATCACATGCGGCGCGCAGCGCAAGGAGTAGCGGTCCTGCAGGCGCGTGTCGTGCCGGGGCGCGGCTGTCGACAATTGCAGGTCCGCGCGCAGGCGCTCGGCAACGCGGTTCTGGCCCAGATGCGGCTTGACCGAGAACAGCTGCTCATCGAAGTGATAGGCGTTGCCCTTCAGGGCGACCGACGCCAGGCTAGTGATGCGCGTGGCCAGTTGCGACAGGTATTCGGCGCGCCGGTAGGCCAGGCAGGCGAGCCCGGTCATGGCGGCCGTGCCGTTCATGATCGCGAGGCCCTCTTTCGGCTTCAGGGTCAGGGGTTCGAGATCGAGCCGGGCCAGAACGTCTCGCGCGGACTGGCGCCTGTCCTGATACAGGACCTCCCGTTCGCCGGCCAGCACGGCCGCGACATAGGACAGCGGCGTCAGGTCGCCGCTGGCGCCGACCGAGCCTTCCTGCGGGATCAACGGCAGGAGGTCGTGTTTCAGCAGCGCGGCCAACTGCTGCAGCAACCGGTAGCGCACGCCCGAGAAGCCCTGCGCGAGGCTGTTCAGGCGCGCTGCCAGGATGGCGCGCGTCTGCTCGGCGTCGAAATGGCTGCCCAAGCCGCAGCCGTGGAAGGTGTAGAGATGCCGGGGCAGCGCCTCGACCAGATGCAGCGGCACGGACACGGTGCAGGAGTCGCCGTAGCCGGTCGTGACGCCGTAGACGAAGCCCTCTTCCTTCAACAAGCTGTCGACGAACTGCGCGCCCTTGTCGATGCGCTGGATAAAATGCGCGTCCCGGCTCAGTTCGCAGACGGCCCGCCGGTGCGCCAGCCGGCACACGTCCTCGATAGTCAGCGACTGGCCGTCGAAAATGACTTTGTCTTTGTTATTCATACAACCTTTGAATGTTGCGCTGTAGGGTCGAATTCATTCGACCCGTGACTACTTGTCAATTTACAGAATGTCATCTCGCTGTCCTTGAGTGCGAATACCCTAAAGGGCACAAGTAAATTCGCACCTACAAATTCTGTTTTTTGCATGGTCATCCCCAATCATCCGCGCCAGAAATCGAAGAAGTTGAACCATTGCAGAGGCTCTTTCAGGCAATAAGCCTGCAGGCGCCCGGCATAGCGCTGTATGGTCTCCTGCATGGCCTGCTCGCGCGTTTTGCGCGGAAACTTAAACCCGTCGCTGAAGTGATCGAAATAAATCACGTGCTTGCCCCGCTGCTTCAGGCAGAACAATGTATAAACGGGGCATTTGAGCAGCGCCGCCAGGATGAACGGGCCTTGCGGGAACGGGGCCTCTTCGCCCAGGAATGGCGCCCTGAGCACGCGCGGCTGCTCGCTGACCGGCGTTCTGTCGGCGGTGATGATGACCAGTTCGCCGCTGTCGATCTTGTCGTTCAGCAATATCGACGTGGCCGCCGTGATTTCGGTGACCTGTATCAAATTCATGCTGCTGGCCGCGTTGTACTGGCTGAGCAGCCGGTTGAATTTCTCGGCGTGCTTGGTGTGCACGAGCACGTTGATGCGGATGTCCTTGTCCAGATAGGCGAGCGCGCGGCACACGTCCAGATTGCCCAGATGCGATCCCAGCAGCACCGCGCCGCGGCCGCTGGCGATCTGGGCTACTAACGCATCGCGGCCGTGGTACTCGACATCGGCGCGCGACAGGGCGCCGGACCAGGCCGCCAGTTTGTCGATCAGGGCGTTGGCGAAACAGATGAAGTGCCGGTAACTGCCGCCCGGCTTCAGGGACGGCGAACAGCGGGCCACGCGCGCGAGGTACGCTTCGCTGGCCCGCCGGCCTTCTTTATTGACCAGCCAGTAATAGCTCACGACCGGATACAGGAACACCTGCAGGATGCGGCGGCCGCACAGCAGGTAGACGTTCAGCAGCAGGCGCATGCCCCAGACGATGCCGCTTTCCTGCATTTCGGCCCAATGCCGGGTCTGCTTCATCGCCAATGCCTCATCAACAGTCTTGGCAGGCGCGCCAGCATGCCTAAAAACAGCCGGGCATGGATGGCCGAGATCATGGCATTGTCGCGCCATAGCTGAAAGTGCGAGACGCCGTCGCAGGGGTAGCGCACGCGCGTGGGCAGGTTGACGGCGTTTGTGCCCTGCCAGTACAGGCGCACGACGATGTCGATATCGAAATCCATGCGCCGGCCGATGCGCGCAGTTTCAACCAATCGCGCCACGGCGCCCAGGGGATACAGGCGGAAACCGCACATGCCGTCGGCGATGGCCAGAGACAGCGTGTTGATCGCGATCCACAGATTCGTGAACTGCCGGCCATACAGCCGCCCTTTAGGCACGGAATCGTCGAACACGGGCCGGCCCAGAATCATGGCGTCCGGCTGGCGCCGGCCCGCCGCCAGGAATTCAGGGATGTCGTTGACATCGTGCTGCCCGTCGGCGTCGACCTGCAGGGCATGGGTAAAGCCCAGCCTGATGGCCTCGTTGAAGCCGTCGATCACGGCCGCGCCCTTGCCGCCGTTTTCCGGCCTGTTGATCAGGGCCAGCCAGTCGGCTTCCCGTTCGGCAATCGCATTCAGCACGTTTGAGCAGGCTGCCGAGCTGCCGTCGTTGACCAGCAGGCAGAATAGGCCGTGCGCCTTCAATCTCGCCACGACCTCGGGGATGGCCTGTTCGTGGTTATAAACCGGCACGATGACGCAGGCTTTCACGGCGTTTTTCCATAGACCAGACGGCCCGAACTGTGCGGCCCCAGCTCCGAACTCATCGTGAAATACAGTCTGCCGGCCTGGGCATTCCATTCCAGCGACAAGGTCAGCGCATCGCCGGGCCTGATGGGCCTGACGAACTTGATGGCATCCATGTGCGAGAACGGCCGATCAATACCAAGGAGCAGCTTGCCGTAATATTCGGCCCAGGCGATCTGCACGACGCCCGGCAGGATCGGGTAATTCCGGAAGTGGTCCGCGAAACAAGCCAGCTCGTGCGGAATCAGCAATTTCAGCTCGGTGCGGCCTGGCGACAGGTCCAGGCCCAGCACCTGGGGCAATTGGCGGCTGTCCGAGGCCAGCAGTTCATTCAGCAGGCGCGCGTCGACTTTGCCCTGGCCCGTCAACGGAATATTGTCCAGGATCAGCCACTTTCTCGGCAGGACGACGGCCTCGAACCAGTCATGGAGCGCCTCGCGCATCCGCCGGATCAGGACCGGTCTGCCCTGCTCCTCCAGCAGCCGCCTGCCGTGCCGGTTCAGCACGACGCACGCGCCGACCGTATCGCGGCTTTTGGCGATCATCAGCGCGGCGGCCTCGGAAATCCAGGGCAACTCCGTCAGGCGCTTCTCCATCTCGCTCAGGGACAGGCGTTTTTCCTCGATTTTGACGATGCGATCCAGCCTGCCCGCCAGCAGGAAGCGGCCGTCGCCGAGCCATTCGATCCGGTCGGCCAGTTCCAGCCGTTCGTCATCCAATAAATAAGGCGATCGCAGCCACCACCGGCCCTGCTCATGACTTAACTTCATGCCGTCGAACAGCGTCCAGGGCGCCGCAGGCTCAGATCCCTGCCAGCGCCAGGCGATGCCGCCGGTTTCGGTACTGCCGTAGATTTCGAGCGCGGCCTGTCCGCAGCAGGCTGAAACCTGCATGGCGGCCTCATGCGACAGCGGGCCGCCGGAGCTGAAGATCGCCGCCCAATTCGCTTTCAGCGACCGGTCCAGGCGTTTCAGGTGCGCCGGGCTGGCAACCCAGTAGGCGGATTGGCCGGCGCAATGATGCGCCACCGCTTCGGCATCGAAATAAGCGCGGCTGTGAAAACAGCGGCCCGCCGCTAAAGGCCACAGGATGCGGAACAGTAAGCCGTAAATATGCTGATGGCTGACCGTCGCCAGCGCGGCCGCGCCGGCCAGCTGTCTGCCCCACTGCTTTTCCAGCATCTCGACTTCGCGCTGGAGCTGGATCAGGCGCTTGGGGACCGGCTTGGCCTCACCCGTGGAGCCGGAGGTAAACATGACCAGTCGTGCGCGTGCCGGATCGAGCGGCGCCAGCCGCCGATCAGGGCATGAAACGGCGTCCAGCAAACAATCCTCGCCTGCAGCGGTATGCCAGTCGCCGATCAGCCGGCAGCCCTGTTCCGTCAGCTGCCGCGCCGTGCCGGGACGGTTGTTGCCGGGTATCCAGACCTCCTTGCCGGCATGCAGCAGCGCGAACAGCAGCACGGCGAAGGGATAAGCGTCCTTCGTATATAAAGCATGGCGCTGTTCCGGCTGCGCCCGCAGCTTGTCCGCCCATTGGCAGACCGCCGCCTGAAACTCGCCGGCATGGTAATAGCGGCCGGCATGGTAGGAAACCGGCATAGCGATCGGCCTTTCCAGGCGCTCGGACAGTGCAACGAATCTATCGGACATGTTTCTGGGTTCGCAGCCTGACCATATACTCGCCGCCCAACAGGGCACCGGTCAGCAGATAGGAGATCAGGCCGTTGTACAGGCTCCACTGCTCGAAACTGCCCCACAGCGCCGTCGCCAGCGCGATCGCGCCGTTCATGGCGAAAAACGCGCACCAGACCTGCGTGACGCGGCGCGTGTAAACGACGCCTTCGGGCGGCAGGTCGGGATGTTGCAGCCGCGCCAGGCGCTCGATCAGGGGCTGCGGCGAGCGCAGGCTCCAGGCAAAAATCGACAGCATGCCGGCGCTCACGAGCGCCGGATAAAAGCGCAGGGTAATGAGGTTATTGGCCCAGATGGCAAAGCCGCAATAGAGCATGCCGATTACCAGCAAGGGCCGCATCCAGCCCGCGTTGCCGGCCAGTCGCAGGGCCAGCAAGACCAGCAGCAGGCCGGCAATAGCCCTCGGCTCGACATAATGCATGCCGAAATAAACAGCCAGCGGATAGGCGAGCGTCAGCAGGCCGATCAGGCTGTTTATGGCAATCCGCATCAATCCCGCACCAGGTTGTGGACGGCCTCGACCACGTCGCCGATGGTGCGGGCCGACTTGAAGTCTTCCGGCTTGACGGATTTGCCGGTCATTTCCTTCAATTTGACGATCATATCGACGGCATCGATGCTGTCGAAATCAAGGTCTTCGTACAGCCGGGCTTCCATGGTGATGCTGCCTTCGTCGAGTTCAAACAGCTCGACCATGATTGATCTGATGGACCCTAAAATCTCTTCACGTTTATTCATAACAACCTCAACGGCGCACCGATTCAATGTAGTCTGCCAGGGCCGAAACCGATGAAAAAATCCTCGCGACATCGTCTTTTTCGGCATCGATTTTTACATCATACTTCTTTCGGATCGCCAGGCCCAATTCCAGGGCGTCGATTGAGTCCAGGCCCAGGCCGTCGTTAAACAGCGGTTCGTGACTGTCGATATCGTCGGCGCTGATATCCTCCAGATCCAGCGCATCGATGATCAACTGTTTTAATTCATTTTCCATAGTACTGATAGACTTCTCTCTGTTGCGTAAAATAGTCTTGCAAATAATGATTCAACCGGCGCACGGCGATGGATTTCGAACCCGCGCCGGTGAATTCGTCCAGCGCTATGTCATCGCCGACATGCATGGCCAGATGAAAGCGCCGGTAAGGAATCCGGTACCAAGGCTCGGCTTTCGTCAGCGTGCTGGGATAACATGAAATCGTGACCGGCGTGAGGATCTTGCCGGCCGCTATCGCGATAGCGGCCGCACCGCGCTGGAACCGGTAGGGCTTGCCCGGCACCGACCTCGTGCCTTCCGGAAAAATGATCATCGATCCGCCCGCGTTGAGCCGCGCGACGCATTCACTGATCATTTTTTCGGGATCGCCATTGCTGATGTAGCCGGCATTGACGATAGGCCCGCGCATGAACGGGTTGCGCCACAGCGAGCCCTTGACGATGCAGCTGGCTTCCCTGATGCGGCTGATCAGGAACACGATATCGACCAGGGTCGGATGGTTGGCAACGATCAGTTGCCCCGGCCGGTTCAGTTTCTCCAGGCCGACGATTTCGTAGGTCATGATCCCCAAGCGATGCATCAGGCCGATGAAGGCATAAAAGCTGTAATGCACCACGCGCTGCCCGCGGCTGGTTTTCTGCCCGCGCGTGCCCGGCAACACCGACAGCAGCGGAAACACCAGCAGCCACAGCAGCAGGCCGCCCAGGCCGAAACTGAAAAAACTGAAGCCCGTGGCGAAAAGGCGCCAACCATACCGGAGTTTTCCCATCATCGCTTGTGCCAGCTCCAGCTATGCCCGTGATTGCCAAGCGTCAGCGATTCATCGTCGGAGGCGAGAAACTTCGCGAAAGCCAGCAATTGAACGGGTTGCTCGCCACCGTCGCGCGCCGCGGACGATCGGCAAAACCGCATCGCCAGGCCCGGCCCCGCCGCCGCGATTCTCAAAGCCAGCGCACAGGGCACGTCCGTTTTCAGTTTGAACGGCGCGAACGGGAAAAAATCGGGCAGCGCCTCGTCGTACAAAACCAGCAATACCTCGTCCCGGCCTTCGTCCAGCATGCCGGCCGCCTCGACAAAGGCCGCGGCAATGCCTTCCCTGCCGGGCGCGAGAACCGTGCTTTCCTGCCGGTTGCCGTAGACGATCGAAAACAGGCCCGAGATGGCGTTGTGGACGCCCAGGCTGAAGGCCGTCGGCGACAGCTCCTCGCCCGCCCCTATGGTCTTGAGCATCTGGAACGACTTGCCGATTTCGCCATGCGTGGAGGCAAATACCGTCGGCACCTGCTCGCCGGCCTCGATGCAGCGGTCGGCGGCATGAAAGACCGCTTTCGCCAGCGGGCTCAACCGGCGCTGCAGCATTTTCGGCACCGAGGCCGGAACCACGGGCGGCTCCGCTGTCATCGCTTTCTGTCCCGCGCTCCATGCCTGCCAGTCATCGCGGCTGCTCAGACCCGGCGCCCAGGCCGCCCAGTCGCGCAAAACAAAATCAGAAACGATCAATTTAAACCTGCATGCAATTATTCAACTGAGACAGCGGGGAGCGGCGCCAAAGCCGCCCCATGCTTGATTGACACAAATCACGACAAGATCCGGCGCCGAAGCGCGGCTTCAGGATTTACAAGGAAAACAACTCACGCATTCTCTGTCCGGGACTTTCGGCGCGCATAAACGCTTCGCCGACCAAAAAAGTATAAATACCGTTATCGAGCATCAGACGCACATCGTCCGGCGTATGGATGCCGCTCTCGGTGATGACCAGGCGGTCCGCCGGCACCTGAGCTTTCAATTCCAGAGTCGTCTGCAGCGTCGTCTCGAATGTGCGCAGATTGCGGTTATTGATGCCGATCAGCTTGGTATCGAGCGTCAGCGCGCGCGTCATTTCGGCCGCATCGTGCACCTCGACCAGCACGTCCATGCCCAGCTTCACGGCCGTGTCGGACAATTCCCGCATCTGGCTGTCGACCAGCGCCGCCACGATCAGCAGAATGCAGTCCGCGCCCAGGGCGCGCGCTTCGTAAACCTGATACGGATCGATCATGAAATCCTTTCTGAGCACGGGCAGCGGGCAGCGCTCCCTGACCATCTGCAGGTACACTTCCGAGCCCTGGAAGAATTCCTTGTCGGTCAGCACCGACAGGCAGGCCGCGCCGTTCATGGCGTAGTCCTGGCCGATCGCGACCGGCTGGAAATCCTCGCGGATCACGCCCTTGCTGGGCGAGGCTTTTTTGATCTCGGCAATAATGGCAGGCTTTTTGGTCAGCACCCGGCTCTGCAGAGCATTATAGAATCCGCGCGGCCTTTCCATGCCGGCGCCGATGTCTTCGAGGTCGGCAACGGACATGCGCAGTTTGCGCCGGGCCACTTCTTCCTGTTTCTTGTCGAGGATTTTTTTCAGAATATCGGGCGTATCGGTCATGGTTTTCAGTGAGTTAAGGTTTTTGAATAGGCGATCAGCGCATCCCATTTCGCGCGCGCCGCACCGCTGGCAATGACCTGCTGGGCTTTTTCCACGCCGGCCGCCAGCGAGTCGGCGATATCGGCCGCGTAAATCGCCGCGCCGGCGTTCAGCGCCACGATATCGCGGGCAGGCCCCGGCCGGTTGTCCAGCACCGATTTCACCATCGCCAGGCTGGAGGCCGTGCCGTCGACGGCCAGCTCGGCGATATCGGCGCGCTGAATGCCGAACTGCTCGGGCGTCATCGTATAGGTCGTGATCTGGCCGTCTTTCAGTTCGGCAACACGGGTAGCGGAAGCGATGCTGATTTCATCGAGCCCGTCATCGGCATTGACGACCAGCACATGCCGGCTGCCGAGTTTTTTCAGGACTTGGGCCAAAGGCTCCAGCCAGTCCTTGGCGAAAACGCCGATGAGCTGATTCGGCGCGCCGGCCGGATTCGACAGCGGGCCCAGCAGATTGAACAGCGTCCTGACGCCCATTTCCCGGCGCGGGCCGATCGTGTATTTCATGGCGCCGTGATGCTTGGGCGCGAACAGAAAGCCGACGCCGATTTCGTTGACGCAGCGGGCGACCTGCTCGGCCGTCAGATCGAGATTGACGCCGGCCGCTTCCAGCACGTCGGCGCTGCCGCAGCTGCTCGACACGGAGCGGTTGCCGTGCTTGGCCACCCGCCCGCCGGCCGCCGCGACCACGAACGCGCAGGTCGTGGAGATATTGAAGGTGTTCGCGCCGTCGCCGCCCGTGCCGCAGGTGTCGATGAGGTATTCGCCCTTGACGTGGACTTTGCCGGCCAGCTCGCGCATGACTTCTGCCGCAGCCGCGATTTCGTCGACGCTTTCGCCCTTGCCGCGCAGGGCGATCAGGAAGCCGCCGATCTGCGCATCGGTCGCGCCGCCGCTCATGATCAGGCGCATGACGGCCCGCATCTGATCGGCGCTCAGGTCTTGTTTATCGAGCAGTATCTGCAGGGCTTTCTGGATTTGCATTGTGGTTCTTGGCTATCTGATTTGGCGCGCTGGCCGGTTTGGTTTTATAAATCTTCTTCTGTAATATTGGCTATCTTCATAAAGTGCTTGAGCAGCCCGATTTTTAAGTCATCGTTTCCATGCACCGGAAGCGAAATACGGACAGGATTGCCTTGCTGCATGTAAACATGATGACTGCCGTTTGTCCTGACCAACTGCCAGCCTCGATTTTCGAGTATCCGGGCAAAGTGTTTCCCCGATACGGATTTCAAACGGCAATCTCCAGAATTCTGTCGTTATCGGCGATTTCGATTTGATCCAGATCGACCGACAGACAAGCCTCTACCGCTTCATAAAGGTTAGCCAAAAGCGCCTCAAATGTCTCGCCCTGAGTTGCACATCCCGGAATCGCCGGCACTTCCGCCCAAAATCCTCCTTCTTCGGCTTCATGAACAACGACTTTTAATTTCATAAGTTACCTCAAAATTTGGTTGTCTTCCCGGGAATCTAGCCCGCTGTATCTTAAGTAGAAACGAGCAATCACCGTTCCAGAAAATTCCTCAGCATGTCATGCCCGTGCTCGGTCAGAATCGACTCGGGATGGAACTGCACGCCTTCGATGTCGAACTGCTTATGCCGCACGCCCATGATTTCGTCGATGTTGCCGGCTTCGTCCTGGGTCCAGGCCGTGATTTCGAGGCAGTCGGGCAAGGTGGCCTGCTCGATCACCAGCGAGTGGTAGCGCGTCGCCGTGAAGGGATTGCCGAGCCCTTTGAAGACGCCGACATCATGATGATAAATCGGCGAGGTCTTGCCGTGCATGATGCTCTTGGCATGGATGATGTTGCCGCCGAATGCGTAGCCGATGCTCTGGTGGCCCAGGCAGACGCCCAGGATCGGGTATTTGCCGGCCAGCTTCAGAATGGCCTCGACCGAGACGCCGGCTTCCTTGGGCGTGCACGGCCCCGGCGAGATCACGATTTTGTCGGGCGCCAGTTTTTCGATATCGGCCACGGTCACCTGGTCGTTGCGCACGACCGTGACATCGGCGCCGAGCTCGCCGAAGTACTGCACCAGGTTGTAGGTGAACGAGTCGTAGTTATCGACCATGACCACTTTTACGGCGCTCATGACTGCTCTCCTTCCAGGCCGGCTTCGGCCATACTGACGGCGCGGAAGATGGCGCGGCCTTTGTTCATGGTTTCATCCCACTCGTTGCGGGGTATGGAGTCGTAAACGATGCCGGCGCCGGCTTGTATATGCAGGGTTTGATCTTTTATCACAGCGGTTCTGATTGCAATTGCGGTATCGAGGTTGCCGGACCAGGCGATATAGCCGACGGCGCCCGAATAAACGCCGCGCTTGACCGGCTCCAGCTCGTCAATGATTTCCATCGCGCGGATTTTCGGCGCGCCGCTGACGGTGCCGGCCGGGAAAGTCGCGGCCAGCACGTCGAAGGCGTTCTTGCCGGCTTGCAGCTGGCCGGTCACGTTGGAGACGATGTGCATGACGTGCGAGTAGCGCTCGACGATCATTTTGTCGGTCAGCCTGACGCTGCCGATTTCGGCGATGCGGCCGGTGTCGTTGCGGCCCAGGTCGATCAGCATCAGATGCTCGGCCAGCTCCTTCGGGTCGGCCAGCAGTTCCTGTTCCAGCGCCAGATCCTGTTCCGCGGTCGCGCCGCGCCGGCGCGTGCCGGCGATCGGGCGCACGGTCACGGTGTTGTCCTCGAGCCGCACCAGGATTTCCGGCGACGAGCCGACGATGTGGAAATCGTCCAGATTCAGGTAGTACATGTAAGGCGAGGGATTCAGGCAGCGCAGGGCCCGGTACAGGTTCAAGGGCGACGCCGTGTAGGGGATGGACAGGCGCTGCGACAGCACGACCTGCATGATGTCGCCGTCGGTGATGTATTCCTTGGCTTTCAGCACCGCGTCCTCGAAGCCCTGCTGCGTGAAACCGGAGACAAAATCCGCTTCATCGACTTTTTTGGGCGCTCGATGATTTTCAGGCCTGGCTTTCAGCTCGCGCAGCTTGACGGCCAGATCATTCAGTCGAGTCACGGCGCGGTTGTAGGCATCGTGTTCCTCGGGATTGGCATGCGTCAGCAGCAGCAGCTTGCCGGACAGGTTATCGAACACGAGCATTTCTTCCGACACCATCAGCAGGATGTCGGGATTGCCCAGCGGGTCGTGTTTGGCCGCCCTGCGCAGGCGCGGCTCGATATAGCCGATGGTCTCGTAGCCGAAATAGCCGACCAGGCCGCCGTTGAAGCGCGGCAGCTCGGCGAGGTCGGGCACTTTGTAGCGGGCCTTGAACTGCTCTATCCAGACCAGCGGGTTATCGTGCGTCAGGGCTTCCAGCAGTTCGCCGTTGTTCTCCAGCGTGATCCGGTTGCCGGTGACTTTGACGAGGGTCTTGCAGGGCATGCCGATGATCGAATAGCGCCCCCACTGCTCGCCGCCGTGCACGGATTCGAAGAGATAGGAGTAAGGGCCGTCGGCTAATTTCAGATAGGCACTCAAGGGTGTATCCAAGTCAGCCAGAACCTCCCGGCTAACGGGAATACGGTTGTAGCCCTGCCGCGTGTAGTGATTGAATTGTTCTGGAGTCATTATGTTCAACTGCGCCCCGCGCATTCGCTATAAAACAAGTCGACAAGCTCGACAATGGTCTGGATCTGATAATCGGCATTCAAATCCTCGATACTGTATTTTCCCGCATAGCCGTATGGCACCGAGGCGGTCCTGAAGCCCGCCGACCGTCCCGCGCGCATGTCATTGATCGAATCGCCGACCATGAGGGCCTGCGCCGGCTCGATGTCAAAGTGTTCCGCTGTCTTCAGCAGCGGCAGCGGGTCCGGTTTCATCCTCACGAACGAATCGCCGCAGACGATGAAATCAAAATACCCGGCCATGCCGGCCTTTGCCATCAACGGTTGCGTAAAACGCCTAATTTTATTAGTAATGCAGGCCAGTTTGAAACCTTTTTCTTTCAATTGCTCAAGGCCTTCCATGACGCCCGGATAAACGACGCTGCGCTCGTAAACGTGGGCTTCGTACAGATCGCCGAACAACGCCAAGGCCTCGGCCAGATTTTCGGGGTCGGCCGCGGGCTCCATCTGCCCGGTCAGGGCTCTTTTGATCAGCATGACCACGCCATTGCCGACCCATTGCTTGATCGCCGATTCGGAGTGTTGCCGCATGCCCAGCCCGGCCAGCATGTTGTTGATCGCATTGGACAAGTCAGGCGCGGAATCAACCAGCGTTCCGTCCAGATCCAGTGCTATCAGTCGAATCTGTGTCATTAGTCGTCTTCTTTTATTTCGACCGATCATCAACCCGTTTTCGGCCATGTTCTTGAAACAGGACATTATATCTTTTTTTTGCCGCCAGCTCTTCGTTATACAATAGCCGCCCTCAAAATCATACAGGAAAGCCATACCGATGAAACTGGTAACCTTCACGCATAATAATGAGACCCGGGTAGGCGCGGCCGTTGACCAGGCCGTCGTTGACAGCCGGGGCGACAGCGCCATGCCCAAAACCATGATCGAATTCCTGGCATCGGGCGCGGCCGGTCTGGCCGCGATGCAGCAGCTGATAGCCAGCGGCAAGCATCGAATTCCCCTGAGTGAAGTCAGGCTGGAGGCGCCGGTGCCGCGGCCCGGAAAATATCTGGCCATCAGCCTGAACTATGCCGATCATATCGAAGAAACCGGCTTCGAAAAACCCGAATATCCGACGTTTTTCACGAAGCAGAGCAGCTGCGTGATCGCCCCCAACGATGCCATTTACCGGCCCAAGGTTTCCGACAAGCTCGATTATGAAGGCGAGCTGGCTCTGGTCATCGGCAAACGCTGCCGCCATGTGCCCGTCGACAAGGCCCATCAGGTCATCGCGGGATTTACCATCGCCAACGATGTCTCGGTGCGCGACTGGCAGATCCGCTCGCCGACCTGGACCCTGGGCAAATCCTTCGACACGGCAGGCCCCTTGGGCCCGTGGATCGTCACGGCCGATGAAATCGGCGACCCGCACAATCTGAGCCTTAAAACCTGGATTGACGATGACCTGCGGCAGGATTCCAATACCCGGCACATGATTTTCAACTGCTACGAAATGGTCGCTTACCTGTCGCAGGCCATGACGCTGGAACCCGGCGATGTCATTGCCACGGGCACGCCCAGCGGCGTCGGCGTGAAAATGAAGCCGCGCGGTTATATGAAACCGGGACAGGTCGCCAGAATAGAAATCGAAGGCATCGGCACGCTGATCAATCCGGTGATTGAAGAACCGGACGATCTGACTTTCTATTGAAGCAAAGGCATCGGATGCCTTAACCTGGGCTTTTTCTGGCATTGAAAATGCCCAGTTTCCTGGCTCGCCTTCGCTCGACCGGTTTTCGCGGCAAAGGAAACAGCACGGTGACCTTGAGCCCGCCAAATTGCGATTCCCCCAGATTCAGCTCGGCGCCGTGAATCAGCGCGATCCGTTGGGCAATGGAAAACCCGAGGCCGCTGCCTTTCGCGCTGTTGGCCGTTTCAATGCAGCGGTGAAACCGTTTTAGAGCGACTTCATACTGATCGGGCGCAATTCCGGGCCCCGAATCCTCGACGCACAGCAGCAAATGCTTTTCCTGTCCCGACACGCTGATTCTTATCAGGCCGTGGGCCGGCGTATATTTGATGGCGTTGTCGATCAGGTTCTTGACCAGAATATTGATCAACTGCGCATTGCCGATAATCGGCACGGCATTATCCTCGATAAATTCCATGCGGATGCGCTTTTTATACGCTTCCGGCTCCTGTTCCGCGACAATTCGCACAATTTCGCAACCGAGCACGGTCGTCTCTTTGGACAGGAATTCCGTGCCGGACTCGATGCGCGAGAATATCAGCAGCTGCTGCACCATATCGGTCATACGATGCACGCCTTGCTCTATGCGCCCTAGCGCCTGGCGGCGCGTCAGCTCATCATCGGTTTTCAGGGCGACCTGCGCCTGGGTCAGCAAGCCGGCCAAAGGCGTTCTCAATTCATGGGAGGCATCGGCCGTGAAACGGCGTTCATGCTCGAAAGCCCGCTCAAGCTGCACGAACAGATTATTCAGCTCATTGACCACGGGCACGATTTCTATGGGAAGTTTCTTGACCGACAAGGGTTTTAAATAGCTGGCTTCGCGTCTGGCCAGCTGCTGCGTCAGTTGGCCAAACGGCTTCAAGGCCCGTCCGACGATAAGCCAGATCGCCAGCCCCAGGAACGGCAAACCGATCAGGAACGGCTTGATCAGATGCCTGGAAATGTCGTCCATCAGCTCCGCGCGGATATCATCGCGTTGCCCGACATGAATGATGTATTCTTTTTTGTCTTCGGAAATACTGAAAACATGCCACAAGTGGTTATTGATCACCGTTTTGCTATAGCCGTTCTGCGAGATCGATAACGGCAGGGGCGGCGCGCTTTCGGAGCGAAGGATCAAGCCTTCGTTTTTATAGATGAGCTGAAAAGCCAGCTTCCGTTCATAACGGTGATTGAACACCTTGGTCGGCTCAAACAGTTCCGACTTGTCCAGGTCCCATAATTCATACAAAGAACCGGCGTACAACAGATGGCCGACAAAGGAATTCAGGGCGCGGGCGGATTGTGCCAAGTCCGCGTCAAACAACTCCGCCACTTCATTGCGAATTTGCTTGTAGCCTTTATAGGCGGCAATGCCCCAAATCAGCAGCAACGTGGACAGCAGCGTGAACAGCAGCAGTTTTCGAAGCGAATAACTCATTAATCTTCATCAATGTCAATAATATAACCCACGCCTCTGACAGTGCGGATTATTGACGATCCCAATTTCTTCCTCAGATAATGAATATGCACCTCGACGGTATTGCTTTCTATATCGGAATCCCAGGAATAAAGACTTTCCTCGAGCCTGGCGCGGGACACAACCCGGCCTATGTTGCCCATCAGGAAACTCAGTATCTCGAATTCCTTCTGGGACAGATCCACCTTTTCGTCATTGAACGTGACCAGATGCGATGCCGGGTCCAGCACAATGCCCCGATGCTCGATCTTGGGCGCGCCGCGGCCTTCGTTGCGTCTGGCCAGGGCTCTCAGGCGGGCGCAGACTTCGTTTAAGTCAAACGGCTTGATCACGAAATCATCGGCGCCGCTGTCGAGGCCCAATATTCTGTCGGGAATCGTATCCTTGGCCGTCAAAACCAGCACCGGGGTTTCGTCTTTTCGGCTCCTTAGGGCCCGCAAAATCTCCAGGCCATCCATATCGGGCAAATTCAGGTCCAGCACGATCAACTCATACGCGTTGACTTTCAAAGCCTCATCGGCAAGCTTGCCGTTAGTCAGCCAATCAACGGCATAGCCTTCCATTTTTAAACCGGCTGTCAGGCCGTCGCCCAATATTTCATCATCTTCAACCAATAAAAGTCGCATATACTCTACATTTCAGAATAGTTAAACATCCGCCGGCAACGCTCATACAGAAAACCTGTCAAGATTACGGCCGATACTACAAGTTTATAGGAATCCAGCATTGGACTCACAATCACAACAATTATCTCGGCATTTAAAATTAAACGGTCCGGTTAATCCTATGCCGCCGAGTATGAAATGTATGAGTCCTCGAAAAACCATAAAAGTTCCTTCTATTCAAATAGAAGCGCCTGTTCCTTTAGCGCCGGAGAGGCAAAGCGCGTCACTCTTCCTCCCATAAAATCCGGACTCATTCATCGGCAATCGCATTATGTTAAACTGTCCGTTTTCAAACTGAATTTAACGATTGCCTTGCCACCGCTCAGCTTATACATTCACCTTCCCTGGTGCATCAAAAAATGTCCTTATTGCGATTTTAATTCACATGCGGTTAAGGCCGGCATGCCTGAAGCCGACTATATCGATGCCCTGCTGGACGATCTGATCCTGGACCTACGGCTGTACGGCATCAGCCGGCCTGTCAGCAGCATTTTTATCGGCGGCGGAACGCCGAGCCTTTTTTCACCGGAATCCTTCCATCGTTTATTGACGGGCATCGCTCGGCAAGTTGCGTTGGCCGATCCTCTTGAAATCACCCTGGAAGCCAATCCCGGCACTTTCGAGATCAATAAATTCGCCGAATTCCGGTCACTGGGCATTAATCGCCTGTCGATCGGTATACAAAGTTTTAACGACACGCTGCTGCAAAAACTGGGACGGGTCCATTCGGGCAGGGAGGCCAGGCAGGCGGCTGAATGCGCCCATCAGGCCGGATTCGATAATTTCAATCTGGACCTGATGTTCGGCTTGCCGGATGCCGGTTCCAATGACAGCATAGCCGATATTGAAACCGCCATAAACCTGAATCCCACGCATATTTCTTTCTACCAGTTAACGCTGGAACCTAACACTTATTTTCATAAATTTCCGCCCAGACTACCCGACGACGAGGTCATATTCGCCACACAACAAGCCTGTCAGGCCTTACTGGCCGATCATGGCTATCAGCAATATGAAATTTCAGCGTACGGCCAGTCGGGATTTCAATGCCGGCATAATCTGAACTACTGGCAATTTGGCGATTATCTGGGCATAGGCGCCGGCGCTCACGGCAAACTATCGCTGGCGTTGCCTGACCGGATCATGCGCACGTTCAAGCCGAAAAGCCCGGAGCAGTACCTGCGCGATACCCATAAAAACGGCGGCGCCGACCTGATTGCCAGAACCGATCTGCCTTTGGAATTCATCATGAATGGTCTGCGCCTTAAACAAGGATTTACTGCGGCAAACTATGAAGCAACTACCGGTCTTGCCATTGATACGCTTGAGCCTGCCTTATCGGCGTGCCTGAAGCAGAATTTGATTATCAGCCGCAATGGCCATTATTTTTGTTCGGAGAAAGGCTGGAACTTTCTGGACAGTGTTCTGGAAAAGTTCTGTTCGCTGCCAAACTGATAAGCCAGCGCCCTGTTCGCCTGACAAATGCATTTAAGCTCATGCCAAAACATATCCGCTCTCTGCTCAATGACTGTTTGAAGCAATCAATATTAATTTTGTTTTATAATCCATGGTGAGAACTACTCACTGTTACTTGATAGGAAACAATCCATTATTTAACTGATGCTTAATCACTATAGTGGTTCAATATTATAGTTTCCTTAACCGGACTTAATGATGAACCACAAATTCTTCATCCAATAAAAATATATGCTTGATTATCAAAAAGACTTTATTTCCTATGCGCTGGATTGCGGCGTGCTCAGATTCGGCGAATTTCAATTGAAATCGGGCCGCGTCAGTCCTTATTTTTTCAATACCGGGTTGTTTAACACCGGCGCCCAACTGGGCAAGCTGGGCCATTTCTATGCGCGGGCCTTGCTTCAGTCCGGCCTTAAACCGGATATTCTTTATGGCCCCGCCTATAAAGGCATTCCTTTGGTAAGCGCGACCTCTATCGCCTACGCCGCCTTGACGGCCAGCGACATCCCTTTCGCCTTCAACCGCAAGGAAGCCAAAGATCACGGCGAAGGCGGCATGCTCGTGGGCGCTCCGCTGCAAGGACAGGTCCTTATTCTTGACGATGTCATCACGGCCGGCACCTCAATCAGAGAATCCGTGGAAATCATCAGGCAAGCCCGGGCAACGCCCGCCGGCGTATTGATTGCGCTAGACAGGCAGGAAAAAGGCCAAAATGAGATTTCAGCCATCCAGGAAGTCAGCGAGCAATTCAATATGCCTGTCATATCGATCATCACGCTGGACAATATTATTGAGTATTTAACCGCCAATGCCGGCGATCAACTCGATGCGATAAAAGACTACCAGCGGCTTTATGGCATTTGATCCGTCAAACATTTGCCCTAGAAAAAGCTATCCAACCCTAACAGTTCCCGAGATATCGACTACACTTAGTCAAAACCTACTTTTAATCTGATGTTTTAATAACAAGAAGAATCGCGTTAGTAACAAAAGGCTTGCCATGAGTAATCTGGAATTTAAAGAGCAAATGCACGAATATTCGCAATGGCGTGCAAAACTGATACAGACTATAGAAATGTATCATCAGTGGCGTAATCGCTATGGCATGAACGATGCCCATAGTACGGATATTATTTTGAATATCCTGACGGGCCTGGAATCGGACCGCGTTACGCTGGCCTTTGTTGCTGAATTTTCGCGCGGCAAAACGGAGCTGATCAATTCGCTGTTCTTTGCCGAGACCGGCGTCAGACTGCTGCCGTCCTCGCCGGGCCGCACCACCATGTCGCCCACGGAGCTGTTCCATGATGAAAAAGGCGGCAGTTATATCCGCTTACTGAATATTGAAAGCCGGCTCGAAGACATCTCCCTGGCCGAATTTAAAAAGAAGCCCGATCGCTGGCACCATATCGATCTGGACTGCAATTCGCCGACCCAAATGCAGGAGGCTTTCAAGGAACTGGTTGCCACCAAACTGGTGGACCGGGAGCTTGCGGATAAACTGGGGTTGTGGAACGAGCGCGAAGCGGCCGAGCAGGGCATCATCAACCCTGAAAAAGTCGAAATACCCTGCTGGCGCCATGCCTTGATCAGCTTTCCCCACCCTCTGTTGAAAGAGGGCCTGGCGATTCTCGATACACCAGGCCTGAATGCCTTGGGCACGGAGCCCGAACTGACCCTGAGCATGCTGCCCAGGGCGCAGGCCATCGTTTTCGTGCTGGCCGCCGACACAGGCGTCACGAAAAGCGATATGGAAATGTGGCGCAGCCATGTTTGCAACACGCGCGGCTCCCGCCGGCAAGGTCTGGCTGTAGTCATGAATAAAATCGATGCCATGTGGGATGACCTGGCCGGCGAAGATGGCTATGAAGCGTCCATTAAATCGCAAGTCAAGACCTCGGCGTCGATTTTAAAAATAAATGAAGAGCTCATTTTCCCGATTTCCGCCAAACAAGCTTTGCTGGCCAAAATCAAAAATGATGAGGAATTGCTCGAGAAAAGCCGCTTGACTGTATTGGAAAATTATCTGGCCGATACTATTTTGAAACAGCGGCGCAGCATCCTGATGGATACCATTGTTCGAGACATGGCCTTTCTGATCAACGAATCGGCCAATATAACGAATTCCACATATACCAACGCCTTCAACCAACTCGAGGAATTCAAGAAAATTGACTTTCACAATCAGGACATGACTGCCAAGTTAATGGCCGAAACGCGAGACAGGCAAAACGTCTACCTGGCCAATATCGAGAACTTCCAGGCCAGCCGCCGGGTCTTCAGCGTGCAGGCCAAGGCATTGGTTGACTCATTCAGCAAGGAAAAAATCGATACCATCATTAAAAGAACCAAGCACGACATGTCCAATAGCCTGACAACTTACGGCATGAAGCAACACATCAGAAAACTGTTCGATGAATTGCGTGATCTGCTGCAGGAATCCGTGGACATTACTAATGAAACGCGCCGTCTGGTGAAAGCCATACATAAAAAATTCAAGGACGAATATGGCTTTATAGAAATTGAACCGCAGTTGTTCTCCATCAAGCAGTATCAGTTTGAACTGGAACAGATTTTCGAAGAAGGCGAAGCGTTCCGCACCAGCACCAAGACGATCATGACCGAGCAGAGCATTGTCATCAACAAGCTTTACAACACGCTCATTTCCAAAGCCAGAAACATTCTGAATCAGGCACATACCGATGCGGCGATCTGGAGCAACAGTGTTCTGACACCGCTCATGCATCAGATTAAAGACCATAAAAAGCAGATTGAAAGCCGTCTGCAAATGCTCAGAAAAATTAACGAGTCAAAAGGCAGCGTCGCCGAAAGCATTGCAAGCCTTGAAGCAGAGCTAGTGCCCTTGAAACGGCAACGTGATGAACTGCATATCATCATCAGGGCCATGCAACTGGATGCCCATCCATTAGCCAAAGCCGATCGCTGATATCCTGTCCTTTTAGAACGATCTGGCCCGCCATCGCCAAAAGCGCTGGCGGACCAGATCATGCATCAGACGCGCCTGAAAACCAGGTCCCACACGCCATGCCCCAACCGCAAGCCGCGCTGTTCGAATTTGGTTAACGGGCGATAGTCGGGGCGCTCGCAATAATCCGCCCCGCGACCGGCGGCGTTTATCAGCCGGTTTTCCACGGACAGGACTTCCAGCATATGCTCGGCGTAATTCTGCCAATCCGTTGCCGCGTGAAAATAGCCGCCGGACTTTAATTTTCTGGCCAGTAAATCGGCAAAGCTGGGCCTGACGATGCGTCTTTTATGGTGCTTTTTTTTCGGCCAGGGATCGGGAAAAAACAGATGCACGCCGGCCAGGCTGTGATCGGCAAGCTTATTCTCCATAATCTCTATGGCGTCGTGGCAATAGATTCTGACGTTGTCGATGCCCTGCTCCGCGAGCTGCAAGATCAAATGCCCGACACCGGGGCGGTGAACCTCGATGCCGATATAATTGATCCCCGGATTAGCGGCGGCCATCTTGGCCAGACTCTCTCCATTGCCAAAGCCTATCTCAACACAGAAGGGCGCATCGCGTCCGAAAACCTCGGCAAAATCATAATCAGCGTTTGGGTCCAGCCCGTAAACATCCCAGTAATTGTCCAGCGCGAGCTGCTGCCCCGGCGTGATGCGGCCTTGCCGGCGAATAAAACTGCGAATGCGTTGCGGGAAATTTTGTTCAGGAGAAATCATATCAGCATAATGCGGGCCGCCCGGGGCGGATCTTATCGCCCCGGCGAATCAGAAAAACAAGCCGTCTATTGGCGATGAGGCGGAAGCAAAGCGCTTTCTGGGCATGCGTCCGGCCAGGAAGGCTTCCCGGCCGGCCTGAATGCCTTTCCTCATGGCCGAAGCCATCAGTACCGGATTTTTCGCTGCAGCGATGGCCGTATTCATCAAAACGCCGTCGCAACCCAGCTCCATGGCGATGGCCGCGTCAGACGCCGTGCCGACGCCGGCATCGACCAGAATAGGCACTTTGGCGTTTTCGACGATGGTCAGGATATTGTAGGGATTGCGTATGCCCAGCCCTGAGCCGATAGGCGCAGCCAGCGGCATGACCGCCACGCAGCCGATCTCCTCGAGCCTTTTGGCCGCAATCGGGTCGTCATTGGTATATACCATGACATCGAAGCCGTCCTTAACCAGCTGTTCAGCGGCGATATAGGTTTCGGCCACATCGGGAAACAGGGTTTTCTGATCGGCCAGCACCTCCAGCTTGACCAGCTTATGTCCGCCCAGCAATTCCCGGCCCAGGCGACAGGTTCTTACCGCGTCTTCAGCCGTGTAACAGCCGGCCGTGTTGGGCAAAATCGTGTATTTATCCGGCGAAATGACATCCAGCAAATTCGGCTCGCCGGGATTCTGGCCAATATTGGTGCGGCGAATGGCAACCGTGACGATTTCCGCGCCGCTGGCTTCGATGGCCAGGCGGGTTTCCTCGAGGTCCTTATATTTGCCGGTACCGACCAGCAGCCTCGAATGATAAGCCTTGCCCGCGACAACAAACGAGTCATCCTGGCCGCCGCCGATGGCATGGACGATTTCCAGCCGATCGCCGGCCTTTAATACCTGAGCGCCGTGTTGATCAAACGGCAAGATTTCTTTATTCAATTCAATGGCGATTCTTTTGCCCATCAACCCCATGTCGGCTACAAGATCAGCCACATGTGAGTTTTCAGCAACTTCACGGATTTCGCCATTTACATAAACGATCATGTTCAAACTCCGGCTTAATTCTCTATATTTCTGCGTTTCTGCACCGCGAAGGCAAGATCTTCCAGCAACTGCGCCGTATCTTCCCAGCCCAGACAGGCGTCGGTAATGCTTTGCCCGTACGTTAATGGTTGTCCTTCCATGACATCCTGCCGCCCCGCCTTGAGATGGCTTTCAATCATAACGCCCATGATCCGGTGATCGCCGCTCGCTATTTGCCCGGCCACGTCCTCGCCTACGATGAGCTGGCGCTGGCATTGCCTTAAGCTGTTGGCATGGCTGAAATCGATCATGATGTTCGGTCTGAGCTGGGCTTTTTTCAAACCTTCCGCGACCTTCTCGACACTGACGGCATCATAGTTGGGGGCGTCATTGCCGCCTCGGAGAATGATATGCACATCTTCATTGCCGGTGGTCGAAAAGATGGCCGAATGGCCGGCTTTGGTCAGCGACAGGAAATGATGCGGGCTCATGGCCGCGCCTATCGCATCGATGGCGGTCTTGATCGTGCCGTCCGTCGCGTTCTTGAATCCTACTGGACAGGACAGGCCTGAAGCCAGCTCGCGGTGAACCTGGCTTTCCGTGGTCCGCGCCCCGATGGCGCCCCAGGCGATCAAGTCCGAAATATATTGCGGCGTAATCAAATCCAGGTACTCTGTTGCCGCCGGCATGCCCACAGAACTCAAATCGAGCAATAATCGCCTGGCAACACGCAGGCCTTTGTTGATGTTAAAGCTGGAATCCAGATCCGGATCGTTAATGAGGCCTTTCCAGCCAACAGTCGTGCGGGGTTTTTCAAAATAAACCCGCATGACGATTAACAGATCGTCTTTTAGCTCGTCCTTAACCACTTTCAACCGCCGCGCATATTCCTTGGCGGCATCGGTGTCATGAATGGAGCAAGGCCCTACTATGACCAGCAGTCTGTCATCCTGGCCGGCCAGTATTTTGTGAATGCCTTCCCTTGCTCGCAGAATAGTTTGTGCCGCAGCTTCAGTAATAGGCATTTCATCATGTACCTGAACAGGCGCAATGACTTCTTGAGTGGCACAAATTCTCAGGTCGTCAGTATTGTATTTTGTTTGCATGGGAGCTGTAACCGGGGTTCTATAACTGGATTAAATATTGAAATTTTTCATTTTAACTGTTTTTACTATCTTTTTGTTAGTTTTTGCTATCGGAATAAAGCGCTACAACCAAGCCAGGCAGGATCAACTCCGCCGCAAGGAAAATCACAGACATGGATAATATGCCTCAAGCAAATGCCGGCCAAGCCAGTTGGCTGGAACACAAACCGATCAGCTATCGGCACTACCAACAGTGGAAATACAAGAAGACGATTGACGCAGACCCTGCTAAGCAGCCTGCCGTTGCAGTATGGCAATTTAAATTTCAATGGGAACGCGGCTGAAACTTTAGCTCAGCTGCCCACATTTATAAAATGAAGATCAAGACATGCGAGCGGATTGAAAAACCGGCCGCTCGCATTACCGCAAATAAAACGCCCTTATAGAACGGCGCTCAGATTCTCGTCATCATACAAGCGGGTTTTTTTCCAGCCATTGAATTTGCTGTCATAAAAAGTCAGATCGTTATCGATGGCGTATTCGTAACAGCTTCTAAACAGCCGCGCTGTCCGAAATGCATGCAATTCATCATCGGCCGTCACTTTTTCTATATTGCCGACCTGAAACGTCTTGTTTCTGGACTTGCCGTTGCTGACCCAAAAGACGGTATAGCACAGATAGCTTTTATCTTTTCTATGGTCATACTTGATGGTTCTGGATACGCCGGTGACGCCGGTCGTGGTTTTATTCTTGGGTGGTTTGAGAAAGCGGGTCTTGCTGCCTTTTAATACCACCAGCATCTGGTCGCGCCAAGTGATGGCAGCCTTTAAGGATTTGCCTTTGTTCCCCCACAATTTATGCGAAAAATAACGGCTGCTCTCTTTGCCGCGTCTTACGATACGTACCTGAAAACCAAACACATCTGGCTCAGTAATATGTTTATGTTTTGCCATGGAATTAAACTCGTCAAACGAATTAATAATTAAATTTAACAGCCAAGTTAGGCCGCCAATTTTTTGTCTCTTTGAAATATCAAGCTTTTCTTATGTTTTTGTAAGCTGATGATTACAAATTATCGCTAAAGTTCAAATAAAAGCAAGTAAAATTCACAACAATATGGACAATTCCCGAGTAATTTAGTGTAGAATAAATTTATTCCACTCTCCCAGTGGTTAGTTACGAGTTAATAACCTTTTGTTTTTCATTGTTTTTTGGAGATAATCGATGAGCGTATTAGTAGGTAGACAGGCACCCGATTTTACAGTTCCTGCTGTTTTGGGCGATGGCCAGATAGTTGATTCCTTCAGCTTTTCAGAGGCCACTAAAGGTAAATATGCTGTATTAGTTTTCTATCCATTGGACTTTACATTTGTTTGTCCAAGTGAGCTGATCGCTTTAGACCATCGTATTGACGAGTTTAAAAGCCGCAATGTGGAAGTGATCGCCGTCTCCATTGATTCTCATTTTACTCACAACGCCTGGCGCAATACACCGGTCAACAAGGGCGGCATCGGTCCTGTCCGTTACACCATGGCGGCCGATCTGTCTCATGCCATCGTCAAGGACTATGACGTGGAAGCGAATGGCACTGTTGCTTACCGTGGTTCTTTCCTGATCGATCGTGACGGCATCGTTCGCCATCAGGTTGTGAACGATCTGCCTTTAGGTCGTAACATGGATGAATTGCTGCGCATGGTCGATGCCCTGCAATTCCATGAAGAACACGGCGAAGTCTGCCCGGCAGGCTGGAACAAAGGCGATACCGGCATGAATGCAAGCCCGACCGGCGTTGCTGAATATCTGGATAAGAATGCCGAAAAACTGTAGTAAGAACGGTTAATTCGTTTTAACAAGGCGCACTGTATGAATATACAATGCGCCTTTTTTGTGCTTGTTAACTTTTTTGAGTTGCTGCATCAGCCAATAATTTTTTTCTGATCAAAAATGCAGCGAAAATACCTACAATGGCCGGTATCTGTGTCAGCAGAAACGTACCCGTAGCGCTTTTGGCAACCAGTCCTGACAGCAGGTTAACGACGGACAATTTAACGGCCCACCAGGTAATCCAGTACCCCATCACTCCTATAACGGCCCACTTGACAGGCTGTTCGCCATGTTCTCTGGCCGTTAAAAAAAACCAAATAAGTATCGCAATTCCGGATAATTTAGCTAATAGTAACATCTTCCCACCTCAATTTAATTATTATGACTACATGAACATACCCGACGCGGCTAGAATTTAACCCATTGCCGCACTCAATCTGACAATCATATTCCATAATAGGTCACCATTTCATCTTTTTAGCATTAGGAGAGAATTGTGGGCAAACCGCTTAAAATCATCCTTTCGATACTTGCCGCACTGGCTTTACTGATCATCATTGTCGTAGGCGCTGTCCTCATTTTTATGAATCCCAATCATTTCAAACCTGAAATACAAGCGGCCGTTAAAGACAAGACCGGCCGGAAGCTGACGCTGGAAGGTGATTTAAAGTTATCGATTTTTCCGTGGCTGGGCATTTCAACGGGCAAGATGACGTTAAGCAATGCCGAAGGCTTCCAAGCCAAACCCTTTGCCGAAATTGAAGAAAGCGATATCAACGTCAAACTGCTGCCGCTGTTATCGAAAGAAATTGAAGTTGACCGCATTGTTTTAAAAGGGCTGACCGTCAACCTGGCCAAGAACAAACAAGGCATCAATAACTGGCATGACCTGATCGAGACAAAACCTGAATCCCCCGCTCCTGCTCCTGGCCGCGGCGGGCAGGAGGTCCTCCCGCCGAAGGACGAAGCAGAGACCTTATTGTCTATCGGCGGCATTACCGTGGAAAACGCCCGCATTGACTGGGACAACCAAAAAAGCGGAAAACACCTGGAAATAAAAGACGTCAATCTCAATACGGATAAGATTGTTTTTGATAAGCCTTTCGCTGTAAAGCTGGCTCTGGTTGTCGTGAGCGACCAGGCCAAGCTGACTGGGTCAATCAAGCTGACCACTGATTTAACCCTGAATGAAAGACTCGATAGCTTCCAATTAGCCGATACCCGTCTGCAGACCACGACGGCGGGCGAAAAAATTCCGGGCCAATCCCTGTCATCTGCTTTAACGGCAGCGGATATTTCGTTAAACATGGCCAAGCAGGACCTTAAAATCTCGACATTAAAGCTTGAATCAGGCGATCTGAAAATTGCCGCCAACATTATCGGCACGCGGATTAAAGACCAGCCTTCGTTCCAGGGACCAATCGTCGTCGAACCGTTCAATCCTGTGCAATTCATGAAGCGACTGGCGATAACGCCGCCAGTCATGCGCGATGCCAATGCCCTGACCCGCCTGGCCATGAATTTCAACCTGCAGGCCACCGGCGATTCGGCCAACCTTCAAAATCTGGTTATCAAACTGGACGATACGACGGTAAACGGCTCGGCCGCCGTCAATGACTTCAGCCAGCCGGCAATCGCTTTCAATCTGACTGCCGATGCAATCGATGCCGATCGTTATCTGGCGCCTGAAAAAGAAACTGACAAAAAATCAAAGCCCATAGCCAGCCCGGCAGTCGCCACGGCGGCGGCCGCTTCGTTACTGCCTGTTGAAACCCTGCGCAAACTGAACGCCAATGGCGATCTGGCACTGCATAAACTGAAGATCAACAACCTGAACATGCAGGACATCCATCTGAAGCTCAGTGCCAGAAACGGCATCGTGACCACGCAACAGAGCGTGAGCCAGTTTTATCAAGGCAATTATTCCGGCAATCTGAACATGGATGTCCGCAGCGGGCTCCCTGTGCTGGCCGTGAATGAAAAAATCGCCCATGTTCAAGTTGAGCCCTTGCTAAAAGACTACAAGGGTGAAGCCCGCATGAGCGGCATCGTCAATGCCTCGGCCCAACTGCGGGCGCAAGGCAATAACAAGGATGAAATTAAATCCTCGCTTAATGGTCAATTGAGTTTCCTGTTCAAAGACAGCGTCATCCTGGGTTTTAATTTGCAGAAAATCATCGACAACGGCAAAGCCTTGATCAAAGGCGCGCCTTTACCGACCGACAACAAGCATGACCAGACGCTGTTTTCGGAAATGACCGGCACGGCAACCGTCAACAACGGCGTACTCAGCAACAATGACCTTGTCGCCCACTCCTCGAAAGTGCGCGTCAACGGCAAGGGCAGCGCCAATCTCAATACCGAGGCGCTGGACTATAAAATCAACGCCACGCTGCTGAAATCGCCCGATGCCAATACCGGCCAGCAAGCCGAGAAAATGACGGTCGCCATCAATGTTGGCGGCACGTTCAGCCAGCCTTCTTACACGGTGGATCCTTCATCCTTATTGACTGAAGAAAACAAGGCCAAAATCGAAGAGAAAAAGCAGAAGCTACTGGACAAGCTCGACAAAAAGTTAGGCCCCGGCGCCAGCGACCTGTTAAAGCGCATTTTCTGATATGACCCCATCCGTTTTCCAACAACACATCCTCAGTTGGTTTGACCAATACGGCCGAAAAGACCTGCCCTGGCAGAAGGATATTACGCCTTATCGCGTCTGGCTTTCCGAAACGATGCTGCAGCAGACTCAGGTTGCGACCGTGATCGCCTATTTCAAAGCCTTTACCGAGAAATTCCCCGACATCGAAAGTCTGGCGCAAGCACCTGTCGATGACGTGCTGCATCTGTGGTCGGGATTGGGCTACTACGCCCGCGCCCGCAATCTGCATAAGACGGCGCAGCTGATCGTCGAAAAAGGCCGTTTCCCCGATACGCTGGATGAGCTTGTCGCATTACCGGGCATAGGCCTGTCGACGGCCGGAGCCATACTGAGCATCGCTTTCAAAAAAAGCCATCCGATCCTGGACGGCAACGTCAAAAGAGTGCTGGCGCGATTCAAAGCCGTGCCCGGCTGGCCCGGCAACAGCAGTGTCAGCAAGGAGCTGTGGCTGCTCAGCACCCATTATACGCCCATAGACCGGGTCGCCGATTACACCCAGGCCATGATGGATCTGGGCGCGACCATCTGCACGCGCGGCAAGCCCGCCTGCCATGCCTGCCCGCTTAAGGACAGTTGCCTGGCCAGGCTGACCGATAATATCGCCGCCTTCCCGGCACCGAGACCCGCCAAATCCTTGCCGGTCAAGCAGCGCGTGTTTTTATTGCTGCGCGATAGCCTTAACCGGGTACTGCTGGAGAAAAGGCCGCCTGCGGGCATCTGGGGCGGCTTGTGGAGCCTGCCTGAATTTGACAGTATTGAGGCGGCTTCCAGCTGGTGTCTAGCGAGAAACATGCCCATCATCAGCGAAACACGCATGGCGACGCGGCGCCACACCTTTTCCCATTATCATCTGGATTTCACGCCGCTGGCTATTCAAACCGACAATCCCGGCAATATTGTGATGGAAGCCAATCAAACTGTCTGGTATAAAGCCGGACAAATTCACAACCTAGGAGTAGCGGCGCCGATCAAGCTGCTATTGCAACAACAATCCACTATCGAGGACAACGATGACTAGACTGGTTAAGTGCGTTAAATTAGGAATAGAAGCCGAAGGTTTAGATGCACCGCCCTTTCCAGGGCCTAAAGGTCAGGAGATATTCGAAAAAGTATCGAAACAGGCCTGGCAGCAATGGCTAAGCAAGCAGACCATGCTGATCAACGAATACAGGCTGGCCAGCTTCGACCCGAAAGCCAAAGCCTTTTTGGAAGAAGAAAGAAGAAAGTTTCTGTTTGAGGGCAACAGCGACATGCCCGAAGGCTACGTGCCGCCCAAGCCCTGATTGAGCCTATCAAATGTGCGACATGAACACTGTTGCACATTTGATCTATCCGCTCTCGCCGGAATCAGCGCTTCATCGATTCAAAAAATTCGGCGTTGGTCTTGAAATCCTTCAGTTTGCCTATCAGGAACTCCGAAGCGGCCGTTTCATCCATCGGTTGAAGGATTTTGCGCAGTATCCAGGTTTTCTGCAAGGTATCGGGGTCGACCAAGTATTCTTCACGACGCGTGCCGGAACGATTGATATTGATGGCCGGATAAATACGTTTTTCCGCGATCTTGCGATCCAGGTGCAGTTCCATGTTGCCGGTGCCTTTGAACTCCTCATAGATCACCTCGTCCATTCGGGAGCCGGTATCGACCAGCGCCGTAGCGATGATCGTCAAACTGCCGCCTTCCTCGATATTGCGCGCCGCGCCGAAAAAGCGTTTCGGCTTTTCCAAGGCGTTCGCATCGACGCCGCCGGTCAATATTTTTCCCGAAGACGGAACCACTGTGTTATAGGCTCTGGCCAACCGCGTGATCGAGTCTAACAAGATGACTACATCGTATTTATGCTCGACCAGACGGCGCGCTTTCTCGATCACCATCTCAGCGACCTGTACGTGGCGGGTCGCCGGCTCATCGAAAGTGCTCGAAATAACCTCACCGCGCACGCAGCGCTCCATTTCCGTGACCTCTTCAGGACGTTCGTCGATCAGCAATACGATCAGATAGCATTCGGGATTCTTCTCTGCGATGGACTGCGCCAGGCTTTGCAGGATCATGGTCTTACCGGCTTTCGGCGGCGATACGATCAATCCGCGCTGGCCTTTGCCGATGGGCGCAATTAAATCGATGATGCGGCCGGTCAGATCTTCACTGGTCCCGTTGCCTTTTTCCAGAACGAAACGTTGATTGGCAAACAGAGGGGTCAGGTTGGAGAAGTGAATTTTGTTTTTGGTATTTTCGGGGGTTTCAAAGTTGATCTGTTCGACTTTGAGCATTGCGAAATAGCGCTCGTTGTCTTTAGGCGGCCTGATCTTGCCGCTGATCGTATCGCCCGTCTTTAAGGCAAAGCGTCTGATTTGACTGGGCGAAACATAAATGTCGTCGGGGCCTGCCAGATAAGAACATCCCGGAGTACGTAAAAAACCAAAACCATCCTGCAGAATCTCCAGAACGCCATCGCCATAGATATCCTCACCGCCTTTCGCCTGCTTTTTCAGGATAGCAAAGATCAAATCCTGTTTACGGGTTCTGGCGACATTTTCAATTCCCAGCGATTCGGCTATTTCAATAACTTCACTGATTTGTTTTAGTTTTAACTCGGTTAGATTCATAAAAGATGACTCAAGGTCTATACGGTATAGACCGTAACTTAGCAAGATAGGATTAGATTTTAGGGATGTAGTTTATCGGGCGATATGTTTGAGAGCGCCTGATCCGGCACCCGATAAGTATAACTTAAATACCCAGACCCGTCCAAGGTTTTTTGAGACGGGCTGAGCCAAGGTTTATATATTGCTGTCAATAAAAGCGGCAAGTTGAGATTTTGTCAATGCGCCTACTTTAGTGGCTTCCACTTCGCCGCCCTTAAACAGCATCAATGTCGGAATGCCGCGTACTCCATAGTCAGCCGGAGTTTTCTGATTCTCGTCGATGTTCAATTTAACAACTTTTAATTTGCCTTGGTAATCCTTGGCAATTTCATCGAGAACCGGTGCAATCATTTTACATGGTCCACACCACTCAGCCCAATAATCAACTAGCACAGGACCGTCCGCTTTAATAACAGTTTCGTTAAAATCACTATCATTTACATGAAGGACTAAGTCGCTCACACTATTTCTCCAAAATTTAAAAATTGAGACTATAGGAGGGATGGCGTTATTTTGTCAATCAATTTCAGCTGACAGGTTTTTTAAGTTATGCTATAGGGCTATGAATAAGACACATTTGACAAATACCCGCTTCAGCAATCTGGAATTATCCGACTCCATCCTGCAAGGTCTGAGGGAGGCCGGCTTTAATCACTGCACGCCCATACAGGACAGAGCCCTGCCTTTACTTTTGAGGGACAAGGATATCGCAGGCCAGGCGCAAACGGGAACCGGCAAAACCGCGACATTTTTGCTGGCCACCTTTCAACGCCTGATCAATGATTCCAGTGAAAAAATCAAAAATCCCAGAGCCATCATTCTGGCGCCGACACGCGAACTGGCCATTCAGATTCATAAGGACGCGCGACTGCTGGGCAAGCATCTCAATCTCAAGCTGGCCCTCATCTATGGCGGCACCGATTACCAGAAACAGCTCGACAGCCTGAAATCGAATGTCGACATCATCATCGGCACGCCCGGACGCATCATCGATTTCTACAAGCAGAATGCCTTTACGCTGGATAACGTGCAGGTTTCCGTCATGGACGAGGCCGACCGCATGTTCGATCTGGGCTTTATCAAAGACATCCGCTATTTGCTGCGACGCATGCCGCCGCCCGAGAAGCGCTTGAACATGCTGTTTTCGGCGACTTTATCGTACAAAGTGACCGAGCTGGCTTACGAGCACATGAACAATCCGGTGCTGATACGCATAGAAACCGAGGAAGTCACGTCCAAGGCCATACAGCAAAGCGCGTTTTGCCCGTCCAATGAGCAAAAAGTCCCGTTGCTGCTGGGCATTTTGAACAAATATCAACCGCAGCGCAGCATTATTTTCGTCAATACCAAGCGCTGCGCCGAGCAATTGAATGATTACCTCAATGCCAATGGCTACAAAACTGCGGCCCTGAGCGGCGATGTGCCGCAGGAAAAACGCCAGCGCCTGCTCAATGACTTTCAGGAAAACCGGATCACGCTGCTGATTGCGACCGATGTCGCGGCCCGGGGCCTGCATATTGCCGATGTCTCGCACGTTTTCAATTACGATCTGCCGCAGGATGTCGAGGATTATGTGCACCGGATCGGCCGTACCGCGCGCTTTGGCGCCAGCGGCGAGGCGATCAGCTTCATTTGCGAGGAATATGCCTATTCCATGCCCGATATCGAAGCCTATATCGGCCAAAAAGTGCCGATCAAACCGATTACTGCCGATCTGTTGGCCGCCGAGGTCATCAAACCCGAACGAAAAAGCAGAGCGCCGGCGCAGGAAAAACGTCCCGCTCAAAAACGGCCGCGTCCGCGACGGCCTAAAGCCCAGACATCAGCTCCCGGAAATCCTCAATAGCAGGAAAATCGGTTATGTCCTTTTTGGGCAGTTGCGTATCGGGCCTGCTGACTGAAATCAAGTGTTCTATCCCGAACTGCCTGGCTGCGCTCAAAACCGCCAGGCTGTCATCTATCAACAGCGTATTGTGTTTTTCAAAGGGCTGTTGCTGCTGCAGCCGGTGCCAGAATTCGGCATGTTCCTTGGGGAACCCCAACGTATGGGAACTGATGATGTCATCGAAGAACCGGTGCAGGCAGGTTTTTTCCATTTTAAGGCCCAGGCTATCCTTGTGCGCGTTCGTGACCAGCAAAACCTTGCGCGGAGACTGATGAACCTTTTCCAGAAACTCGATGACATGCGGCAATATCGCGATCAGCCCCGCTATTTCGGCTTTCAGTCCAGCGATATTAAGCTCTAGCGCCTCGCTCCAGTAATCGAGACAATACCACTCCAGTTTGCCTTCCATGCTTTTGAAACGCGGCTCCAGCAGCTGCTTGGCTTCCGCAATCGCCATGCCCTGCTTTTCGGCGAATTTCAGCGGCACGAATTCTTTCCAGAAATGATTGTCGAAATTCAAATCCAGCAGCGTGCCGTCCATGTCCAGGAGGATCGTATCAATTTTGTTCCAATCGATCATGAGAGTGCGTTATATTTACGAAAAATTATTTAAGTTAAGCATGTAAAAATGGCAAAAAAACCCACCATTCTCAATAAGACCATTATCGCGAAAAGCCGTTTATTTCGTATTGAATCACTGGATCTTCAATTCAGCAACGGCGTTCAGCGCAATTATGAGCGCCTGGCCCGGGGCAAATCCGGCGGCGCCGTGCTGATCGTGCCCATGCTCGATGTCGAAACCGTGTTATTGGTCCGGGAATATCTGGCCGGTGTCGACCGCTATGAACTGGGCCTGCCGAAAGGCAAGACCGATGCCGGCGAATCGTTTCTCGATGCCGCCAACCGGGAGCTTAAAGAGGAAGTCGGCTTCGGCGCCAGAAGCCTGCACCATTTGAGCTCGTTTTCCGTCGCGCCGTCTTACCTGGAACATATGACCGAGATCATTATCGCCCAGGACCTGTACGCCGAAAAACTGCCCGGCGACGAACCCGAAGAACTGGAAGTCATTCCCTGGAAATTAAACGACATCAATGCCTTGCTGGCCACCGGCGAATGCACGGAAGCGCGCTCGATCGCCGCCTTGTTCATGGCGCTGGAATATTTCAAGGCGCAATAATCACAATCGGTATAGCGGTTCCAGACTGGAATCAATCGTTTGCGCGATTCTCTCCCGGGCGTTGTTTTCACTGAACGCCTGAAAGAGTCTTTTTCCCTGCCACTGACTAGCACTTCTGCCATATAGCGCCTGATTCAACAGCAGGATTTCATCCCTTAACCGGGCATCGCAACAGGATGCGATGGCGCCGAGATTCGAGGCGTCGAACTTTTGCCGGCCCCAATCCAGCAAGGCGTCCTTGGCGGCCACGGCATCGTCATTGCTACAGGCCTGCTTTAATCTTTTAATGCTGTCATTCAAGCTCACTTCAACAGCGGTCGCTTGCGCTACGGGCTGCTTGACAGGCCGCCTAAGAAGAAAATAAACCACGGTCGCCAACCAACCCATCGCCAAAAATCCTGACACCCATGGCCAGATATTGACTTGCCGGGCCTGGCCAGCCGGCGCCGGCTCAACCGTTTCAGGCCTTGCCGCTGCTTCAGCCGGCGCCTTGGCCGGAGCCGGAGCGGCTGCCTGCGTGCCTGCCGCCGCGGCGGCATGGATCATCGTCTCCGGAATCGTGGCGATTTCCATTTGCTGAGTCCTGGTATTAAACCAGGGAACGTTGATGGCCGGCAGTTTATAACTGCCCTCCTTCGACGGAATCAAGGCTATTTTTTCTTGCCTGAAAGCAATCATGCCGTCGTTTTTTTTCTGTTCCTTGAGTACCGGCTGATCAGGATAGCTTTTTAACTGATCCTGCGCTTTGGCGGTGCTTAGCTCAGGCAGCTGGCTGACCGTGGTTCCTTTTGCCAATAGCGTCAAGGTTCGCGTCAACGGCTCCCCGATTTTCATGTGCTCGATATCGCCTGACCACTCCTGCTTAAGTTCCAGCTGCTCGGCCGGCAGCCAATGCTGTCCTGTAAATGTTGACGCAGCCGGTTTTACATCCAGCTCTATGGACCGGGAGGCGACACGCTGAGTTTTGGTCATGCGAGGACTGAAGAAGCCGCCGAAACTGGGGCGAGCCGCTGTCACGACTTGCGCCGTCAATTGCAAAGGCTTGATGGTCATGCGGCCGCTTTTTTGCGGGAAAATCGCATACTTGCGTTCGGTCACCCAATAATCCTCGCCATTGATCTGTGTGCTGTAGTTACTGTCGTCGCCAAGCTTTTCAATGACGGCGTCGGCCATTTCCGGCTCATTCATGCCGGCCTGGGAAATTTCGACCCTGCGATACAAACGCATGGTATAGAGAACCTGGGATTGCACATAAGGGTCCTCGGGAGAGGCCTCAACTTCCAGAAACAAATCGCTATCGGCAGGCAGATCCTTATTGGCCGCGCTTTCGGTTACCCGCACGGTCGTCGTCTGGCTGACATCGTCGCCGAATTGCACGGCAGGCACGGTCAGATTGCCGGCGTGCTTGGCCATGACTTGCAGCACCCACTGAATGGTTTTGCTGGATGTGCCGTTAATCCATGATGAGTGACTGCTCTGGCTCTGCCCCAATATCTCGAAATCCTGTTCGAGCGGCGTGAAATCAGGATCATCGTCCGGCGAGTCGGTGGCCGTAAAGGTGATCTGAAAGGATTCATTAAGGTTGACCGAACTGCGATCTACCGTGACATTGATTTCCGTTGCCGAAAGCCATGGCGCATTCAGGAGCAATAACAGAAGAAGCAGAGCGGCTTGGTACGGACTAGCGGTTAACAATTTCTGTAATCTCATGTTCATCATCACGCATTTGAATGGTGTGGCTGTAAAATTACCCCGGCCATGCTGCTTACCAGGCAGCGCCCGATTGGGAGTTACTGTCTGATTGCCGCTCCCGCTGACCGTATTGGTATAAAAATTTGCGTTTCAGCAAGCCTGCCGGGTCGTCAGGAATCCGATTGAGCCATTGTTCATTGGCCTGTGTCGTTTCATCCTTGGTTTCAGCCGGCGACTGCTCTGACTGCTGGGCGGCTTGTTGCTGCGCATCAGCCTTGTGCTGTTGGCCGGGCTGCTGGCTTTTTTCGGCATCCTGCTGTTTTTGCTCGGGTTTACCTTGTTGCTGCTGGTCTTTGGATGGCTGCTGCTTGTCCGACGGGTGTTGATCGGATTCATTGCTCTGTTTTGGATGATCACCGGATTGATTCGATTGATCGCCGTCTTTATTTTGTTGCTGCGACTCATCCTTGGACTGCTGCTGTTTATCGTCTTGTTGCTGCTGTTGATCCTGTTTTTGTTTTTCCAGGGCTTTTTCAACGATCTCCTTGTTATATTGGGCATCTTTATCGTTGGGATTCATTTTCAATGCCTGTTCGTAAGCTTTTAGAGCCTCAGCCAACTGGCCCGTCTTTGCCAGAGCATTGCCCTGATTGTAGAAACTGTCGGCCGTGCTCCCGGCATTGTTCAGGCTGGTCAGCGCTTCGTTATACTGGCCGGCCTTGTACTGCGCCGCCGCCTTCCAATCCGGGTTTTCAAACAGTTGCGCGGCTTTATTATAATCGCCCTGTTGAAACGCCTGCTGCGCCTGCTGGTCTTTTGTTTGCCATAAATCCTGCCAGTCCAGCGCATAGCTGTTTTTCGGCAGCGGCAACAGCAGCAACAAGGCCGCGCACAACAGGCCTTTCCTGAAGGTCAGCGCGGCCAGAGGCAAAACCAGCAATAAAAGCCAGGGGCCCATATCCTGCCACTGATCCAGCAGGCCGTCCTTTTTCTCGGCATCCTGCTGCCGCACGGGCTTGTCCAAAGTGGCGAGCAAGGCATCAATATCGCTGTCATCGGCGGTTATCGGCTGGAAGATGCCGTGTCCTGCCTGCGCCAGTTCCGCCAATTCATCGGCATTCAGTCTGGTGACCACGATATCGCCCTGCCCGTCTTTTAAAAAGCCGCCGTCCGGCAGTGCGATCGGCGCTCCCTCGGCAGTTCCGACGCCCAGTATCGATAGTTGGTAACTGCCCAGCGATTTTACCGCCGATAAGGTTTCATCGACATCGACGCCATCGGTCACGAGCAATAACTGGCCTTTCTGAAGACCGGCCTGCTTGAACAGCTCCAGCGCTTTCTCCAGAACCACGGTGGTATTGCTGCCCTGGCTGGGCACGATATTGGTGTTTAACGCCTCGAGCTGGCTGGCTATGGTGTCGGTATCATCGGTCAGCGGCGTGACCGTGAACGCGTCGCCGGCATAAACCAGCAACGCGGTCTGGCCGTCTTTTCTCTGCTTCAGAATATCGGCGATTTTATAGCGCGCACGAATGAGGCGGCTCGGCTTGATGTCGGCCGCATCCATGGACAGGGAAAGATCCAGGGCGATGATCAGGGCCGAGTCGTTACGGAAGACCGGCGCCGGCTGCCGCTCCCAGGTCGGGCCAGCCAGTGCGACGATCGCCAGGAAAGCGGCAACGGCGCCCGCCGTCAACGGCCAGCGGCTTTGCCCAACCGCCTTTTCCTGCAACAGATAAGGCAACAGGGCCGCATCACAGACCGCCGACCAGTTGCCTTGCCTGAGCTTGCTCCTGAGCAGCAAAACCAGCGTCATGCCATACGGTATCAAGGCCAGCAGCCAGTAGGGCCTGATGAAGTGAAATTCGGCTAGATTCATGACAACCTCACACGGGACAGTGCGATCATGGCCGCCAGCAACAACGCACCTGCCAGCGGCCAATAGTACAGTTCGCTCCGGGGCCTGAAATATTGTTTGTCCTTTTCTACCGGCTCCAGTTCATCCAATAACTGATAGATCTTGTTGAGCTCATCGGTGTTTCTGGCCCGAAAATAAACACCGCCGGTTTTTTCGGCGATAGCCGTCAGGGTTTTCTCATCGAGATCCTGGGACGGATTGACTTTCTGGGCGCCGAAAAAGCTGCGCACGAGCATTTCATCGGCGCCGATGCCGATCGTGTAGATTTTCAGCTGGTTTTCGGCAGCCAGCTCGGCCGCTTTCAACGGCGATACTTCGCCGGCGGTATTGGCGCCGTCCGTCATCAGAATCAGCACGCGGCTGTTGACCTCCTGATTCTTCAGGCGCTTGACGGCCAGGCCGATCGCGTCGCCGATCGCGGTATTGTCGCCGGCCAGGCCGATCGCCGACTCATCCAGCAAGGTCATGACCGTCTTCCTGTCGAAAGTCAAAGGCGTCTGCAGATAGGCCTGCGTGCCGAACAGGATCAATCCCAGCCGGTCGCCGACGCGCCGGTTGATGAAATCGCCGGCCACCCATTTGGTCGCCGTCAGCCGGTCCACGGCTTGTTTGTTGATGACAAAATCCTGTACTTCCATGCTGCCCGATAAATCCACGGCCAGCATCAGGTCGCGGCCGCTGACGGCCTGCTCGATCGGCTCGCCCAGCCATTGCGGCCGGGTGCAGGCCGCAATCAGTAAAATCCAGGCGACAGCCGCCGCCAGGAGCGGCCAACGCCTGGTTTGAGAAATGGCACGCGTTTCGCCTTCGGAAAAATCATCCAGAAAAGGGACTTTCAGGGCCGCCTGCTCGACCGGTTTATGGGCCGGCAGCAGCCAGCGGATCAGTAAAGGCAGCGGTAAAAGGCTGAGCAGCCAGGGCCATTCGAAATGAATCATTTTTTTGCTTGGGCTTTAAGCCAGTCTTCGCACAGACGAATCAATGACGGAATTTCCGCGTCGTCCAGTTGTATGTTGCGGTAGGGCGCATCGCTCAGATGCCGGCCAACCCCTTCGCTGAAAGGCGAGCCTTTGACCGAGCTGTCCAGATAGGCCAGCCAGGCCTGGCCTGTCAGGCCGGCCGCCTGCGATCTGGGCGCTACGCTGATCGCGACGCGCCGGATCAATATGGAAAGCTCGGTCACTTTGCCGCGGTTATCGAGCGTACTGTCCTGTTTGATTCGCGCCATTAGCTTTTTCGCGGTTTTGATGGCGGTCTTGCGGGTCAGGCGCTTGTACAGCCAGACCAGCAAAACGATCAGTAAGGGCCCCAGTATGGCGATGAGCCACCAGCCGATAGCCGGCGGCCACCAGCCGATGGCTTCCGGCATATGTATGTCTTTCAAGGGAAGTTGCATCGGTTCCATGTTATCTGTGCCCCAGCAAATATCTCAAACGCTGCACCGGATCGTCATCGGTGCCGCACTGCATGAAAGCTAGGCCCCTGCTTTGCGCCAATTGCCTCAGGCGCTGCTGACGCAAAGCAAAGCGTTGCCGATACTGCACAGCGGCACTGGAGTCGGCGTCTACGACCACATCACGACTATCATCGGTGAACCGGTAGCGGCCCTTGAATGGCAGCGCGCTTTCCAGCGGGTCATGGACCATGACCAGAACCACGTCGCAGTGCTGCGACAGCTTTAACAGGTGCGTTTCGGCCTTATCGTTCATGCCGCGAAAATCGCTGATGATATAGACGCGGCTGCCGGGACGGGCATGCTGCGTCAGGCGCGCCAGCGCATGTTCCAGCGTCACGGCATCGGCCGTCTTTTCCGCCGGCTGCACCAAAGCATTCAGAAACCGCAATACCGCATGCTTGCCGTTTTGGGGTTTCAATTCGCGGCAGACCGTGTCGGAAAATATCTGGCCGCCGATTCGGTCGCCGTGATGCTGCGCCGTCCATGCCAGCAGGCCGGCCAACTTGGCCGCCAGGACCGACTTGAAAACGCCGCGCGTGGCGAAATGCATGGCGGCCCGGTTATCGACGGAGATGAATATCGGCCGCTCGCGTTCCTCGCGGAACAGCTTGGTATGGGGCTTGCCGGTGCGGGCCGTCACGCGCCAGTCAATGCTGCGGATATCATCGCCGGGCTGGTAAAGCCTCGCTTCGTCGAATTCCATGCCGCGCCCCTTGAAGCGCGAGACATAACCGCCGCTCTGGACCGAGCGTATCGCGGCATGTTGCAGGTTCAAGCCGGCCGCAGGCTTGGCAAGATCGATCAGGGTTTTGAGCGATACGGAAACCAGCTCGTCGGATGACTGTCGGGCATCGCCTGCCCGTTTACTGAACAACATCAAGGTACGGCAACTCTGGCAATGAGCTCTTTGATGAAATGATCGGTCGTGATGCCTTCGGCCTCGGCTTCGTAAGACAGTATCAGGCGATGGCGCAGGACATCGAACGCCATGTCCTGGATGTCTTCGGGGCTGACGAAATCGCGTTGCGCCAGCCAGGCCCTGGCCCTGGAACAACGGTCCAGAGCAATGCTGGCCCTGGGGCTCGCGCCGTATTGCAGCCATCCGGCCAGATCCTTGCCGTAGGCGCCGGGGTTGCGCGTCGCCAGCACGATTTGCAGCAGATAATCTTCAAGGCTGTCGGCCATGTACAAGTCCAGCACTTCATTGCGGGCATCGAACAAAGTCTTTTGGTCGATAGGCTCGAATTTGGCGGTATTTTTTACAGAAGTCAGCCTGGCTTCGTTGCGGGCCAGCTGCAGGATGCTTTTTTCATGCTCCGGTTTCGGATAATCGATTTTCACATGCAGTAAAAAACGATCCAGCTGCGCTTCGGGCAATGGATAAGTGCCTTCCTGCTCGATAGGATTTTGCGTTGCCATGACCATGAACAGTTGCGGCAGCGGATAGGTGGCCTGACCGACCGTTATCTGGCGCTCGGCCATGGCTTCCAGCAGCGCGGCCTGCACTTTGGCCGGCGAACGGTTGATCTCATCGGCCAGGATCAGGTTATGAAATAAAGGCCCTTTCTGAAACTCGAAGCTGCCCTGTTGGGGGCGATAAATTTCGGTGCCGGTCAAATCGGCCGGCAGCAGGTCGGGCGTGAACTGCACGCGATGAAAGTCGCCTTGAATGCCTTTGCTCAAGATATTGATCGCTCTGGTTTTGGCAAGGCCCGGCGCGCCTTCAACCAGAATATGGCCATCGGCCAGCAAGCCGATCAGCATTCTTTCAACAAGCACATCCTGACCGATAATTTCCTGATTAATATAAGCTTTTAACCTTATTAACGACGATTGACTGGTACTTTTATTGCTGTTTTGTTCTGACATAGTCCAATTGTATGTTTTAGATCCATGGCTTGAAGGGCATAAAGCCGTGCCAACAAAAATAATAACCGGAGCTGAAGGTTATCCCCTTGTAAACAATTTTTTTGTGAAAAAGTTCCTTATTTTATACAGATATTCTGCCTCACAACATAGAGTAACTTCTGTGTATAACTATGAGTTACCTGTGGATTGCCGTGTACGCAATCTCGCCGGCCAAGTTATCCACAAGCTGTTCACAGAATGTGGATAACCTTAACCGCAAAATAACATTTGTTTTAAGCCAATGAAAGTTAATTAAAAATAAGACTTATCAACAAGCCATGGCTACGTAATAGTAACAACAGGTTTTAAATTTTTTATTTTGTTATGATTACCGGCGAAAAAGCAAAGGGACATCATCATGGAAATCTATAAAACCAAACCGGAATCATCCGATATGCTGCCTAGCGGCATTCCTTATATCGTCGTCAATGAAGCGGCCGAACGCTTCAGCTATTACGGGATGCGGGCCATTCTGGTGATTTTTATGACGCAGCATCTGGTGGACGCGGCGGGGCGGCCCGATGTGATGTCTGAAAATGAAGCCCAGGGTTATTTTCATTTGTTTGTCTCGGCCGTGTATTTGATGCCGCTGTTTGGAGCCTTGCTGGCTGACAGCCTGCTGGGCAAATACCGCACGATTATTTATTTATCGCTGATTTACTGCCTGGGGCATTTTGCGCTGGCGATTGACGACACGCGCGTCGGTCTGCTGATCGGGCAGGGATTGATCGCTATCGGGGCGGGCGGCATAAAACCCTGTGTTTCCGCCAATGTCGGCGATCAGTTTGGTGTGAACAACCGGCATTTGGTCGGCAAGGTCTTCAGTTGGTTCTATTTTTCCATCAACCTGGGCGCTTTCACTGCCATGCTGATTATTCCGTGGCTGCTGCATCATTATGGCTCTTCGGTGGCCTTTGCCGTTCCCGGTCTTTTAATGCTGCTGGCCACGCTCACGTTCTGGTCGGGCCGTTACCGCTATGTGCATGTGCCGCCAGCCGGCATGGCCTTTATCAGAGACATGTTCAGCACTGTCGGCTTGGCGACTTTGAAAAAACTGGCCTCTGTTTACGCCTTTATTGCTGTATTCTGGGCCCTATTCGAACAAATCGGCTCCTCCTGGATATTGCAGGCGCAAAAAATGGACCGGATGGTTTTGGGAATTGAACTGCTGCCATCGCAAATTCAGGCGGCCAATCCCTTACTGATCATGCTGCTGACGCCGCTGTTTTCGTATGGGGTTTATCCGTTTTTAAACCGGTTTATTGATTTAACGGCATTGAGAAAAATGGCGATCGGCTTGTTCCTGACGGCACTGGCTTTCACCATAGCCGGCTTCATACAAATCGATATCGATAACGGTCTGGCTCCGTCCATTATCTGGCAGCTGCCGGCTTATTTTCTGCTGACTTCAGCCGAAGTCATGGTTTCGGTGACCTGCCTTGAATTCTCATACACTCAGGCGCCCAGGACCATGAAGTCATTTATCATGGCGTTTTATTTTCTGTCGGTAGCCGCCGGCAATCTGTTGACCAGCGTCGTCAATTTTCTGATTGAGAATGAAGACGGCACCAGCAAGCTGGCCGGCGCGGATTATTTCTGGTTTTTTACCGGCCTGATGCTGGTTAATGCCGTGCTGTTTTTGTTTTCGAGCCGTTATTATAAAGAACGATCCTATTGGCAGGATGAGCAAAGTTCCTGATATCACCTATAGTGCGCCCAGCCCTTGGAGGTGTTATGGATAGACACTAACAAGGCTTGAGCATGTCTGGAATGCATTGGCTTTGACTGCAGAAGCAATCGAGCAAATGACCACTTTCTGCTACGAGAAAGTGAGAGC
>Ga0196965_1000081_pt1 | contig 75167 bp, 63 predicted proteins | sample S1_20metaG_FD_148668 | JGI IMG/M metagenome (GOLD analysis project Ga0196965, IMG submission 148668) | Soil microbial communities from Anza Borrego desert, Southern California, United States - S1_20 | ecosystem: Environmental > Terrestrial > Soil > Desert | place: USA: California | collected...
ATGTACTCAATCGGCGCAGCTTTTTTGTCCATCGGCAGGCCCAGGCAAATATCAATGCCAAGATCGCCCCATGGCTGATAGACAAGGTAGAGGTCGGTAAGTTCGCGGATAGTATAGTTTGTATTAATGTGCGAGTCACTAAACTCAACAGAATCGCCGAACACATTTTTTACAACATCGCGGATCTTAGTTGCGCAATTGTCATAAAAATAATCGTAACGATAATGTTGGTTTTCGGGCAGTGCATTCCATTCAAGGAACTCAATCAGCTTTTGTTTTTGGCTTTGATCTAAATTTAGAACCTGCTCGTGGATGAATCGGTTGTCTGAGATATAATGATATTCGAAATCGCGATAGTCATGCACGCCAAGCTGGTAGTATAAATATCCCCGCGCGAAGTTCAGGTAGAAATGCTTCTGTCGGAAATTGAAAACCCCATAATTGTAGATCGCATCGTAACCACTCTCGGGATCGTGAACACGAAACGCGCTATGACCAAAAGCTGTGTAAAGCTCTTCCTGCGATGGTCCACATGTAATCACCGAGACTGTCGTCTTCTCTGATACCTGGCCGTGAGTCAGTGCAGGTATCATCAGAAGGAATAAAGCAATTCTTTTCATATACAAAATCAACGAAAGATAACCGTTTAGATTTACTTGCACTGGGCAAATCTCAACTATCTTGCACCATGCTGGCGCAGTTCACTGATACGAAAAGGCTCATTCAAAAGTTGTCAATGGGCCGCATGACAAATGCGGCAGCCATCTATGGCAGCTACCAGTTTTCGCGATTAACAAAGAGGGCTCTCATCAAGGGCATGCCTATTAGTATTTCCATTGAGCCGACAACATCGTGCAACCTCCGGTGTCCCGAGTGCCCCAGTGGGCTGCGGTCATTTACCAGGCCAACCGGAATGTTGAATCCTACGTTTTTCAAAAGCATGATCGATGAACTTGCGCAGCATATCTCTTATCTCACATTTTATTTTCAGGGAGAACCGTATCTCAATACTTCATTTCTTGAAATGGTTGAATATGCCTCGCAGAAAAATATTTTTACAGCGACCTCGACAAATGCTCATTATCTTAACGATGAACGAGCACGACAAACCGTTGAATCCGGACTCGATCGTTTGATCATTTCAATTGACGGAACGACACAGGAAACGTATGAATCATACCGTGTAGGTGGATCGTTGGAGAAAGTAATTGAGGGAACCAAGAACCTTATTGCATGGAAGCAGCGGTTGAAGTCAGCTTCGCCGCAGGTTATTTTTCAGTTCCTGGTGGTAAGGCCGAATGAGCATCAGGTCGCAGATGTTCGGGCGTTAGCATCTCAGTTGGGTGTAGATAAAGTGGTTTTAAAAACCGCGCAGATCTACGATTACAAAAACGGATCGCCTCTTATTCCTACAGATAAACAATACTCACGCTACGAAAAACAATCAGACGGTTCTTACGATGTAAAGAATGGCATGCTCAATGAATGCTGGAGAATGTGGCATAGTTGTGTAATTACCTGGGATGGCAAAGTTGTTCCCTGCTGTTTCGATAAGGATGCACACCATGTGCTTGGCGATTTAAATAAAAATTCCCTTCGGGATATATGGTTCGGCGACAAATACCACGCCTTCAGGTCATCGCTGATTAAGAGCCGCGATCAGATAGATATTTGTAAAAACTGTACGGAAGGGACGAAGGTCTGGGCTTAGAAGCCTTTCTTTCTTTTTCATTTGTGCCTCAATCTTGGAAAGATCGAGCGCACCGCATTTGCCGCATCCTGATTGACAAACATCCTTGCTTTGAAAATTTTTCACCACCATGCGAATAAGGAAAGCGACAGCAGCAATAAAAATGGCAATGACGAAGAGTTCCTGTAGCATTTGGCAAAAGTAGCGATTGATTTGAAAACAAATCCTGATTTGAAAAAATTCATGTCCGAAAGCGAACGGATTCTGACATTTACGAACAACCGCTGTATTATAAAAGCGCTGATTTGAAGCTGTAACACAGAAATGAAAATGGCACCGCTATTGGAAGGTAAGCTCGAAAATCTTTCATAATGTTTAGAAATTACTTGATTACGGCGCTCCGCACCCTAACACGTCAGCGAAGTACAACGCTTTTGAATATCGCCGGTTTAACACTCGGGATCACTTGCAGCCTGATCCTTTTCCTGCTGGTAAGACATATTTCAAGTTTTGACAAATTCCATTCAAAGATTGATCGCATTTACCGTGTTGTTACGGAATCGGAAGGAAGTAATGGAAGATTCTACACGTCCGGCATTCCGAGTGTATTACCGGATGCATTCAGGAACGACTTTCCCGAAGCGGAGCAAGTTACTTTCGTCAGTTATCGCTCGGGTGTGATGATCAGCATTCCGCAACGCAGCGGTGAATCCCGTAAGTTCAATGAAGACAGGGGTGTCACTTTCGCCGAGCCGACATTCTTTGATGTATTCGACAGGAAGATCCTGGTAGGAAATGCGTCGAAAGGTTTGGACGAGCCGAATGAAGCCATTATTTCAAAATCGTTAGCGCAGAAATATTTCGGACGTGAAGATGCTGTTGGTGAGATTTTAAAATACGATACGCTTGAATATAAAGTAACCGCCGTGATGGAAGATGCGCCGTCGAACACGGATCTTCCTTTTAACCTGATGTTGTCTTATGTAACAATTAAAGCCAATCAGGAGAAGAACGGTTGGAACAGCATCTGGAGCGATGAACAGTGCTACATCTTATTGCAGGATAAGGAACAGGCTTCCTCAATTATGTCGCGCATGCCGGCCTTCGTCGAAAAATATCTGGGAAAGGAGAATTACTCGAAGCAAACGTTCAACTTACAGCCGGTTTCGCAAATGCACTTCGACGACAGGTACTCTACTCTCTCCTACAATACGGTACCAAAGGAAATGTTGCTCGCGCTTTCTATCGTTGCGTTGTTTCTGCTTGTAACAGCATGTATTAATTTTATTAACCTGTCAACAGCGGAGGCGATTAAAAGGTCAAAAGAGGTTGGAATACGCAAGTCACTTGGCAGTACACGAGGACAACTTGTTACGCAATTTCTTGGCGAGACCACTTTGATCACGGCGTTTTCAATGATTGTTTCCCTAAGCCTTGCGCAGCTTGCATTGAGTTTCATTAACGTTTTTCTTGAAACGAACCTGACGATGGATTTTTCATCGGATGTTTCCCTATGGGCATTCATCATTGTAGTTACTGTTGTGGTTTCCCTGCTGTCAGGACTTTACCCATCGTTTGTTGTGTCGGGTTTTCGCCCGGCGGTAGCATTAAAAAATCTTGTCAATAGTCGCTCATCCTCTGGATATAATTTACGTCGGGGCCTTGTTGTTCTGCAATTTGTGATCTCGCAATTCTTCATCTTCGGAACTATCGTGCTGATCTCTCAAATGAAATATCTTCAAACCAAAGAACTCGGTTTCCGTCAGGACGCGATTATCATTCTGCCGGTACCCGAGTCTGGAGCTAAAGGTTCTTCGATCAATACAAAATCGAAGACATTGCGCAATGAAATATCACGCATCAATGGTGTACAGGGAGTAAGCCTCAGCAGCACACCACCATCATCAGGCTCAGTAAGCGGTACTGGGTTTATATTCGAGGGCGAGGATGCAAGTGCACGAAAAAACACGCAGGTTAAGCAGGTGGATGGTTCGTACATCGACTTGTACAACTTGCAGCTGATTGCAGGTACAGGGCTTGAAGATCGCGATACCATTAGTGGGTTCGTTGTAAATGAACAATTAGTGAAAGTAAGCGGACTTGAAAATCCCGCGGACATTGTTGGAAAAAAAATAACGGTTTGGGGACGCACCTTACCGGTTCTTGGTGTTGTCAAAAATTTTCACACCGTGTCACTGGAAACTGAGATCCAACCAACGTTACTAATGAATCGGGTGAATGGGTATGAAACACTCTCACTGGTTGTAAACCCGTCAGATTACCAGGCGACCATCGAAAAGGTAAAATCGAAATGGGAAGAAATGTATCCTGACCATATTTTCAGCTATGAATTTCTGGATGAACACATTCGTGAATTTTACGAAGGCGAACAAAGGATGTCGGTATTATTTACTGTATTTACTTCGATAGCAATATTTATAGGTTGCCTCGGCTTGTTCGGACTCGCCACCTTTATGGTCAATCAAAAGACCAAAGAAGTTGGCGTGCGCAAAGTGTTAGGCGCTTCCGTTGAAAGTATACTTGTACTTTTTTCAAAAGAATACGTCAAGCTTATCACAATCGCGTTTGTTATAGCAAGCCCATTCGGGTGGTACCTGATGAATAGATGGTTAGAGCAGTTTGCTTATAAAATCACCATTGGCCCTTCGACATTCGTCATCGGGTTCGCTGTAACTTTGGCAATCGCGATATTCACCGTTGGATACCGATCGATGAAAGCGGCGATCGCCAATCCCGTTAAGTCGCTTAAATGCGAATAGAAACTTTTCTGTAAAAATCTCCGGGAGACGCCCGGAGTAATAAAAAAATGCCGGTGTTTCCGGCATTTTTGTTTGAATCTAACGTCAATTATTTCTGTTGATTTTGATCTGGCATAATGCGCTTTTCGCGATTGGCGATTTCCCACGCTGTATAAAATACACACTGGGTGCGCTTGGTCAATAGATCGAATTCAATCTTGTCAACTTCGTCTGAAGGCATGTGATAGTCTTCATGGATACCGTCGAAGTAGAAAATGATCGGAATGTTATTCTTGGCAAAGTTCCAGTGATCAGAACGATAGTATAATCTGTCAGGATGATTCTGATCATTGTAAGTATAATCGAACACGAGGTTTGTATAAGTTTTGTTCACCGATTCACTCAGCTGGTTGAGTTCGGTGGATAATTTATCTGCACCGATAACGTAAACATAGGGCGGGCTGTCTTTGTGTTGTTCGTCACGACGACCAACCATGTCGATGTTAAGGTTTACGACCGTGCTTTCCAACGGAAACACTGGGTGCTGCGTGTAGTAGTCCGATCCGAGAAGTCCTTTTTCTTCGCCGGTAACGGTCATGAAAAGAATGCTCCGTCTCGGACCTTTACCATCTTTCTTTGCCTGGGAAAATACTTTTGCTAGTTGCATGACCGCAACTGTCCCGGAACCGTCGTCATCTGCGCCGTTATTGATTCTGTCACCTTCGCCGCTTTTTTTCATGCCGATGTGATCGTAGTGGGCAGTGATAATAATGAGTTCGTCCTTTTTGTCGGAGCCTTCCAGAAAACCGAGCACGTTTTCGGTCTTTAGTGTGCTGATGTCCATCTTCGTTTGGAATGCAACGTTACCCGCCTTCACTTTTTTTAGATTGGTTTTCTTTGCGTCAGCCTGAACTAATTTCTGAAGTTTGTCGACGGTTGTGCTCAGAATTTTTTCGGCAACTACAGGAGCGATAAAAAACACGGGAGCTTTTGCAGATGCCTGTGGCTTTTCTACCGAGAGACGGCCACCACTGAGATAACTCTTAAACTGGCCGGCAAGCGCTTTAAATTCCGCTGCAACTGGATTAAACAACATCACTACTTTTGCTCCTTTTTCGCGCGCCATCTCCATTGGACCACGGAAATTGTCATCGCTGTTAAGCAAAATAATGGCAGCTTTTCCGGTAACATCTACCTGAGCAAACTCATCTGCAGAACCCTTTCCTACAAAAACTGCCGGTACTGTGTGTTCGCCATTCGATTCACTCGAACCGTAGTAAATGACATCCTCAAAGTTTTTGTACTCCGCGTTTCCGGCCTTTACATAAACGTTGGCTGGAACACTGGTATACAGCTCGACGGTCTGATAGTAGCCGTCGTTGACAGGCCCTATTAATCCAAGCTGCTCAAAATGCGCTTTTACAAATGCCGCCGCCATTTTTTGGCCGCGTTTCCCCGTTTCCCTGCCTTCAAGTGCATCAGAAGCGAGGATAGTCAGGTTGTCTTCCAAATCGGCGGGCGTGATCATGCTGCCATATTGCTGTGCAACCGGGTCCTGTCCGAACGCGGTGAAACAGCTAGCAATGGCCAATCCCAACACCGTAAGTCGTAATCTCATGGTCTACAAGTTTAGGTTAAGAAGCCCAAAACTAGGGCAGTTTATCGGAAAACCATAAACGCGTCATTTTTTTTAGGGAGCGGTAAAACAAACAAACGTTCCGGTGCTTTCTCCTGTTAATTGTGTAGTTCTCTCAGTACCTTTGCGGCACTCTTTACATCGAACATCACTGGAAATCACGCATTCAATGAAGATAAACTCGAATTATTCCGAAAAATTTGAATCCCGCCATATTGGCCCGGACCTGAAACAAACGCAGGAAATGTTGAAAACGATTGGGGTTAGCTCGGTCGATGAGTTGATAGAACAGACGATCCCATCTTCAATACGATTAAAAAAAGCGCTCAATCTGCCGGTGGCACAATCGGAGTTCGAGTTTCTTAGGAATTTTAAAACCCTCGCGACCAAGAACAAAGTTTTCAAGTCTTTTATCGGAACAGGATATTATAATACGATTACGCCCGGTGTAATACTTCGGAATATTCTCGAAAATCCAGGTTGGTACACTGCTTACACTCCCTACCAGGCTGAAATTGCTCAGGGAAGACTTGAGGCTTTGATTAACTATCAAACGATGATCATCGATCTGACTGGAATGCAGATCGCGAATGCCTCATTACTGGACGAAGCAACCGCTGCGGCAGAAGCGATGCACCTGATGCATGCTTCAAAAAAAACATCGAAAAAATCAGCGCATAAATTCTTTGTTGATCAGAATACATTTCCGCAAACAATCGATGTATTGAAACTCCGCGCGACACCGATTGGTGTTGAACTTGTTGTTGGCGATATCAGTAAGCTCGATGTCAGTGACCCTTCGTTGTTTGCTGTTTTTGTTCAGAACCCTGATAATAATGGATCTGTAAAAGATCATACGTCATTTATCCAGTCAGCCCACGAAAAGGATGTGTTTGTGGTGATGGCAGCAGACCTGATGAGCTTGTTGCTGGTGAAGTCGCCTGGTGAAATGGGTGCTGATGTTGTTGTTGGTTCTTCTCAACGTTTTGGCGTACCAATGGGATTTGGGGGTCCGCATGCTGCGTTTTTCGCCACGAAAGATGAATTCAAAAGGCAGATGCCCGGTAGAATAATTGGTGCGTCGCTCGATGCGTCTGGCAATCCAGGATACCGCATGGCGCTTCAGACGCGTGAGCAACATATTCGCCGGGAAAAAGCAACTTCAAATATCTGCACCGCGCAGGTATTACTGTCTGTGATGGCTGGAATGTATGCCGTTTACCATGGAGCGGAAGGATTGAAAAAAATCGCAGGAAGAATTCATGGTCTTGCGCGCTCACTTGATGCGGGGTTGAAAGCGGCCGGCATTAAGCAAGTGAACGAATTTTATTTCGATACACTGAAAGTTGAAGTCTCGGATGCGAAGGCGATTAAGAACGAAGCTGAGAAACGCGAAGTCAATTTCCGTTATTTCGACGAAAGACACATAGGCATCTCGTTGGACGAAACAACGTCCGCCGATGATATTAAGCTGATTGTTGATATTTTCTCAGCGCATGTCGGCAAATCGGTTGCAACAAATGTAAATGGTGTCGAGCTGAATTGGCCAGCATCATTGGTGCGCAAATCTTCGTACATGACGCACCCTGTTTTTAACATGCATCACTCGGAGCACGAGATGCTTCGTTACATCAAACGTCTTGAGAATAAAGATCTTTCGATGGTACACTCGATGATTTCGCTTGGATCGTGTACAATGAAATTGAACGCAACTTCTGAAATGATCCCGGTAACATGGGCCGAATTCGGAAATGTTCATCCCTTTGCCCCTGCCGACCAGGTACAGGGTTATCATAAGCTTACCAGCAATCTTGAAAACTGGCTGAAAGAGATCACAGGTTTTACGGGTGTATCGTTGCAACCAAACAGTGGCGCGCAGGGTGAGTATGCTGGTTTGATGGTTATTCGCGCTTACCACGAGAATCGGAGCGAAGGCCACCGAAACGTTTCGTTAATTCCTGCTTCGGCACATGGCACCAACCCTGCAAGCGCCGTTATGGCCGGAATGGAAGTCATTGTTGTAAAATCTGATGCTGAAGGCAAAATCGATGTTGCTGACCTCAAGGCAAAAGCAGAACAATATAAAGACAGACTCTCGTGTCTGATGGTTACGTATCCATCAACCCACGGTGTTTTTGAAGAGTCCATCAAAGAAATATGCGACACCATTCACGCGAATGGAGGTCTTGTTTACATGGATGGCGCTAACATGAATGCACAGGTTGGGTTGACTTCCCCCGCAAATATCGGCGCTGATGTGTGCCATTTGAATTTGCATAAGACCTTTTGTATTCCACACGGTGGCGGAGGCCCTGGCATGGGACCAATCTGTGTGAATGATAAGCTGAAGCCATTCTTGCCTGGCCATGCCGTTGTAAAAACCGGTGGTGACAAAGCCATTCATGCTGTGTCTGCGGCCCCTTGGGGAAGCGCAAGCATCCTCACAATTTCTTACGCGTACATTGCAATGATGGGTGGCGACGGATTAACAAATGCGACACGTTATGCAATTCTCAACGCAAACTATATGAAAGCCCGTCTCGAGAACCATTTCAAGATACTTTACACAGGAATAAATGGTCGCTGCGCGCATGAAATGATTGTTGACTGCCGCGATTTTAAGAAAGTAGGTGTGGAGGTCGAAGATATCGCCAAGCGTCTGATGGATTACGGCTTTCATGCGCCAACGGTGTCATTCCCGGTAGCTGGTACGTTGATGATCGAACCTACGGAAAGCGAGCCTAAAGAGGAGCTCGATCGTTTTGTTGATGCACTGATCGAGATCAGAAATGAAGTGAAGGAAATTGAGCAAGGTAAAGCTGACCGTGAAAATAATGTTTTGAAAAATGCGCCGCATACCGCAGCAGTTGTTACGTCCGATGCCTGGGATAAACCGTACACAAGACAAAAAGCCGCTTATCCATTAGCGTATGTCAGGGAAGCTAAATTCTGGCCATCGGTTAGCCGTGTAGACAATGCATACGGTGACCGAAATCTTGTATGCAGTTGTCTTCCGATGGAGGTCTACGCTCCGAAAGAAGAAACGATAACCGCTTAACATTTAGCGCCTGCCACCCGCAGGCGTTTTTGTTTAAAATAGTTATATTTAGAATACTACTAAGTGTTTCCTAACCGACACGATATTGATGCGAGACCAATGCCATGGTGGACCGTCCTGGCGACGGCGGTCATCCTTCAATGCGGTACGCAGATTTCATTATTATTCAAATATGATCAGGGCGTCGCAGACTATTACCTGCCCACAGCCTTATCGGTTATACTGATTCATTGGTGGGGTCCGAAGGTTGTGATCCCGATGATGTATATCAATGCAACTTTCAGTACATACTTCTGGGGAATACCTGCCGACCGATGGGCAGATTGGTTTCTTTATGCCATTCCTGAAACGTCTTTTACTATACTTTCGTGGTTTCTTTTTAGGCGCGTCTTTAAGGGCAAGTACTGGTTGCCGGATATTCAAAGCGTCGTTCTGTTTTTGGTCGTTGGAATTCTCGTACCGATCATACCCGAAATTTTTGCACTCCAGACTCTTCTCGTTTTTCTGGGCGATCAAACAATGGAAACCTTCTGGACCTATGTCACACGGAACTGGCTCGGTGAATTTACTTCCACGTTTGGGTTGGCTTTACCGGTGCTGTTCTACGTGACCCCGGTTATGAAAAAAGCGGGACTCTTAAGAAAACCGGATAAAGATATTCCTGAGCCCTATCCGATCAGACGCCGTGTTGTAGTAGAACTTAGCCTCATATTTTGTGTCCTGTTATTGTTCGTTTTTTTAGTTGAGTTCCATCGGTTCTGGTACATATATGGACTTTTTTCATTACTCGTGGGATTGCGTTTTGGATTTGGGCCAGCAGTACTAACAAATTATTTCATTTTCCTGATCACGTATATTCTTCCGAAGATCATTGCAAGTATCAATGAAGTTCCGAAAGGTGATGCTGACGTTAATGCTGTATTTCTCGGGGCAAGCTTGCTATTTGTTTCAGCGGCGCTAACCGGCAGGGTAATCAGTGATATCCGGATAACAAAGGGAAAACTAGAAAAACAGAACCAGGAACTCGACCAGACAAACAAAGAGCTTGATCGTTTTGTCTATAGTGTTTCCCACGATTTAAGTGCACCGTTAAAGTCTATACTCGGCCTTGTAAACATTTCGCGCATTACGAAAGAACCCAACGAACATGTTAACTATCTCGACCGGATTGAAACGAGCGTTGTAAAGTTGGAAGCATTCATTTCCGAAATTCTTGACTACTCCAGGAACAAGCGGCAGGACATCGCGATTGAACAAATAAGACTGAAAGAACTTTGCGCTGAAATTCTTGAAAACCTGAAATACACGAACGACTTTTCCAGAATCAGTGTCGATCTGTCACAGCTTGAACTGTATGAAATACGGCAGGACAAAACGAGACTAAAAATCATCTTGAATAATCTTCTGACAAATGCTGTGAAATTTCAGAAGCGTTTCGACGGCCACCTTCCATATATTAAGATTTCGTCGCGAAAGACAAGCGACAATGATGTGCTGATCGAGATTGAAGACAATGGAGAAGGAATAAAATCCGAAATGCAGGAACGGATCTTCGATATGTTTTATCGCGGTAGCGAGAAGTCGCCTGGCTCAGGACTTGGCTTGTATATTGCTAAAGAAGCTGCGATGAAAATCAATGGTAGAATTAAAGTTTTTTCCGAGTATGGCAAAGGCTCCAAGTTCACTGTTGAATTAAAAAATTTGAACGCTAACTGATGAGAATTTTCGTATTGTTGTTGATGCTCATGGTATCTGTATCAGCCTTTTCACAAAAGGGCCAATATCAGGGTTTACCATCGCTCATTTGGCCGAAGCTTTATGACATTTCTTTCACAAAAGCGACTGATGCAAACGGCGAATATGAAAAACCTGTTTTCAGTGAAGCAGCAAAATCGCTGAAGGGAAAAAAGATCACATTACCTGGCTACATGATTCCCTTTGAAAACGGAATTCGAGGAAAACATTTTATGCTTTCTTCATTGCCGATCAATGCGTGTTTCTTCTGCGGCGTCGGCGGGCCGGAATCCGTCATCGAAGTTTTTTTAAACAACGAAGTCACATATACAGAAAGCCCGATCCAGGTGCAGGGAGTCCTCGTGTTAAATGAGACCAATCCCGACAAGATGATTTACATTCTTGAAAACGCTGAATTGCTGGGTGACTTCGAATTTTGATCGTTAGATCAGATGTGAATCATAAGCCGTACTGATCGATCATAAACGTCAATGCCGTCATCGCGGCAGCTCCCAACTCAAGTTCGCGCTTGTCTACTTTGTCGAATGTGTCCTCAATGGTGTGATGATACTTAAAATACCGCTGCGAGTCCGGAAGGAAACCAATTAACGGGACGTTCTGTGCTGCGAGCGGGCCGATATCAGCGCCGCCGCCTTCCTGTTCGAAATCAGTTACGCCGTAAGGCTCAAATAATGTTTTCCACGATTTGAGCTTTTGCTTCACACCGTCTGAAGCGGTCGACGAAAATCCTCTGGGTGTAAATCCGCCGCGATCAGATTCCATGGCGGCAACGTGCTTTTCGTTTTTTGCCTCCGCTTGTTTTGCATACTCTATTCCGCCGCGCAAACCATTCTCTTCGTTCATGTACATCACGGCACGAATAGTTCGCTTTGGTTTTATATTCAAGGTTGTAAATAATCTCAACACCTCCATCGCCTGGACGCACCCCGCGCCATCATCGTGAGCGCCTTGCCCAAGATCCCACGAATCTAAATGGCCACTGACAACAATAATTTCGTCAGGGAATTCTGTTCCCTTTATTTCGCCTACTACATTGTAGGACGGCGCGTCTGGTAAAGTCTCACAATGTGTTTCAAAGAAAAATGTCAGGTCTTTCTCTTCCTTTAATATGAAACTCAGCTGTTCAGCGTGTTTCGTACTGATCGCGACGGCGGGAATCTTCGGAACATTAAGTTGATATTTAACACCGCCGGTGTGCGGATAATCTTCAAGGTTCGATCCCATCGAGCGAACAACTACCGCGATCGCGCCTAACTTCGCAGCTTCTGAAGCGCCTGAGGCACGCTGGTTCACGGCACCGCTATACGCAGAAAACGTGTTGATCAAAGTTGGATCCATCGGGCGATTGAAAAACACAATTTTACCCTGCACAGCTTTACCAAGTTGTTTTAATTCATCAAACGTTTTGACTTCGATCACTTGCCCTGTTACGCCATGGCTACCTGTCGAAACAGATCCGCCGAGTGCGCAAATATTTACGTCAATCGCTCCGCGTTTTGCCGAAAGGATTCGCGCGACCTCCTGTTTTCCACGCACCCAGTGCGGAACCATTACCGGCTGCAGCCAAACGGTATCAGCAAATTCTTCCATTGTGATGCGAGCCCATTCGACGGCAGCTGCAGCCTGGGGAGAACCGCTGAGTCGTCCGCCGATTTTAGTGCTGAGGTATTCAAGCATTTCATATGATTCACCTTTTGTCAACGCTGCGTCAAATATTTTACGAATGTTTTCCTGGTCGGCGCTTTGCGCGTAGACAAGATAAGGGGAGAAAACAACGGACCAGATCAGAGCGAGGAGGTGAACATTTTTCATGGTAGCAATCGTGGAGATTTGATAATGTAGATATGATGATCGATATCCTTTTCGTTCAATGATAAAATTCCTTCGATTGATATCGATTTTGTTGTAAACGTAATTGGTTCTGTTGTTTCTAGTTCAACAACCGTTTCAGGGCCGGCTGCACCACAGAAATAGCAAACATTAAAGGGCAGGGATGATAACACATACGAGCCCTTCCCATTGATTTCGTTGAGCGGAATGAGATACCCTTTCAACGTAACTTTCTTCCCATTGTAAGAGCGCAGGTGTTTGCTGAAAACAGGCTTTTCAATTTCGTAACCCTGCGGATCTTTTGATTTTATGAACTGCACTTCTGCGAGTACGTGCCAGAAATTTCCCGGAATCTGTGTCAACGCGAAATTTAGAACAACGAAAAACAGCTTAAGCGACATAGGTCTTTCAAGTATAGTGAAGATTTGATCGATGAACCAAACTTTTTATTCAAACGTTTGAAGGGCAGGGAAATGCTTGTTTGAGCATTGGATTCTGTGTAATTAGCAAGCCACTTAATATCTTTTTTTATGTCCTTTCTTTTTCAATCTTTTGCCGACTGGAAGGCTTACGCGGTAAACAAAAAAATGACGCTTGCGGAAGTTGTGCTTGAATATGAGTGTCTGCAAAAGGGACGAACGCCAGAACAAATCTGGAGTGGTTTGAAAACCGCCTGGGATGTGATGAAGGATGCCGTGAAAACGGGTCTGGAGGAGGACATGACTTCCCGTTCCGGCATGATAAACAACGGTGCAAAAAAAGTTTATAATCACAAACTGACTGTTCTCTCGAAAGAATTTCAAAACCTGATATCGCGGGCTTTGGCGGCAAAGGAAGTTAATTCGTGCATGGGCCGGATTGTAGCGGCGCCAACAGCCGGTGCAAGCGGAATCATGCCCGGTGTACTTTATACACTCCAGGAAATTCATGAAGTTGATGAGAAGAAGCTACTTGAAGCTATGCTGGTATCGGCCGGCATAGCGTTGATCATAGAGCAGACAGCGTCACTCGCAGGCGCTGTCGGTGGATGTCAGGCTGAAACGGGAAGTGCAGCAGCCATGGCATCAGGTGCAATTGTTTACACGCTCGATGGCGACATCGATCAGGTCTTCAATGCGGTTGCGATTACCATTCAATGTATGCTGGGATTGGTTTGTGATCCTGTCGCTGGACTGGTTGAAATTCCGTGTGTGGTTCGAAACGCGAGCGCCGCTGCTATCGCCAACAGTTCAGCTCAAATTGCACTGGCCAATGTAAGTAGCGTAATTCCCGTCGACGAAGTGATTTCCGCAATGGGTGAGATTGGGGCAAGCATGGAAACACGTTATAAAGAAACAGCATTGGGAGGCCTTGCCGCAACTCCAACCGGACAGGCAATTTCACGCAAAGTACTTATTCATGATATTGAGGTTCTTCCGGACGAAAATAATCCAGATTAAACATCTGCCTCTTCTTTGAAAAATTGAAGCACCTCATTGCCGAAGAAATAAATCGCGATTGAAAAAACCACGGCCCAGAAAGACGCGCTCAGGAACATATAAAAAATAATTTTTTCCTTCGGACTTCCTGAGCTAACGGCTAGCACTGTGCCTCCAATTGGTGTTAGTAATAATGGCGTCAGCAATGCAACTCCCGGCAAGCCATACTTCTTCCAGATATTCACAAATCGTTTGTTGGATTGTGAGAATTTTGATGGTCGTTTAAAGATCCTGAAGACAATTTTTTCTTTCACCCATGTGCCGGAATACGTAAATACAAAAACGACAGTCATCATACCGAGTACTGTACACAGGATTGTTGTCAGGAGATTGAGTCCGGCAGTATATCCGCCAACAGGTCCGAGAATGAACTTCAACATACTGGCAAAGTATACCGGTATTGCTTTCAGGAATTCTTCTAGCATATTATAATCGCGCTCCTCATTAAATTTTGTTTCCGAAAGACAAATCACCGGCGTCGCCGAGTCCCGGAACGATATAATAGTTCTCGTCAAGCTTCTCGTCCACGGCACATGTCCATAGTGAATACGGAAGATTCATCTTTTCGTTTAAGTACGCAACCCCCTCGGGCGCAGCGACGAGCGAAACAATATGCACGTGCATCGGTTCGCCATTTCTTTTCATTGCGCGTAGTGCATTGATCACCGATCTGCCAGTTGCGAGCATTGGGTCAATGAGTATAATCGTTTTGCCTGATAAACTTGTAGTCGCGAGATATTCAAGATTTATCGTGATGCCTTGTCCGGATTCCTGACGGTAGGCACCAATGAATCCAGACTCTGCTTTATCGAAAAAGTTCAGGAAGCCATTAAAGTATGGAAGCCCTGCACGGAGAATGGTGACAAGAACTGGCTGCTCGGCTAATGTGGCTGATTTCGCTCTTCCAAGAGGCGTCTCAATCGCGGTCTGTACATAGCGGAGTTTCTTGGAAACTTCATAAGCCATAATTTCTCCCAATCGTTCAACATTTTTTCGAAAGCGCATTGGATCTTTTTGGATGTCGCGATCGCGGAGTTCGAGCAGGTAATTGTTTGCAACACTATTACCGTCGGAGAGCACAAAGATCATGGAGCTTATATTTGCGTAAAATTTAGATAAAGTTGTTGAAAGAACTAAGTTCAACCGGTATTTAAGTAATCATCTATGAAGTTTACGCTTTTAAAGCAGTTATGTGAGGTACATGCTCCCTCAGGGGAAGAGGCCACGATGACAACATTTCTGGTGAAGTACATCAAAAAGGAAAAAAAGAACTGGAAAGCGGAGCCTGAATTATTTTACGGAGAGGGATTGCAGGACTGCCTGATTCTAAAGTTCGGAAATCCGAGAACGGCGATCTTCGCTCACATGGATTCTATCGGCTTTACAGTCAGATATCAAAATCAGCTTCTTCCAATTGGAAGTCCTGACGCTGAAATGGGAACGCGACTCGTGGGAGAAGACTCATTCGGATCCATTGAATGCGAACTCGAGTATGACAAGGAAAATCACGCTTTCTATAAATTCGGTCGGCAGATCGACCGGGGGACTTCTCTAACTTACAAAAGCAATTTTCGCGACACAAAAACATTTATACAATCACCACATCTCGATGACCGCCTGGGAATTTTTGTAGCGCTACAGGTCGCGTCGCAATTGAAGGATGGAGTAATTGTCTTCAGTTGCTGGGAAGAACACGGTGGTGGATCCGTTCCTTATTTGGCAAAATTCATTCATGAAAAATGGAAGGTCACACAGGCGCTCATTGCTGACATCACGTGGGTTTCTGATGGCGTAGACCCTGGCAACGGGGTGGCTATCTCCATGCGAGACCGGAACATTCCGCGGAAAACCTTTGTGAACCGTGTAATTGAAATCGCGCGGAAGCGCAAAGTAAAATTTCAACTTGAAGTCGAGGGAATGGGGTCAAGCGATGGTCGCGAGCTTCAGGTATCACCATACCCTTTCGATTGGTGTTTTGTTGGAGCGCCAGAACAGAATCCACACACACCGGATGAAAAAGTTCATAAGGATGACATTCAAAACATGATCGATTTGTACAGGTGGTTAATGAAAGACTTGTAACGAATGGCTTTCCATACCGCCGCTTGAGGTTAATAGATAACTTTGACGTTTTCTTTTCACTTTCGCGCAAGCCGTCCTTACCTGAATTCTTTTATCTTTGCCGTCCGAATTCGAAGCATGAGGGTAAATAATATTGACTTTATTCCATTTATTGACGCGGGCACCATCCACGAAAGAGTGGTGGCAATGGCCCGGCAGATCAATGAAGATTACACAGATAAAACACCCGTTTTCTTGCCCGTGCTGAATGGATCGTTCATGTTCGCTTCAGATATCATCCAGGAACTCGACATTCCCTGCCGGATTTCGTTTGTAAAAGTTTCTTCCTACGTTGGCACGCAAAGCACCGGTCAGTTAAAATCATTGATTGGGCTTGATGAAAGTCTCTTCAATCAGAATGTTGTTATCATTGAAGATATTGTTGACACCGGGCTTACCCTTCAGCGCATTGTCGACGAGTTAAAAACGCTTGGAACGAAGTCCGTCGAGGTGATGAGCCTTCTTCGCAAGAAGCCGGCGCGTGACAAAGGATTGAACGTAAAGTATGTAGGCTTCGACATAGAGAGTGAATTTGTGTTAGGGTATGGCCTTGATTTCGATGGCCTCGGGCGCAATTCCAAGATGCTCTTTAAGGCGAACCGGTAGTTCAAAAACGACTACTTCATTAAATTTTTTTATCTTGTCCATCTTTTTAAATCCAACAGCTAAAACAAACACGAATTTATCATGATCAATATCATTCTGTTTGGCCCTCCCGGCGCCGGCAAAGGAACGCAAAGCACTAAGCTTATTGAAAAGTATTCGCTGACGCATATTTCGACCGGTGATCTTTTCCGCAAACACCTTAAAGAAGGAACGCCCCTCGGTAAGCTTGCGCAGGATTACATGAGTAAAGGTAATCTGGTTCCCGACCAGGTGGTGATTGACATGGTTGATGATAAGATAAAAAGCAGTGGCAAGATCTCCGGAATTATTTTCGACGGGTTTCCAAGAACAATTCCGCAGGCAGAAGCACTGGATAGATTGCTTGAATCTAAAGGCGCTCCGATCAAAGTTTTAGTTGAATTGGTTGTACCGGAAGAAGAGTTGAAGATGCGTCTCGCTGATCGTGCCACAAAAGAGAATCGCCCCGACGATGCAAAGCCGGAAGTTATTGAAAATCGCATTGCCGTCTATAAAGCAGAAACGATCGCGGTTGCTGAGTATTACAAACAACACAACAAGTATTCATCTGTCATCGGTTTGGGCGCCATTGACGATGTTTTCAAAAACCTTTGTGTTGAAATTGATAAAAGCTTGCTCTAGAAACTGTGTCATCTCCGAACTTCATTGATTACGTAAAATTTAACTCGCGTTCCGGACACGGTGGAGCTGGATGTCTGCATTTCCATCGCGAAAAATTTATTCAGAAGGGCGGACCCGATGGCGGCGACGGAGGACGAGGCGGACACGTAATACTTCGAGGCAATAAGCAGTTGTGGACGCTGCTTCACCTGAAGTATAGAAAACATGTGATCGCGAGCAATGGCGAGGGAGGTCAGGAACAAAACATGACCGGCGCAGACGGTAAGGATGAAATTCTGGAAGTTCCGCTCGGCACAGTTGCCCGTCATGCGGAGACAAATCAGATCATAGCTGAGATCAATGAAGAAGGACAGGAAATTATATTAACACCAGGCGGTCGGGGCGGAAAGGGAAATTCGTTTTTCGCCACTTCGACTAATCAGGCGCCGCAGCATGCGCAACCAGGAGAGCCCGGTCGTCAGGAATGGGTTATACTTGAATTGAAACTACTTGCCGACGTTGGCCTGGTCGGATTTCCAAATTCCGGCAAATCTACGTTGTTATCGGTTGTGTCTGCAGCTAAACCGAAAATTGGCGACTACCCTTTTACAACACTCACCCCGAATCTCGGCGTCGTTTCTTATCGCGATGGGAGGTCGTTTGTCATGGCTGACATTCCGGGAATTATTGAAGGAGCCGCAGAAGGTCGCGGACTTGGAATCAGATTCCTGCGGCACATCGAACGCAATTCGTTGCTGCTTTTTCTTATCCCGGCCGATGCCAATGATATTCGAAAAGAGTTTGACATCCTGCTTAACGAACTTCGGAAATACAATCCCGAACTGCTTGATAAAAAACGCCTGCTTGCAATCTCAAAATCTGATTTACTGGATGACGAGCTACGGACTGAAATAGCAAAGGAACTTCCCGAAGGAATACCTGCTGTTTTTATCTCTGCCGTTACAGAAAAAGGACTTGGTGAGTTAAAAGATCTGATCTGGCAAAGCCTCCACACTTAACGGCACAACCACCACGAATCGGTGTTATTTAAAACCGTCAAAGTGGCACAAAATGTCATTTGGCAAAGTAATTGACAAGCTAGCGCGAAATCAATCTGTAGATCATGGAAAAAACAACAGAACAGACTGAAGAAATGAAAAACATGGCTGAGCAGCCTGCCGAAGACCAGTCGCCAGCCGCTGAGAACCAAGCTCAGGAAACACTGAAACTTCAAAATGAATTGGCTGAATCAAAAGATAAGTACCTGCGCCTGTATTCGGAGTTTGAAAACTTTCGTCGCAGAACGGCAAAAGAGAAACTTGAATTGATTCAATCAGCAAACGAGCAATTAATCATATCGCTACTGCCGGTTGTCGACGATTTCGAGCGGGCCGAAAAGGCATCGCAGGGATCAAAAACGGATGCCGAAGGTTTTGTTCTTATCCAGAACAAATTCAAAAAAGTCATTGATCAATATGGTGTAAAAGCAATGGTAGTTGACAAAGGCAGTGAGTTTAATGCTGATTTTCACGAAGCGATCACCCAGATTCCTGCGCCGGAAGAATCGCTAAAAGGTAAAGTTGTTGACGTTGTCGAAAAAGGCTACTTGTTGAATGAGAAAGTGATCCGCTATGCCAAAGTGGTAGTGGGTAATTAACAGATCTTAAAATGTCTACCAAACGAGATTTTTACGAAATTCTGGGCGTAGCTAAGACGGCTACACCGGAGGAAATTAAGAAAGCCTACCGCAAGGTGGCCATACAATTCCATCCGGATAAAAACCCCGGCAATAAAGAAGCTGAAGAGAAGTTTAAGGAAGCCGCTGAGGCGTACGAAGTACTGAGTGATGCGGAGAAGCGTGCGCAATATGACCGCTTTGGACATTCACGTCCAGGTCAGGGTGGCTACGGCGGGCATCACATGAACATGGAGGATATCTTCAGTCAGTTTGGCGATATTTTCGGTGGAGGCAGTCCGTTTGACAGTTTCTTCGGTGGCGGTGGTGGTAGTTCACGTGGCGGACGTCGGCAGCGCAAAGGCTCTAATCTGAGAATAAAACTGAAGCTCAATCTTGAAGAAATAGCGAACGGTGTTGAAAAGAAAATAAAAGTAAACCGGCTGGTGAAGGCAGAAGGTGTGACCTTCAAAACCTGTCCAACGTGCCAGGGTAGCGGCCAGATCCGAAAGGTCGTTAACACCATGCTAGGGCAGATGGTTTCTGCGACCACATGTTCTTCCTGCGATGGCTCCGGCCAGATTGTCGATAAGCGACCGTCTGGGGTTGACAGTTCCGGTCTTCTTTCGAAAGAAGAAGTGATTTCTGTTAAGATCCCTGCAGGGGTTGCCGATGGAATGCAACTTTCCATGGGCGGAAAGGGAAACGATGCGCCCGGCGGTGGAGTTGCGGGCGATCTCCTCATCGTTATTGAGGAACAGGAAGATCAAAATCTCAAAAGAGATGGGAATAACCTGATCTACGATCTTTACATCAGCTTCATCGATGCAGCGCTCGGAACTTCTGTTGAAGTCCCTTCTGTCGGTGCGCGCGTAAAAATTAAGATTGACCCAGGTACGCAAAGCGGTAAAGTACTTCGCCTTCGCGGAAAGGGACTCAGAGACCTCAACGGCTATGAAACAGGCGACCAACTCATTTATGTAAATGTCTGGACGCCCAAAAAACTGACTCCTGAAGAGCGTGCGAAACTCGAAAGCTTACGTCAATCACCAAACTTTGAACCAAGCCCGGACGCGAACGAAAAAAGCATTTTTGATCGCATGAAGGAATTCTTTAGCTAAACCTATTTGAAGTAATTACGTATAAGACCCTTACGACTTAATTTTTTCCGATTTTAAAGATAAACTTACACGTCGTAACCAAATCAGGGGGGTCACGTAATTATAAACATGCAGAAAAGTTTTTGGTTATCCGTATTTGCCTGTGTTATTGCTGGTGGTGTGTTTGCGCAGATTAAAAAGCAGTTTACGGTCGAAAACACCACTTCTTGCGAAAATATCAGTCTTCACCTCAAGGCAAACAGCGGCAATTGCTTCATAAAGCCGAGTCAGAATTCGGAAATCCTGAACGTATACAGTAATCAGGACGAATCATCGTACTCCCATAATTACCGCAAGGAACTCAAGGGTAAGACTTGCCTGGTTTATCTTAACCTTGAAGAAAACAACTCGGAGGGTATTGGTCAGACGATTTCAACCCGAATGTTCGGTAGTGAAGAAAAATCCGCCTCCGATAACCTATGGAAAATGTACCTGACCGACAGCAAGCCTTATCTGCTTGAACTTAACTACGGGGTTGGCAACGCGCATGTCGATCTTTCAGGCCTCGCGATTAAGAAATTGAAGATAAACACCGGTAGCGCCGATGTGAACGTCTCGTACAGCACGCTCGAAAACCAGGTCGACATGGACACGTTTTTCGTGAAAGTCGATCTGGGTTCCGTGAACGTGCGCAACCTGAATCTCTCGAAAACAAAATACATGATCGCTGATGTCGGCTTTGGCAACATGCTCCTGGATTTCAGCGAAAAACCGCTGGTAGGAAACAAGATAATTGGAAGCGTGGGCGCCGGTAATCTTGTTATCGTTCTTCCTTCCGATGACACACCAGTGCTGGTAAAGATTCACGAATCCTGGCTATGCAGTGTCAAAATGCCGCCATCATTGCACAAGATTTCAGAAAACACCTTTGCAAATAAAGCCTACGGCACAAGCAGCAGTAATGCGCCGCTGACTTTTGATCTGGACGTGTCAATGGGCAGCATCATTTTCAAAGAATCTGCTTCCAAGTAATTCTATTTTCCTCCTGCGCTGTAATTCCCGACCTATTTCGATTACCTATTGGTGAATAGGCTGTAATTTCACAGCCCCTGTTTTACCAAACCTTTAAAATGTGGAAGCCTTACTAGCAAAAGGTGTAACCAAGCGTTATACAAGTCACACTGCCCTCGATCGTGTCGATCTCACCATTCCTGAAAAGAGCATTTACGGACTCTTAGGACCGAACGGTGCCGGCAAAACAACGCTGATCCGAATCATTAATCAGATCATTAACGCTGATGAAGGAGACATCCGGATTTTCGGCGAGCCGTTGAATCAAAAACATATTGGCACAATTGGCTATCTGCCAGAAGAACGAGGGCTTTACAAAAAGCTCAAAGTTGGCGAACAGCTTATTTACCTCGCGCAGCTAAAAGGCCTGAGCCGTACGGAAGCAATCGAAAAAAGTAAATACTGGATCAAAAAGTTTGACCTCGCAGAATGGTGGGGAAAAAAAGTGGAAGATCTCAGCAAGGGTATGGCGCAGAAGGTACAGTTCATCAGCACAGTAATGCATGAGCCTCGGTTAATTATTCTTGATGAACCATTTTCCGGATTCGATCCGGTGAATGCACAGTTGATCACGGAAGAAATTCTTGAGCTGAAACAAAAGGGTTGCACGATCATATTTTCGACACACCGGATGGAAACGGTAGAGGATCTTTGCGATCACATTGCACTGATCGATAAGTCAAAAAAGATCCTTGAAGGCTCTAAGAAGCAGGTTAAGGAAGAATACCGCAATAATACTTTTGTTGTGGATCACAAAGGCTCCTTTAACTTTTTGAATGGACATTATGAATTGATCAGTCAAAAGCCGAGCGAGGATGATTATTTCCGTTCACTCGTGCGTATCACTGATGAAAGAAGTCCCAATCAGTTGATCCGCGATCTGACAGAAATTACAGAAGTGCATAGCTTCGTTGAAAAGATTCCTACAATGAGCGAAATTTTTATCCGCCTGGTTACAGGTGAAAATCAAAAGGTATTTGCTAACTATTCCCCGGCTAAGTCATGAACAAAATTTGGTTAATATTTCAGCGTGAGTTTTTGAACCGTGTTCAAAAGAAATCATTTCTCATTGCCACCATTCTGGTGCCCTTGATCTTCCCGGCAATCATTGGTGTAATGGGCTACATTTTTGTTAAGCAGGAGGAAGGAGCTACGCGTACCGTTGTTGAGGTGCGTGACGAAAGTGGCAAAATGCAGCTCGAGTCAACTGATCGCTACGAGTTTATTAATATCGACGCTGACAAAGAGCAGGCGAAGACCGCCTTTAAAAACAGCGATCACTTCGCTTTGCTGTACATCCCGAATTTTGAGCTTTCAAGTCCTGACGGTATAACACTTTATACCCGCGAGAATCCCAGCATTCGAAAAATGGAAGACCTCGAAAGCCTTTTAGAGGGCAGGATACACGACCTCAAGCTTCAACAATTTAACATCGATAAGGAAACATTGAAAAGCCTAAAGACGAGCGTTGATATTAACAACATCAACGTAAGCGAAGAAGGCGCGGAGAAACAAAGTAATACACAGGCGATGTATGTGCTCGGATTTATTCTGGGCATTCTCATTTATATTTTCGTGTTGGTGTATGGTATGCAGATCATGCTTGGTGTGATTGAAGAAAAGACAAGTAAAATTGTTGAGGTGATTGTTTCTTCAGTAAGGCCATTCCAGTTAATGCTTGGAAAGATTCTCGGCATTGCGGCTGTGGGGCTTGTGCAGTTTGCCATCTGGATGATCTTGATTTCGGTGACATCAAGTGCAGCTTTGAATTTTATTGGTATGGATATGCCACAGAAGCAGGCGATGGAGCAAATGTCGAAGCAGGTGAATGATCCCGAAGTAGCTGCAGCAATGACTGATAATCCAATGACAAAAATTCTGGCTACGTATGAGGAGTTGAACGTCATGTCTATCGTGTTCAACTTCGCATTCTATTTCCTCGGAGGATACTTATTGTACGGTGCATTGTTTGCGGCGGTGGGCGCTGCTGTCGATTCTCAACAGGAGGCACAACAGTTTAATCTGCCCATCATGCTTCCGCTGATCATTGGATACTTCGCACTGTTCATGTTCATCCTCCCCGATCCGCACAGCTCGGCAAGTTTCTGGTTCTCGATTATTCCATTTACCTCGCCAGTAGCGATGGTTGGTCGCCTTGCTTTTGATCCACCGCTGTGGCAGCTTATTTTATCGCAGGTATTGCTTGTCGGTGGCTTTATTTTCACAACGTGGCTTGCCGCGAGAATTTACCGTGTTGGAATTTTGATGCACGGAAGCAAAGTGAATTACAAAGTGCTCGCGAAGTGGTTTATGATGAAAGGATAAAAATAAACCTATGAGTGGATGGCATTAGACCTCCACTCATAAGTTTACCTTCCGGAGTTTTTGCTTAATTTACTTCGTAGATGAGCAGGAAAGCTTCAGTCGCCACTGATGACATTTATCAAAACAATCCACGACTAAAATGGATTGTCCTCGCCATTAGTTTCCTAATCAGTATTGCCTCGATCTACTACACAAATGTGCTTGTCGATCAGCTTAAAATGCGCGAGCGTCAGCAGGTGCAGCTATTTGCCCGCGCGATCGAATACACGTTGAACGAAGACTTCAGTGTGAATATGCTGTTTGTCTCGGAGGAGATCATCAATAAAAACAACTCAGTTCCAACAATTCTTGTCGACGAAAACAAGAACGTCATTCACGTAAGAAACATCGATATCGATTCGACAAAAAACCAGGCGTTCATTGAGCGTCAGCTGAATCGGGAATTGAAGAAGATGGCCGAAACCTATGAGCCGATCATTATCAACCTGTATGATCCAAGTTCAAATGAATTGTTTGGAACGCAACGGTTATACTACCGGAACTCGTTTCTCCTCACGCAGCTTATCGCTTATCCGTACATTCAGTTGTCGGTAATTGCGATATTCGGATTCATCAGCTATCTGGCTTTTAGCTACTCGAAAGCAGCGGAACAAAACCGTGTTTGGGTTGGTCTGGCAAAAGAGACAGCGCATCAGCTAGGCACTCCGTTGTCGTCGTTGATGGCGTGGATTGAGGTGCTGCGTGACGATCCGGCATTCCGGGACAAGGGCCTTGTTGGAGAGTTTGAAAAAGATATTCACAAGCTGCGGATTGTAACGGAAAGGTTTTCGAGCATCGGTTCAACACCGGTATTGCGTCAGGAGAACATCGTTACACTTGTTACCAATGTCGTCACCTATCTCCGGCCTCGTGTTTCATCAAAAGTTAAAATCGAAATATTCACGCTTTCTGAGAACATTGTAGCCATGGCGCACGCCCCGCTGTTCGAGTGGGTGATTGAAAACCTCTGTAAGAATGGTGTTGACGCGATTGGTAGCGCCGGGCAAATCGCCATTAAGATTTTGAGGGGAAACGAAAACAAGATTTTTATTGATATCACCGACACTGGCAGAGGTATTTCCCGATCCAAGTTGAAAATGGTTTTTAAGCCTGGATTCACCACCAAGAAACGGGGTTGGGGTCTTGGGCTCACCCTTGCAAAACGAATTATTGAAAGTTATCACAATGGCAAAATTTTCGTTAAGTCCTCAGACGAAAATCAGGGTACAACCTTCCGGATTATTCTAAATGCGTTATAGGTTTTGGTTGCGTTATAAAATACTGATTATCAATCAATTTTGAGTAGTTCCGGCGAATTACACTAAAAATTTGCAACTGCTTTGTTGTTCATTGTTTATAGCATACTTTTGCGGTCGATTTTTCTGACCTAATTCAAACAACAGCACATGGCAAACATTGGCAAGATAACCCAGGTAATTGGTCCGGTAGTAGACGTCGCTTTTGACGACGCAGGCGCAAAATTACCCAACATCCTAGATTCACTCGAAGTAGTAAAGGCAGACGGCACGAAAGTCGTTTTGGAATGCCAGCAGCACCTTGGCGAAGATCGCGTAAGAACGATCTCTATGGAAGGTACTGAAGGCCTGGTTCGTGGGATGAAGGTTGTTGACACCGGGTCTCCAATCAAGATGCCTATCGGCGACGATATCAAAGGGCGCCTTTTCAATGTTGTGGGTGAGGCAATCGATGGTATCAAGCAGCCGAGCGGCGGACAGTCGTTGTCTATCCACAGAAGTGCTCCGGCGTTTGAAGATCTTTCAACCGCAACTGAAGTTCTTTACACGGGTATCAAGGTTATCGATTTGATCGAACCTTATGCAAAAGGTGGTAAGATCGGATTGTTCGGTGGTGCCGGTGTCGGAAAAACAGTATTGATCCAGGAATTGATTAACAACATCGCGAAAGCATATTCAGGATTGTCGGTGTTTGCCGGTGTAGGTGAGAGAACGCGTGAAGGTAATGATCTTCTCCGCGAAATGATCGAAGCTGGAATCGTGAATTATGGTGAAAACTTCTTAAAGTCTTTACATGCAGGTGGATGGGATCTGAGCCAGGTAACAGAAGAAGATCTCAAAGAGTCAAAAGCAACATTTGTGTTCGGTCAAATGAATGAACCTCCGGGAGCACGTGCCCGCGTTGCTTTGTCAGGATTAACAGTTGCTGAGTATTTCCGCGATGGTGATGGAAAAGGAAAAGGTCGCGATATCCTTTTCTTCATTGATAACATTTTCCGTTTCACACAGGCGGGTTCTGAAGTATCTGCATTGTTAGGTCGTATGCCTTCAGCGGTAGGTTATCAGCCAACGCTTGCGTCTGAAATGGGTGCGATGCAGGAACGTATTACATCAACCAAGAATGGTTCAATTACCTCGGTTCAGGCAGTTTACGTACCGGCGGATGACTTGACTGACCCTGCGCCAGCAACAACTTTTGCTCACCTTGATGCGACAACCGTGTTGAGTCGTAAGATTTCCGAGCTTGGTATTTACCCTGCGGTGGATCCGCTCGATTCAACTTCACGGATTCTTAGCCCGGATATCGTTGGCGAAGAACACTATAATTGCGCACAGCGTGTGAAAAACATTCTTCAGCGTTATAAGGAATTGCAGGACATCATTGCCATCCTTGGTATGGATGAATTGTCGGATGAAGACAAGCAGGTTGTTCACCGCGCACGCCGCGTGCAGCGTTTCCTTTCACAGCCTTTCCACGTTGCAGAAGCGTTTACAGGTTTGAAAGGTGTGCTTGTTGACATTAAGGATACTATTAAAGGTTTCAACGCGATCATGGATGGTCAGTATGACCACCTGCCTGAAATGGCATTCAACCTTGTAGGTAACATCGACCAGGCAGTAGAGAAGGGTGAGAAAATGCTGGCTGAAGCAAAAGCGTAAATAAAGATTTCAAATCCAGATTTGGATAACCTGATCTGGATTTGACGATCATATAACTGAAATTCAAAATCTGAGACATGTATCTTGAAATACTAACACCGGAAAAGAAAATCTTCGAAGGCAATGTGAATATTGCAACGTTTCCCGGTGCCGACGGTTCATTCCAGGTGATGGATCATCATGCGCCTTTGATTTCGTTGCTTGAGGAAGGCGTTGTAGAATATAAGTCGAAAGAATCGACGCAGCAAATAAGAATTAGTGGTGGTGTGGTAGAGGTACTGAAGAACAAAGTTGTTTTGCTTGCTGATGGTATCGTCGCGGCTTAAAAACACAATCAATTAGGATAAAAAAAACCCGGGCGACCGGGTTTTTTGTTTTTATAAAGTTTGTGTTACTGCCTCGCTAACCACTTGATCAGAAAGATCACGCCAACTACTAACGCGATTGCACCAAGAATCCAGAATACGCTATTGACGCCGCCGAGCGCTGTGAGAACAACACCGATGGCACCGAAGATGGCCGCCATCTTCAGATCGTAATCCCATTCGTTTGCTTTTTCCGAACTGTCAATCCGGTCAATTGAATTTTTATTTTTGGCAATTTTCTTCAGCTCAGCTTTCAATTCCCTTTTCAATTCTGCCCGCTGTTCCTTCGAAAGAGCATTTATTTTAGTCTGAACACTTTTTAGTTGAGGCTGGATACTTTTCGTCTGAGGTGTCACTTCGGTGCTGGCTGACAATTCTTCAACTGCAATCGGTGCAGGCATTTCATTTTGGTGTGGTGGCGCGGTTTGTGCAAGTTTTGCGCGGGCACCACTGTTGTAGTCATGCTGATCAAAATGATAAGTATACTTCGGCGAAGAGCATGCCGCGGCAAGTAGCACGAAAGCTACAAGTGATATAACTTTTTTCATAGATTATTTTTGTTTGTTGAATATTGCGACGATTCGATTAAAGAACCGCTTTTCGAACTGCCAGAAGAATTCGAACTGACCAAACACAAAACCATAAAAGAGTAGCAGAACATTGTACAGCGGCAATATGAACACGTAGTACAAAATTGTGCCAGTTCGGGATCCTTCTTTTGACCCTGTAATGAGTTCCATTATGTAGGGTTTCAAAAACAAAACGCTAAAGCCCGTACAAGCGAAAACAATAAGTACAATCACCACCTGAAAGGTGCTCTTTAAATGCCAACGTTTCTTCAATCGATCTGTCCAATGCTCTTTTGTCATTCATCGGCAAGTTTAAAAATATTCCAAGACGCAGTATCTGGTAAAGGTGCTACAAGGGTTATTATTTCTTTCTTAACAGGATGAATAAACGAAAGTTTTCGCGCATGCAAGCTGATGCTTGCGTCATCATTTGGAGACGCGTAGCCATACTTCAAATCACCTTCAATCGGGCAACCCATACTCGCAAGTTGAACGCGAATCTGATGCGGGCGACCTGTTATCGGATTCACCTTCAGTAAATATTTGCCATTTTGATGCGCCATTAACTCATAAGATAATTCTGACCTGAGCGCATCGGGTGTTTCGCGTGAAAAAGCAGTTGTCTTGTTTCGTGTCTCATCTTTTTGGAGCCAATGAACCAACGTGTCTTTTTCTCTCGCGGGCCGACGGCCGACGATGGCATGATAAACTTTTTGTGTGTTTCTGTCCCGAAATAAAGCATTCATCCTTTCCAGGGCTTTTGATGTTCGCGCCAGTACCACAATTCCGCTTACCGGGCGATCAAGGCGATGCACGACACCCAGAAAGGCTGCGCCCGGCTTATTGTATTTTTCTTTCACATATTGTTTGCAAAGATCAACAAGAGGCATATCACCCGTAGCATCGCCCTGGACAAGGATCCCCGGCTTTTTATTCACGCCAAGCAGGTGGTTGTCTTCATAAATTACCGTAAAAGCGCCTAAATCATTCACTCCTCGAAAACTAATAAAACATTAATAAACGATACCATTCAAAAATGGTGTGACGAAGTTATTTTTGTTGAATATGATCAAAAACATTTACGCGTTTTTCCTTTTAGGCTTTTTGGCCTTTTTAACCTCGTGTTCAAATAAAGAGAATGAACAGCTCCGTGCCGAGAACGACTCGCTGAGGAACGAGCTCAATAACCGCCATGCGCTGATGATGACTATGCGCGATATTAAAGTCTTAATGGATTCAATTGATTTCAATCGCAAGGCCCTTCATGTCAATCTGTACGAGGGAACCACTTACCAGGAGTTTACGGACAGAATGCAGGATATCAATAAGTACGTTGTGAAAACCGAGCAAAAGCTGACAGCACTTGAGGATGATCTTAAACAATCTAAAGGAGAATCATCGGCTTACATGATGATGGTGGCAGCGTTGAAGGACGAGCTTTCAATACGTGCCGATGAAATTGAAACCCTTGAAAAAGATGTAGTGACCTATAAGACGGAAAACAAAGGGCTTATTAAGACAGTGGGATTACAACAAAACCAGCTGACGGATATGCATCGAAAGATCGACATTAAACAACAGGAGCTTTCATTGCTTGAAGCGAAGGTTACCGAACTTGTCGACAATTTCCAGGTAAGCGAGAAAGAAGCATATTTTGCTCGTGCGCAGGCAGTAGAGGAAGCCGCAAACCGCACGAAGCTTGCCCCGCATAAAAAACGAGAAACTTACAAGGAAGCGCTTGAACTTTATCAAAAGGCCCACGCGTTAGGCAAAACAGAAGCTAGCGAAAAAATCGCGAGTCTTGAGAAAAGAATTCGTTAAGGTAGTTAGTCCTTGAATTCGGAGGTGAAATGGAAATTAATTTCAGGAAAGTTATCCTGAACCATTTGCAACCATGCGCGTGATTCAGCCATAAACACAAGCTTCCCATCCTTGTCGCGGGCTATGTGCCGTTGTTTTGAATCAATAAATTCATTCAGATTTTTCGGATCCTTACTACTAATCCAGCACGCTTTGTAAATATTTTGTGGAACAAATTGCACGGTCGCGTTATATTCGTTCTTGAGACGGAACTGGATCACCTCAAACTGAAGCGCGCCAACTACGCCTACAACTTTTTTCTTTCCCAGTTCATAAGTGAATAACTGGGCGACACCCTCTTCCATCAATTGAAGCAATCCTTTTTCGAGCTGTTTCGTTTTCATCGCATCCATGTTCAACACCTCTTTAAAAATCTCGGGAGAGAAACTCGGAATACCAGTGTACAATGTTTTTTCTCCTTCTGTGAGCGTGTCGCCTATTTTCAGGTTGCCTGTGTCGTAAATACCAACGATGTCACCCGGCCATGCCTCATCAACTGTTTCGCGATCCTGCGCCATGAACGCGGTTGCATTCGAGAACCGAATTCCTTTTTCCTGGCGCACGTGATAATAGTTACATCCGCGTTCAAATTTTCCCGAGCAGATTCGCAGAAAGGCAATACGATTCCGGTGCTTCGGATCCATGTTCGCGTGAATCTTAAAAATGAAACCTGAAAATTTGTTTTCGTCAGGTTCGATCACACGCAAAGTTGTTTCGCGTGGAATGGGTGCAGGTGCGATTCGAATAAAAGTATCAAGCAGCTCTTTTACTCCGAAATTGTTCACAGCACTACCGAAAAATACCGGTGCAACTTTCCCTGCAAGGTAATCTTCTACTTCAAAGTCGGGGTAAACTCCTTCAATAAGCTCAACGTCTGCCCGTAGCTGCTTCGCATTGTTCTCGCCAACATAGTCTTCGAGGGCCGTATCGTTGATATCTTTGATCTCAATACCTTCCTCAACCGTTATTTTGCTGCCACTAAAAAGATGCAGACTCTTTTCGTATAAGCTGTAAACACCCTTAAAGCTTTTTCCCATGTTAATGGGCCAGCTGAGCGGACGAACTTTGATATTTAACTTCTCTTCAATCTCGTCGAGCAGGTCAAAAGGGTCGCGGCCCTCGCGGTCGAGTTTGTTAATGAAGCAGATCACAGGCGTATTTCGCATGCGACAAACCTCCATCAACTTTTCCGTTTGAATTTCGACACCTTTCACGCAATCGATAACCATGATCACACTATCTACGGCTGTAAGTGTGCGATACGTGTCTTCCGCGAAATCCTGGTGACCGGGCGTGTCGAGCAGGTTGATTTTAACGTCCTTGTAGTTGAAACCCATGACCGACGTGGCGACAGAAATACCGCGTTGCTTTTCAATCTCCATCCAGTCAGAACGGGCGTGATCCTTAATCTTGCTTGATTTTACCGCACCAGCCTTCTGGATCGCTCCACCAAACAACAATAACTTTTCAGTTAATGTCGTTTTTCCTGCATCAGGGTGACTGATGATTCCAAATGTTCTCCGCTTTGCTATTTCCTGGTCTAATGTCATTCCGGTCACGCTAAATTAAGCCGCAAAAGTAAAGGAATTTGAGAGAACGACATCCGGGTGGGCAATTGAAAACAAAAACAGTTACCCGGAAACGACTTTCAAAAATTATCTTTTCTTCTTTTGAGCCGGAGTTGCTGCTTTCGCAGGCTTAGCTGCTTTTTTCTGTTGCCCGGGTGCATATGGCTTCGCGGATTGACTACCGGTGGCTTTCTTCATTTGGCCTGGAGGAGCCTTTTTCACCATCACGTTCGTGCTACATGCTTCTACAAGAAAGGCAATCAAACAGATCAATATTGTTTTCATCGTTGTGATTATCTGGCAAATCTATGCGTGCAAAGCGCCCATTTGTAAGAAGCGTAATGTAATAGTGCGGATTTCGTTTTTCGGCTATTTGTCAACTGGTAGAAGACAATCGAACCCTTATTTGCTGTCATTGTGTCACCTTATGTCAGTTTTTTTCATGCTGGCATAACCATTGTTAAAGTGCCTGTACTCAATCAGTTTTTGTGTTGAACAGTTAACCTTAAGATAATCATGGGAAAAATAATTGGAATCGACCTGGGCACTACTAACTCCTGCGTTGCCGTAATGGAGGGTAACGAACCAGTTGTCATAGCAAACAGTGAAGGTCGCCGCACGACTCCTTCAATTGTGGGCTTTTTGAACGAAGGTAACGGCGAGCGTAAAGTGGGAGATCCCGCAAAACGGCAGTCGATTACCAATCCGAAAAATACCGTAATGTCGATTAAACGCTTTATGGGTAAGAAGTATGAAGACGTTACCGGAGAGATGAAGATGGTTTCTTACCAGGTGGAACGTGGAAATAATGACACCGTGCGTGTGCGCATTGGCGATCGTCTTTTCACACCACAGGAAATTTCCGCGATGATCCTTCAGAAGATGAAGTCTACAGCGGAAGATTACCTCGGTACAACGATCACAGAAGCTGTGATTACCGTTCCAGCATATTTCAATGATGCAGAACGCCAGGCAACGAAAGAAGCTGGACAGATCGCGGGCCTTGACGTAAAGCGTATTATTAACGAACCTACAGCTGCGGCACTCGCATACGGTCTTGACAAGAAGAACAAAGACATGAAGATCGCTGTGTACGACCTTGGCGGTGGTACTTTCGATATTTCAATTCTTGAATTAGGTGACGGCGTGTTTGAAGTAAAGTCGACCAACGGCGATGTTCACCTTGGCGGTGATGACTTTGATCAGCGTGTCATGAATTGGCTTGCCGATGAATTCAAGCGCGAAGAAAACGTTGACCTTCGCAAAGATCCGATGGCACTTCAGCGTTTAAAGGAAGCTTCTGAAAAAGCGAAGATCGAATTATCAAGCTCTCAGGAAACTGAAGTTAACCTGCCGTATATCACTTCTATCGATGGCGTACCAAAACACCTTGTTAAGAAAATAACGCGCTCGAAATTTGAGCAACTTGTGGATGACCTCGTTCGCAGAACACTTGAGCCTTGCCGCAAGGCAGTGGAAGATGCTGGTGTGAATGTGTCTGAAATTGATGAAGTAATTCTTGTTGGTGGATCGACACGTATACCGCGCATCCAGGAAGAGGTTGAAAAGTTCTTTGGAAAGAAACCGTCGAAAGGTGTAAATCCTGATGAAGTTGTTGCAGTAGGCGCAGCGATCCAGGGTGGTGTGTTAACAGGAGAAGTGAAGGATGTTCTTTTGCTCGATGTAACTCCGCTTTCATTGGGTATTGAAACCCTTGGTGGCGTATTCACAAAGCTCATTGAGTCGAACACAACCATTCCTTCTAAGAAATCGGAAACATTCTCAACGGCTGCCGACAATCAGCCTTCGGTTGAAATTCACGTGTTGCAAGGTGAAAGACCAATGGCGAAAGACAACCGCACGATCGGACGTTTCCATCTTGATGGAATTCCACCAGCGCCAAGAGGCATTCCGCAGATTGAAGTAACATTCGACATCGATGCGAATGGTATCCTTCACGTTTCTGCAAAAGATAAAGGAACCGGCAAGGAACAAAAGATCCGCATTGAAGCTTCATCTGGTTTGACCGACGCTGAGATTCAACGCATGAAAGAGGAAGCACAGGCAAATGCCGAAGCTGATAAGAAGCAGAAAGAGCAGATTGAAAAAATCAATCAGGCTGACTCCCTGATCTTCCAAACTGAGAAGCAATTAAAGGAATACGGTGAAAAACTCTCTGAAACTAATAAGACTGCTATCACCAATGCACTCGAGAAACTTAGAAACGCACATAAGAACGCGGATATCGGTGCAGTCGACATTGCGATGAATGACCTGAACGGTGCATGGCAGGCTGCTGCTTCTGAAATGTATCAGGCAACGGGCGGACAGCCAGGCGCTGATGCCGGACCAACTGCAGGTGGGGGCCCGACGGGTGGCGGTAGCACTTCTTCTAACAACGACGTATCCGATGTCGAGTATGAAGAAGTGAACGATAACAACAAGAAGTAACTATCATATGACATACTTGAAAGCCCGGTGATGAGCCGGGCTTTTTGTTTTTTTGTGATCACCCAAAGCGGGCGATTTATCTGAACTCTGAATGTTTTATTGAACCATTGATCATTCAATCACGCCTCTCGTAAATTCTTTTTAAGATGTTGATTCGCTACCGTTGAAGCCGAACATTAATCGCGATAAATTCATCAAAAAATAAATTATGAGAACATTACCATATTTCAGGATGATGGTCATTGCTTTGATGACGATCATCGTCGCGGATATGCATGCACAAGGCATTACAACGCCGCGCACGCCGAGCCCCGCAGCAACGCTGGTGCAAACCATCGGCATTTCTACCGTTACAATAAATTACTCACGACCCAAAGTAAATGGTAGGGAGGTTTGGGGTAAACTTGTCCCTTACGGATGGAATGTTCAACCGTTTGGTTTAGGTAATTCAGCTCCATGGCGCGCTGGTGCCAACGAGAATACCATCATTACTTTGTCACACGATGCAAAGATTGAAGGAGTAACGGTTCCTGCCGGCAGATACGGATTGTTCTTTGTAGTAAACCAGGATAATACGGGAGAAGTCGTGTTGTCGAAAGAAAGCCGTTCGTGGGGAAGTTTCTTTTATGATCCCGCTCAGGACCAGATGAGAGCCAAAATTCAGCTGCGTGATATTCCTCATACAGATTTGCTCACGTTTGATTTTGTGAACCTTGCTAAAAATAGCGGTGAGCTTGTATTGAACTGGGAGAAAAAACAGTTTCCTGTAAAAGTTGAGTTTGCGGTTGATAATATTGTCATGGCGAATGCCGCCGAGGAACTAAAGGGTCCGATCGGGTTTAACTTCCAGGGCCCCACAAGCGCAGCTAATTACGCGCTACTAAATAATACAAATCAAGATCAGGCTTTGAAATGGATTGATCAGGCAATTGCCGCCAACCGGAACTTTCAGACACTTCGCATTAAATCGGGATTGTTAAAGCAAAAGGGAAACGCCACTGAAGCGGATAAGCTGATGTCTGAGGCAATGACGATAGCCACAGAACCTGAGTTAAATGTTTATGGTTATCAGCTGATGGGACAAGGTCAACAAGATAAAGCTATTGAGGTATTTATTTTGAATACGCAGCGTTTTCCAAAAAGTCCAAATACCTGGGACAGCCTTGGTGAAGCGTATGCAACGAAGGGGGACAAAGCAAATGCTATCAAAAATTTTAAGAAAGCGCTTTCTCTCAATCCTCCCGCTAATGTGAAAGCTAATTCCGAAAAGTTTCTTAAGGATCTAGGCGCGTTGTAAAACATCATCAGAATTTTTGAAGCATCAGACCTCCTCACGGGAGGTCTTTTGTTTCTTAGGAGATTTAGCAAATCGATGTGTTGCCAAAAAAAATTGAGCAACCAAACCGCTGATTCAACGTGTAATCAATTCCGGTATATCCAATGAAACTGACAATCACGAGCATCAAGCTCAAATCGCCGATCCATTTCTTCGCTTTGTCCCTTCACGGTATGCGAATCCGTGGGCAGTTGCAAAAATCAGCAGGCCTCACTAAAACAAAAGTCACCGGGTTCTGGACGAAACACTACACCATGACGCTATGGAATGACGAAGCTTCATTGAGGTCATTCGCGCGTAACGGTCACCATCTGGCTGCGATGAAAAAAAGCGCATCCCTTGCTAAAGAAATATCGACACTTACAATCGATGCCGATTCTCTTCCAACCTGGAAGGAAGCAACGCGGCTTCTACACGAAAATGGAAGGATAATACAATACAATGTAGACTCACGTTCGTAAGCTTCGGCTCGAATCTTTCCTTTCCAGATTTATTTTACAGACAGTGTCAAAGCATCTTAATACCTGTTTAAATTTGCCGGCATTAACAAAATAACATGCTGGTTTTAAAATTCGGTGGTACTTCTGTCGGCAAGCCCGAACGAATGAAAAAGATTGCAACCCTTGTATTCGGAACACCGGGTAAAAAGGTGGTTGTGCTTTCTGCCCTTTCGGGAACCACAAATGCCCTCGTATCAATTGGTGAACACCTTACAATCGGTCAGGGCGCGAAAGCGGAGGAGGAGATCTCATCACTGGAAAAACATTATCTCACATTTGTTAAGAATCTCTTTGAGACAGATGCGTTCCACGCAATTGGCCAGGAAATCGTGAGCAGATATTTTATTCTGATAAGGTTGTTAGCGGCCGGACAGTTTGATGACAAAAGCTATCGCGAGTTGCTGGCGCAAGGTGAGTTGATGTCGACGGAAATGTTTTATCAGCATCTTCAGGAAAGAAAGATACCGTCCCGATTGTTGCCGGCGTTACACTTCATGTCCATCGATGAAAACGAGGAGCCCGAGCTCGAAAAGATTTCCGGAAGATTGAAACCACTTGTGGGTTCATTGAACGTCGACATTCTTATAACACAAGGATACATTTGCCGGAACCACCGAAACGAGATCGACAACCTGAAACGTGGGGGAAGCGATTATACTGCATCGCTTATTGGCGCGGCCATTCAAGCGGAAGAAGTTCAGATCTGGACTGACATTGACGGCATGCATAATAACGATCCGCGCATTGTAAAGAAAACAATGCCGATCTCTGAACTCACTTTCGATGAAGCATCTGAGCTTGCTTATTTCGGGGCAAAGATTCTCCATCCATCAACGATTGTTCCCGCGCAGAAATACAACGTGCCTGTTCGGTTAAAAAATACGATGGATGAAAAAGCGTTTGGTACGATCATTACCGAAAAAGGTTCGGAAGGAAGCTTTAAGGCCGTTGCTGCGAAAGATGGCATTACAGCAATCAAGATCAAATCGTCGCGCATGCTGATGGCTTATGGTTTTCTGCGACGCGTATTCGAGGTATTTGAAAACTATAAAACGCCGATCGACATGATCGCTACGTCTGAAGTTGCCGTATCGTTAACAATCGATAGTAACACTCATCTTCCGATGATTGAGACCGAGCTTCGAAAGTTTGGCTCTATTGAGGTCGATAAAGATCAAACCATTATTTGCCTTGTGGGAAATAGGATAATGGAACAAAAAGGGATTCTTGAAAAGGTATTCAAATCGTTGCCGAACATTCCTGTGAGGATGGTATCCTGCGGTGGTAGCGCCAACAATGTTTCAATTCTTGTTGATAAGCAATACAAAGATCAGGCGCTGAACTTATTGAACGAAGGGTTATTCGGATTGAAGTAATACCACCGAAAATCAGAATAATGAAGCCATGTCCGCCAAACCATGGCTTCAACAGTTTATACCAGTTGCTTTAATGCGATTTCAAAAGATGCCTGCGCGATGCCTGTTTTCTTGTGATTGACAGCGTGTGTTTTCACCAGCGCGCTTCTGATTATTTGTGATATGTCATTGAAAATAGAAGCGTCATCCATTTTCACTTCGTTCTCCATAAAGTATGCAAACACCCGCGCCATGCCACAGTTGGCAATGAAATCGGGTAACACCGAAAATTTCTCATCAGCATAAAGGCCGGTTGGGCCGAAAAATATTTCTGGATCTGCAAAAGGGACATTCGCCCCGCACGAGAAAACTTCCAGCTTTGAAGCAATCATCCTGTCAACCTGATCCCGTGTTATCAATCGGGATGCAGCTGCCGGAATAAAGATCTCGAACTCGAGATCCCAGATTTTTTGATTAACAATATCAAACGGAAGCAAGTCTTCTGACACAAGCTTGTTTCCATTTCTGTTTACCACCAGCTCACGAATTTCTTCTAATGAAAATCCTTTTTGATTAATCAGCCCGCCTTCGTGGCTCACGATTCCAACGACTTTAACACCGAGTTGCGCCAGGTAAAAGCCTGCTGCAGCTCCCACGTTTCCCCAGCCCTGCACCACTGCTCGTTTATTTTTCAGATCACCACCCCACAATTCGTAGTAGTGTTTCACGGCTTGCGCAACACCATAACCCGTACACATATCTGCAATCGTATACTTTTTCTTCAGCGAAGGCGAGAATTTTTCATCCTCAATGATTTTAACAACTCCCTGTCGCAGTTGGCCGATACGATTTACTTTTTGTGCTTCAGTCGGCCGATAGTGTCCGGTGAAGACACCTTCTTGTGGATGCCAGATGCCAACGTCTTCTGTGATTGGAATTACCTCGTGAAGTTCATCGACATTTAAATCGCCGCCCGTTCCATAGTAGTATTTGAGAAGCGGCATCACCGCGTTATACCAACGTTGAAGAACTGCCTGCTTTCTTGGATCATTCGGATCGAAATTGATTCCTGACTTTGCACCACCGATCGGTGGTCCTGATACAGTAAATTTTACTTCCATTGTTTTCGCCAGCGACTCCACCTCACGCTTGTCAAGTCCCTTACGCATCCGCGTTCCACCACCAGCTGCACCACCGCGCAATGAATTGATGACGACCCATCCTCGTGCTTCAGTTTCCGGATCTTTCCATTCAAATACAATTTCAGGGGCTTTATTCTCGAATTTGGCTAGCAGGTCTTTCATGAATCAGGTGATTAATTGCGTCGGCAAAGATGAAAAGAGTTAGAATCCTACCAAAATTCCTGCACTGGAATCCTTCCTCGCTTTTGTTACCGTCTTCAGACAATTATTTTCATCGCGCACGCGCAGGACGCCAAGCAATCCGAAGATCAAAGCTTCCTTGAATTTCACAATGTTGTCATCAGGAACAACGAAGGTTATCTCGTCACCGCCATGCTCGAGCATGCGCGACATGAGAAACGAATTAAACGTACCACCACCAGTACACAATACGGTTGCTGTTTTTTTATACGACTTGATGGCTTTAACGATCTCCATCGCAACGGATTCGGTGCATGTGCTCAACATATCCGGAATATCTTTTTTAGTTCCTTGAAGAAGTGGCCTTACTTTTAGCTCAAAAAACTCACGTCCTAGTGATGGCCTCTTTTTATTCAGGGTGTTATAAACAGTATTTAATTTTTCAAGGATTGTTTGATCAATTTTTCCCTGAGATGCGAGCTCGCCATCCTTATCGAATTCTTCTCCAACCTTTTCCGCCAGGTAGTTCAGGCTCATGTTCGCAAAGCAGATGTCGAATGCAATGCGTTGTTTCTTTTGTTCAAGAGAGAGGTTCGCGATCCCCCCAAGGTTAAGGCATACATCGTACTCGTGAAAAAGATACTTGTCGCCAATTGGAACGAGCGGCGCGCCTTGTCCTCCGTTGAGCACATCCAGCGAACGAAAGTCATAGACAACAGGTAAGCCGGTTTGCGCGTGAATTGCATTTCCATTTCCCATTTGATACGTGAAGCCGCGTTTGGGTTGATGAAAGACTGTGTGTCCGTGCGATGCGATGAAGTCTGCTTTGATTTTCTTTTTCGCGGCAAAGTTCGCGCAGGCTTTTCCCACATAGGTTCCGAACGCGAAGTCGCTTTCTATAAGCTCGACACCGGACATTGAATATGCACTTGACAGCTTGTTTCGCCAGTACGCACCATAGCTGATTGTAGATGCTTCCTCGATCTTAAAATTCCACGTTCCTGTTTTTTTCCAGAATGAGCAGAATGCAATATCAAGCCCATCCAGTGATGTACCGGACATTAGACCAATCACGCGATATCTTTCCTTCGTAATCATGATGTGTACGCTTGTTTAATGACGTAACCTCACCCAATTTCTTAACTTTGCGATCTGTTTCTAATGGATGAAGTCATTAATGAATTTAGTAGTTGACTACGGCAACAGCGCAGCCAAGGTAGGAATTTTCGATAACGAAAATTTGATGGAGAAGCATACTTTCAGCGATGAAGACGCGCTGCTTCGCTACTTGAACAAGCTAAGTGTAGAACACCTTATCGTTTCTTCCGTTAAGACCGATGCACAACAAATCATCAAGTGGGTGAACCATAACGGCCTTTCGATGGTGCTCAATTACCGGCTTCCTCTACCGATAAAAAACCTTTATTCAACACCGGAAACGCTTGGCGTGGACAGGTTGGCTGCAGTTTGTGGAGCGCGCCAGCTTTTTGAGAATGAAAATTGTCTTGTAATAGACGCTGGTACATGTATCACTTTTGATGTGTTGGACAAGCATGGCCGGTATTTCGGAGGTGCTATTTCGCCCGGTCTCAACATGCGTTTTCAGGCGCTCAATACTTTTACGGCAAAATTGCCGTTAATAACTCCGGTTGAAAATCCGCGTTTGATTGGGACATCAACAGAAAGCTGTATCCATAGTGGCGTCATAAACGGCCTTATCGCCGAGTTGAATGGTATTATCGATCAATATGAAGCCAAATATGACGACTTACAGGTGCTGCTTTGCGGAGGTGACACACACTTTTTTGAAAAGAAACTTAAAGCCTCCATATTTGCGAGCCCGGAACTGGTTCTGGTTGGGTTAAACAGCATTCTGATCTATAATGTCACTCACTAAATCTATTTTTACAGTCATTTTAAGCGCCTTTTTTGTTACGGCGGCGCACGGTCAGGTAACAAGGTCGCCGTTTACAACCTTCGGCCTTGGAGAGGTCTATAACAACGCGCTTACAAATAATCAGGGAATGGGCGGCCTGGGCGTTAGTACCCCACAGTATTTCTATATCAACAATCAAAATCCGGCTTTGCTGGTTTCTCCGATGCCCGGAGCACACAATAAGTTAACTATTTTCGAGGCTGGGGTAGTTGGAGAAACCCGGGCGATTGCTTCCGATACCTCTATCGAAAAGACCAAAGGTGGTAATTTGAATTACCTGATCATGGCCTTTCCGATAAAGCCCGAGCGTTGGGTATCGTCTCTGGCTATTTCGCCTTTCAGTACTGTAAAGTATAAGGCTAGATACGTCACCGCAATTGAAAATAGCTCCACGGAGGCGGAGATCACCGAAGAAGGCAGGGGAGGCATTACGCAATTAAGCTGGGCAAATGGTATAAGACTGCATGAACGCATCAATGTCGGTTTCAAAGCGTCTTATTTTTTTGGATCGATAACGAACAGCTATCAAAACAAATTGCTTGATACATCGCTGCCTAACAACCTGAGCGCCTCGTATGATGACAAAACTTACGTGCGCGACTTCGGTTTTTCTGCCGGCATTTCCTATAGCCAGGACTCGCTTTTCCGTGGCAGTCGTTACAGACTAACGTTCGGCGCGACCTATGATCTTGGCACGGATCTGAATGCCAAGCGGCGGACTATTTTTTATCGGACAAATAATTCTGGCGATGCAACAGATCTGGATACGATCGCTAATGTGCGCGGACAGTATTCGGTTCCCTCTGGGTTTTCAGGTGGATTAACGATCAGTCAGGTTCGGGGACGTCGTTTATGGAATGCAGGTATAGAAGCTTCCTTCCGCGACTGGTCAATGTTCAAAAGTTTTGACGCCGACGAGGAAGCGGGCTATGGAAAGGCCTGGCGTTATGTGGCAGGCGGGGAAATTACGCCAGACCCTTACTCGGAAAATTACCTTAAACGAATTACGTACCGATTGGGCATTAGCTACGAGCAAACACCTTATCGCGTAAACACAAGTACTGAGCCTGATTCTCCGATTTACAATCCCGTGACGGAATTTGGTACCAATTTTGGTTTATCGCTCCCGGCTGGAAGATCGAGTCTGGATATTGGTTTGCGCTACGGCCAGCGGGGAAATAAAGCCGATACTTTCTTCCAGGAAACATACTGGCGTGTTTTCTTTGGTATCACCTTTAATGATCAATGGTTTGTACAGCGGAAATTCGATTAAGTTTCTTCGTAGCGGGCGTGTAACCATTACGTTAGTTGCCATCGCATTGTGCGGCTTTCTGGCTGGCTGTGGGCCATCTGAGCTAAGCGAGCCGGTCGAGTATACAGGCCCGGCACGTACTGCGAGGAACGTAATGACACATTATACCGAACATGGCCGGCTGAAGCTTAAAATGAACACGCCACTTGTGCATGAAATGCTGGATGGCGATCGCGAGTTTCCGGAAGGAATAGAATTGGAATTCTATGACGAAACCGGGTCGCTTGAGTCCACATTACGTGCTAACGAGGCTTATTATTTCCACGCTGAGAATAAATGGAGAGGGCGAGGAAAGGTAGAAGTGAAGAATATTGCGAAAAATGAGCAACTCAACACCGAAGAACTATTCTGGAAGCCGGCTGATAAAAAAATATACACCGACCAATTTGTCACCATTCGACAGCAGGACGACGTGATTTACGGCCAGGGTCTTGATGCCAAAGAGGATATGTCAGACTACACTATTTTGAAGCCTGAAGGTGTATTCGACATAAGCGAGGAAAAGTAATTTATTAATCGGTACCTTTGCTCCGCCATGAAACTTCCTGATATCATTTTACTTTCTGGCTCAGTCGCTTTTTTTATCATTGGAGTTCATCAGGTAATGACCGTCGGTTTTGCGAATGCTTATTGGGCGATAATGCTTGCTGTTGTACTCTTCTTTGTCTTTAACTTACGAAAGAAGAAAAACAACTGATGGAGATTGCACTGCCGGTTGGAATAATTGTTTCGCTCGCTACGGCCCTTTTTTTTTCCGGCTGGGAAATCGCGTTTCTCTCTGCGAACAAGTTGCAGATTGAAGTGGAAGGCAAGCACGGTGATATCGGTGCACGCATCATAACTTTTTTTGCCGAAAGACCCACCTGGTTAATTGGCACCACACTCACCGGTAATCTCCTTTCACTCGTTCTCTTTTCAACTTTCACAACACGCTACATAGTACCTGTTATTCTCGATTGGTTTCCGGGGTTAAATCAGTTCTGGATTGTGGTGTTTGTACTGACTGTTTTATTGACTGTCATTACTCTTTATACCATTGAGTTTCTCACCAAGTCACTTTTCATCGTAAACGCCAACCGGATTCTTAGATGGCTTGCGATTCCATTTACGATAGTCGCAGTAATTCTCTTCCCTGTTGTTTATGCCCTGGTTTCCCTGGTGAAGCTTGTTAGCGTTTCAATACTCGGCCTCGAATATTCACACGAAAAACCTGTATTTGGTCTGACCAATGTCAACGTTTATCTACAGTCCGTTCATCGTATTTCCGCGGAGAACAACAATCTGGAGATGGACAAGAAAATTCTTTCGAACGTAATAGATTTTAAATCCGTAAGGGTGCGTGAGTGTATGGTTCCGAGGACAGAGATCGTCGCGGTGCCGGTTACGGTCACCATAAAAGAATTACAGGAGAAGTTTATCGAAAGCGGGCATTCGAAATTGATTGTGTACCGCGATTCGATCGACGACGTTGTAGGTTATTGTCATTCTTCCGCGTTGTTCCGAAAGCCTTCAAAAATCGAAGAGATTCTAACCCCTATCGTTACAGTTCCGGAAACAACCCTCGCGAATGAATTGATGATTCGCCTGATCAACGACCGCAAAAGCCTCGCAATTGTCGTTGATGAGTTTGGCGGTACGTCCGGGATGATCAGTATGGAAGACGTGATCGAAGAAATTTTTGGCGAGATTGAAGATGAACACGACGAGGATACTTTAACCGAACAGATGATTAACGAGCACACGTATCTGCTAAGCGCGCGGCTTGAAATTGATTACCTGAATGAAATATACGGCTGGAATCTGCCAACCGGTGATTATGAAACCCTTGGCGGTTTGATTCTGGAGCGGGTGCGCGATATTCCGAAGCCAGGCGAAACCGTCGAGATTAAGCCTTATACATTTATCGTGCAAGCGACGGAAGAAACGCGCATTAATACGGTCAAAATGCTCATTGATCATAAATATTTGAGGCGTTGATTTTCAGTAGGTTGGAAGGGAAACATGCGCCGCTTTCATTTTTCCCGATTTTTTTCGAGGTAAGTTTCAGGAATAGATTTAAGAGCTTAAATTTGCGGGCTTTACTGTTTTCAGTAGGCCTTAAACTTAACCAAGTCACTAAATAACTTTAGCTAAAATATGGCATTGATTGGGACACTTCGCAACAAGATGGGCACCTGGGTGGTGGTATTTGTATTCGTTGCGATCCTTGCATTCATTTTGAATGATCTTCTAGGAAATAACTCCGTTTTATTTAACGACAACGAAGTGGGTGAAATAGCCGGTCATACCGTCAGCTATGATGAATTCCAGAGTGCCGTGCAAGAGCGTGAAGCAAGTTACATCCTGAACACAGGGCGCGAACCTTCCGATCGCGAAATGGCGACCGTTCGCCAGCAGGCGTGGGAGACGCTCATTCTTCGTCATGCAATTGAAAAACAATTTGACAAGGTCGGAGTCGAGGTGACAAATGTAGAGCAGCAGGATATGATTTGGGGTAACAACGTTGATCAGAATATCCGTCAGGCATTTACAGATCCTAACACGGGTGAGTTCAATAAGGAGCGCCTTCTATCGTATTTGAAAGAACTTAACAATCCGCCAGCTGATCCACAGATGCAAGGTATGTGGCAGGAACAGCGTACACGTTGGGAGATTTTCCAGCGTGATCTGAAACCAGGTCGCCGGCGAATCAAATATGAAAACCTGTTACTTAAAACAAACTACATCACCACTGTGCAAGCTGAGCGTGAATATCACGTGCAAAACGATGTGGCTGAAGTAAAATTCGCATACGTACCCTACTACACGGTGAGTGATTCTGCAGCGGAACCTTCTGATGCGGATATGAAAGCTTATTACAACAAGAACATCGAGAAGTACAAAACCGAAGCAACGCGCGACCTAAAATTTGTAACTTTTTCTTTAGAAGCTTCACATGAAGATTCGATTGCAGTGAGGGAAGAGATTACGCGTTTGGCCGCGGAGTTCGCCGCAGCGGAGGATGACTCGACTTTCGCCACAATAAACAGCGATGTATCCGAAGCATACGGAACATATAACATTGGTTCCTTGCCAACGTTCCTCCAGGATGAAACACTTACGCCAGGAAAAGTAATCGGTCCCTTCATTGACGGAGGCGCTTATAAGGTTGCCAAAGTATCTGACGTGAAAAAAGACACGAGTTTCACAGCGCGTGCGAGCCACATACTCATTCGCTGGGAAAAAGATACTGAAGAAGCTAAAAAAGCTGCTAAAGAGAAAGCGAGAGATATCCTTAAAGAAATTAAAGATGGTGCAGATTTTGGGGCAATGGCGCGTCAGCATGGAACAGATGGAACGGCTTCTAAGGGCGGCGATCTCGGATGGTTTTCATCAGGAAGAATGGTAAAACCATTTGAAGATGCAGTATTCGGTGCAACCAAAACGGGTGTACTCAACGATGTAATAGAAACTGATTTTGGTTACCACATTATCAATGTAACCAATGTTAAAGATAACGTCGCTTACGAAGTGGCGATCATTGAGAGAGCGATCACACCAAGCGACAATACCACCAATGAAGCGTTCCGCAAAGCAGAATTATTTGCTGGCGAGGTAGATGGCATTGATGATTTCACAAAGACGGCTGCTGATATGGGATACACCGCATACGATGCAAAGAACATTACCAGCGATGAGCGCCGCATCAACATGCTGGGTGATGCGCGCCAGGTGGTGCAGTGGCTCTTCCGCGATGCTGAAAAAGGCAAGGTGTCGGAGGTGTTTGATCTTCAAGATCAATATGTTGTAGCGGTGATGACAGGTGAAATTGAAGAAGGTCACAAACCTTTTGAGATTGTAAAGGATCAGGTGAAGCCTGAGGTCGTAAAAGAGCAAAAAGCGAATACAATCATTGAGAAATTGAAAGGCAAGACAGGATCGCTGGAAGAAGTTGCCTCCGCGTATGGCCAGGATGCTAATGTATATTCAGCGCCTTCTCTTAAGTTAAGTTCAAATTCGTTGCCAACGGCAGGGTTTGATCCCAGAGCGGTGGGAATTGCATTCTCGCTGGAAAGCGGGAAGCGTTCAGCGCCATTTTCAGGCGAAAACGGTGTCTTTGTTATGGAACTGCAAAGCCTGACTATTGCACCTGAAACTAACGATTACGCATCCTACAAGACCATACTTGAACAGCAAAATTCAATGGGTCGTAGCGGATTCAGCATCAATGAAGCAATTAAGGAGGCCGCAAAGATCGAAGATCAGCGATATAAGTTTTATTAATTGGTTAACATAAACAAAGCCACACTCGCGCAAACGGGTGTGGCTCTTTTTATTAATGGATAAAGAGTGGTCAGATTCATTTAAAGAAAAGTTAGACCGACATTATGCCTGGCCATCACTCTACATTTTTAAGTTTATAGTTCCTAAAGGAAAAGAGCTGGCATTGAAAAATCTTTTTCCTAACCATCAAACTACCGAAAGACAATCTCGCGAAGGGAATTATACAAGCATCACCATTCAGATGATGATGCCCTCTAGCGACGCAGTAATCGCAATTTATCAACAGGCTTATGCCATTGAGGGACTGATTGCCCTCTAAATATCTTTTATTTGCCCGTCAAATTCTTTAACTCGAAGTAAAATCACGGTTTTTATGAAATGGCCTGAAGAAAACAACACGCTGAAAAAAACTTTCGTATTCAAGGATTTTTCTGAAGCATTCGCATTCATGACACGCGTTGCGCTGATTGCAGAAAAAATGAATCACCATCCGACATGGACGAATACATGGAACAAAGTGACAATCGAATTGTCAACACACGATGCTGGCAACATTGTTACAGGTAAGGACGAAAAACTGGCAGCCGAGATTGACAAGCTTGCGAAATGATCAGTCCTGCAAAAACCAGTCTGTATCTCGTTCCCACACCCATTGGAAATCTCGCGGATATCACATTTCGCGCCATAGAAATTCTCAAGCATGTAGATCTCATTCTGGCTGAAGATACCCGCACTTCTTCGGTGTTGTTAAAACACTACGATATTAAGAAACCGCTTCAAAGCTTTCATAATTTTAACGAACACAAGATCCTGCAGCAACTCATATGGCGACTTACAAACGGCGAAACGATGGCGTTAATTTCAGATGCAGGTACACCGGGAATTTCCGATCCGGGATTTTTGCTTGCCAGGGCCTGTGTGAAAGCCAACATAAAGATTGAGTGTTTGCCTGGCCCGACCGCATTTGTGCCGGCTTTGCTGAAGTCGGGTCTTCCGGCCGACCGATTTGTTTTCGAGGGATTTCTTCCACAAAAGAAAGGTCGCCAGACGTTGTTACGAACTTTAGTTAACGAAAACCGGACAATGATTTTTTATGAGTCGCCGTACAGAGTTGTGAAAACTCTTACACAGTTTGCCGAATATTTTGGCAATGAACGGATGGCTTCTGTTTCTCGTGAGCTTACAAAAATGTTTGAAGAAACCATTAACGGAACACTGACGGAGTTGCTCGCTTATTTCTCAACCAAAGAACCGAAAGGTGAAATTGTAATGATAGTAGCAGGGAACGACAGCAGTAGTGTGAAGATTGAACCCCCGGCCGAGGAGGACTAGTTTTTAATGTTCATGGTATTAAATAAAAGAAATGAAGCTTGATAAGATTCAACAGGATGTGATCGAAGCGACGCTGGCGGTAGGCGCTTTTATCCGGCGCGAAGCTGCTTCTTTTGATCGTGCCCATATTGAGAAGAAAACAACTTTCAATAATCTTGTTTCTTACGTTGACAAAGAAGCGGAAAAAAGGATCGTATCATCATTGCATAAAATTTTCCCTGAAGCCGGATTTATTACCGAGGAAGGAACTGTCTCTCAAGCCAGTGAACATGAATACAGCTGGGTCATTGATCCACTGGACGGTACGACAAATTTTCTGCACGGTTTGCCGATATATGCAGTAAGCATTGCCCTGGTTAAAAATAATGAGCCGGAATTGGGTGTCGTTTACCATATCGGCAGCGAAGAGTGTTTTCATGCTGTTCGTCAGCATGGGGCATATTGTAACAAATCGCGGATAAATGTTTCACCGGTTGGTTCGCTCAATGAAGCGCTACTTGCAACGGGCTTTCCCTACGACAGCGATCAGCGCAGCAATGAACATCTCGAAATCATTAAACATTTTTTGTCACAAACGCATGGCATACGGCGACTGGGCAGTGCCGCAATCGATCTTGCCCTTGTTGCTGCTGGCAGGTTGGACGGATTTTTCGAATACAACCTAAATCCGTGGGATGTTGCCGCGGGGGCCTTACTTGTGCAGGAAGCTGGTGGGAGAATAACTGATTTCTCTGGAGAAAATAAGTACCTTTTTGGCCGGCAAATGTGCGCATCCAATCAACTACTTCAAGAACAAATGCTCGCGGTGATTCGAAGAAGTTGGACGTTCATATCATAACGTGGTATATTTGCCGTTTAATTGTCGGTAGCCTCACTCAACTATTGCATTCCTAAATCCTCCTTTATCTGTTGATCTCTGGCATGAATATTTTCGAAGGTTTTAAATGAGTTTTTATTAATACTCGGTTCCAACCTTTAGGAAATTTTACCGGTCTAAAGAATTATAAATTAATACATGACAAACAACTCCTCAAACGGAACTTCATTCGATTTAAAACCGAAGTACACGGACGAAATTGACTTGATGGAAGTATTTTTTAAGTCCCTGATGGTATGTAAAAAATACAGAACACTAATTTTTGTATCGATAGCTATAGCACTTGCATCAGGCGTAGCCTTGAAAATTTTCATTAAGCCTGAATATAAAAGCACGATCGTTGTCAACACTCCAAACCTTGGAAGCCAAGAAGTCGCGGAAATAGTTGAAAGTATTGACCTTCAGTTGAAAGATCCTTCGTTTGAATTGTATGGGCTATTAAAAGAATTAACGATTCAAGCCGCAGACAAAAATGGCCAAGACGATGCTAAGAATAAGAGTTATGTCATTAACGCGACCGTAAGTGATCCGAACCGATTGCCAAAAGTCCGCGATTTTATAGTTGCATCTATTGAGAACAACAAATACGTCCAACGGCTGAGACAGATTGAGACAGCAAGATTGGAAGAAACGTTGAAAGGAGTTGAGTTAGAGCAGAAACGCGTATCTGATGTGTTAAATCATACGATTGCGAACAACCTTCCAAATGAAAACTTTTCGGTTGCCGATCTTGCTAAGCTTAAAATTGAGCTCATGAAGGAAAGGGCGCAGATCAAAGCGAGTATCCAAAATATTCGCGGTGTTTCTGTAGTAAAAGATTTTCAGAATGTGATGATTCCGGATAATAAGCAGCTACCCCTGTTATTTGGAATCCCGCTGCTTGCATGTCTACTTTTGGTTACTGCTTATATTTTTTACAAAGAAATAAGCGAACAACTTAAACTTTATGAAACCGATATCATACGCACAGACCGTATAACAATTGCCCCCGCGAAGCCGCTCATTAAGCGAACAAGCTACCGTCAGCGGGTGCGACAACCATAAAAATGTGAAAGGGATTCTATGAATCCCTTTTTGTTTGCCGTCTTACGTCCTGAAATTGTCTGTGTACCCAATCAATCTAGGCTGGAACACAAATCGTATCCGAAGATTAATCTAACGGTACGTTAACGTGGCGTTCTGCATGATAGGAGGAACGCACCAACGGACCCGATTCAACATATTTTAACCCTCGCTTTAATCCTTCTTCTTTATACTGCTCGAAAGTTTCGGGATGAATAAATTCAATCACTTCATGATGAAGTTTTGTCGGTTGAAGGTATTGTCCAAGGGTCAGGATCATCAATCCGCTTTTTACCAGATCATCCATTGCCACAAACACCTCCTCTTTTGTTTCGCCAAGCCCAAGCATGATTCCAGACTTGGTTCTTTTGCCGGCTTCACGAATTCTCTTAAGTTGTTCGAGGCTGCGTTCATATTTGGCCTGCGGACGAACATTCCTGTATAACCGACTTACGGTTTCCATATTATGCGAAACAACCTCTTGTCCGCCTTCTACCATTCGATAAAGAGCATCCCAGTTTCCCTTCGTGTCTGGAATTAATGTTTCGATGGTTGTGGAAGGACTTTCTTTCTTAATCTCAACTACCGTTTGATACCAGACTTCGGCACCGCGGTCTTTCAATTCATCGCGATTCACAGACGTTATCACCGCATGTTTAACCTGCATCAGTCGAATCGCCTCAGCTACGCGTTTTGGTTCATCAAGATCATACTCGGTCGGCCTGCCGGTGGCAACTGCACAAAAAGTACAGCTTCTCGTGCAAACATTTCCGAGAATCATGAAAGTTGCAGTGCCCGCGCCCCAGCACTCGCCCATGTTAGGACAGTTGCCACTTTCACAAATTGTGTGGAGTTTGTAATTATCGACGAGCTTCCGCACGCGAGCATAATCGGGGCCCACCGGAAGCTTTACTCGTAACCAATCGGGCTTACGTTTGCGGGAGGAATCGTTAATTACGGGTAGCTCTATCATAGCAGGATTTCCTGTACACTAAACAGCAACTGACGCTGTTTAGTTTATTTTCCAATCAACGATTTGTATTCAGCGGCAGAAAGTAGGGATGTAACTGCGCCGGTAAGCTCAACTTTAATCATCCAGCCTTCGCCGTAGGGATCATCATTTACTTTTTCCGGACTTCCATCTAAAATTGCGTTGACCTCTGTAACCTTGCCATTTACCGGCATAAATAAATCAGAAACTGTTTTAACAGCTTCAACCGTTCCGAAAATTTCGTGTTCTTTCAATTCCTGCCCAACGGTGGTAATGTCGACATAAACGATATCACCTAATTCGCTTTGAGCGAAATCAGTAATTCCTACAATGGCTGTCTTGCCGTCGATTTTAACCCACTCATGGTCTTTTGTGTACTTAAGATTCTCAGGAATATTCATCGTTAGAGTATTTATTGGCCCAAAATAACGGAAAGTATCCGAAAGTCGGATACCCTAATTTAATTTATACTTTGCGCTATTGAGCAAGGCTGAATCTTACCTGAAATCCGAATCGGGTGGTGGTTCTACGGAACGAGGTGGTCGTTAAAGGTTCGTTGATACTTCTATCGAAATATCCCTGAATTGTCAGTTTTTGATTGACGACGTACGAGATGTTCGGGCGGATCTGAATATTGATGTTTCCGTTCGTGATTTGTGCCAGCTCACCTACGGTTCGCTGGATTGTTTTTGTATTCGCAACGGTAACGTTTAACCGGAAGGTTACGTCGTTTTTCAGCACGATAGTTCGTCCTTGCGATTTAAACGGAAGTTTCAGGTTGTTTTTCGTGTATCCCACTTCAACCGATATGTCGCGGTTGTTAACTTCACTGATTTGCTGGTTGGTGACAAATAGGGCCAGGTCGCGCTTGGTTTTATATTCTGCGCGTGCGGTGAGCTTGCCTTTTGTTCGGATATTAATTCCAATCAGCGGCGAAAATTGCTCTGACAACATAACCTGGCCAATGACATACACAGGAACATATTCCTGGTCAGCATTCATCGATCCAAAGTACGAATTGTTATACTCCTCCACTCGCCGATCAATGCGTATGTTTCCGGAGACATCAACGTCGGATGTATTTCGGTAATCAAGAACCGAATAGGAAGATTGATAACCATGCGTGATGCTGACCGACTGAAACACTGATTTGAAAATCTCAAGCTTATTCAAGCCCGTATAGTCAATGCGCCAGTTCGGAAGTGGGATCTTCGGAAAGGGAGAGAGGTTCACACTATTCGCATCCTTCCCGGTATAAGCCGCAAGAAATGCCGGGATTAACACGTCCTGTCCTCGCGAACTATATTCATTCTGTGGCCGCTCTGTATTGAAACGTTGCTGAACAATTGAGAGGTTATTTTCAAATGTTTTAAATACTTCGGAGTTAACGTCATCGTTCGATGACTTGAATGCCGTACGAATTGTCATAAACGAAATTTTGTAGGCACCAGTGCGTAGGGGGGGCTCGGATCCGAACTGATCAATGTCTTCTGATGTATTCTGATCTCTGAAAATTTCGCGGTATGTGTCGTTGGTTTCTTTTCGCAGATCAATCTGAATTTTGAAATCGTTCGACGGTTCAATGTTTCCGCGCAGCGTGATACTTTCGTTTCGTACCTGTTCAAACATCTCGGTTAGTTCGGTCTTGTTTACAAGCCAACCGTTTTGAGCCGCCCTATACCTTATGCCCGGATTCTGGCTTCCAAGAATAAATTTGTAACCTGGCGCTTCCCAATTCTCGTCGAGGCCGAAATATTTTGGCACCGGTTTAAAGCCGGGCAGGATTGTTCCTTCATTTAATGTATACGTAGCATTAATTGATCGCAGCGACATCAGGGTTCTGAAAAATCCCTGTACAAATTTTGACGGTTGTTTGACTGTGTCTTGCTGTGGTTGTGTGGCGCGTGTCGACGGTCTCCCTGGTTGTGTTCTTGCTGCAGGCTGTGGTCGTGCCGGCGTATTCAGGTCTTTCAAAAACTTAACCTTATTGTATAACTTTACCAGGTCAATCTTTGCATTCACATTGTTATCGCGCGAATTCTGAATCTTGTTCCTAAAATCAAGATTATCAGGAAGGTCCTGGACGCCACGGCGTTCAGCTTCTGCGTCTGGAATATTAAGTGGCCCGGCGGTCCAGTTGTAATTTGCCTGGAAACGATATTCTGCGCTTACCCAGTCCGTTAGCGGAAATTTATCCAGTGGCACGGCGTAATTCACAGTTACCGACTGATCGAAATTTTTCATTCGTCCGCCATTCTTCAAATTATATATTACACTGTCTTTTTCTTCAGGCGTATCAAGGTCGCCTTCCGGTTCGTCTATAATGGCAGCCGCTCTTGCCGTATACTCGAATGTCAAACTTTTAGAAAGCGCCCAGCGCAGATTATAGTTTCTTGTGAAAGTAAAGTACTTAAGAAAGTTTGGGTCATTTGCGTCGCCGACTGCATTGCGATAGATTTTTCTCGAAAAAGATCGGTCAACATCTCCGCGCGCAGATATGCTCGATGGAAGTAAGCTGATGTTGAAATCCTTAATGAACTTAAGATATGGTGATTGAAGTCCTTTTGCATCCTTGAATGGCTCAATCCCGGTTGCCTTCGGTGCAAAATTATATGCTACCGACCCACGGTATTGCTGCAAAAAGTTTTCCTGCGTGAAGAAGTTTGTTTGAATAGCATCACTAAAAGAGTAGCTGAAAGCAAGGTTTTCAATGTCGTAAATATGTGTCGGGGCATCCGCCTTTACTTTCGTCTTCCGTACGTTCACAAAGTTCAAACTTCGTCGTACCGTTTTGTCCTGGATCAGCTTTTTGAAATCACGCCGTTCTGTATCTGTTTCAAGTGCTTGCAACGTAGCCTCTATTCTTGTATCGGGGTTTGCCGGATCATATTGCGGATTGATGATTGTGCTTTCATAGCTGGCAAACATTGGAATTTTAATACCTGTGTTGCCAGGAATAAGCTTATCAACATTCACACTCGCGGAGACATCGTAAGCGGTGGTTTCATCGCGTGTTCGTTCGCCGATTTTCGAACTCACTCCTCCGAAGCCAAATGTTGTATAACGCAGGGCGCCTGTTATGTTGGCAAAGTCCGCAAGTTTAGTATTCAATGTTGTACTCACGGCCCACCCCGCAGTTCGATTAAATTGGGTTACCCGAAGTTCGTTGGCCCAGATACAAACCGAATGAGCGCGGTTATCAGCATTGGATTCCGAACGCGGATTCCGGATACCAATCATCATTACCTGAACGCTACTGAGATCAGGCCGGCCTAGGATGCGGATGGTGTGCCGGTCTCCAATTTTTTCAGCAAAAGTATAAACTGCATTTACCGATGCAGAATTATCATTATCACGCCTCAGCTTCATGGCCATCAGCGAATTTAGCTCAAGATCTATTTCGTTTTCCTCGGGCCATACATCTCTTTCTGCCTGCGACGATGGGGGGTTCGAAATCTTTAACGGTATTTCGATCTCATAGTAGTTCTGATCGAAGTCAGTACCGAGGCGAAGAAAAGCTGTGAGGTCGTCGTTGTTGGCTGTTTCGCTGTTCGCATGGAAAAACATTTTGATTCTTCCATAGTTGAAAAGATCGACCGCAACGTTCTTGTAAATCGCCCGTGCATCGCCATCTTTCAAGCCATCCACACATACTTGTATTGACTGTTCATTAAGCTGGCGTGATACGCTTGAGGTATTGTCACGATCGCGGACAACTCCTGGCGGAATCACGTAAGGGCTGGTTGGGCTGCCTGGCTCCGGGAAGCCATTTTCTTCAAGATTCATGACAGAAACACTGAAGTCGTCGTAAGGTTCCTGGATTACATCGAAACCTGTTCGAAGATCCTGATTGTATTTTCTCCACCTGCTACCCACCATCCGGAAATTAGCCAGGCGCAATACCACAGGTTGTTCAAAGCCAGTCATGATCATGCGCATGTAGCGGATCGATTTAAAGCCTGTGATATCACCGACTTTTTTCTTTACATCGCGAATGGGTATTCTGAAAAGGTACCACGTCACTTTTTCATTAGAAACATTTTCTGGCGTTGCCTCGATCTTATCGACAACGTATGGCTTTCCTACATCGAGCAGATGTTCTTTCAGGTCAATTGCGTACTCATAATATTCTTCAAGCTCGTTGAGTGTGTTGTCGGCATTTAAATCTTCGTTATCGGGTGTCTGACTTCCTGAACGTGCAACAACATCGTTTCCAATCACCGGGGAATTCCGGTCTGGGTTATTAAAATCTTTATAACGTTCCAATAACTGCGCGTCAACGTTGTCGTAAGACCCGTCGAGAAAATAGCGAAAATCATCCGCCGAGGGGTCGGCTGAAACAGCTTCTCTTGCCTGCGGACTTAGGCTGTTGATAAAATCGGTGAACTTTGCCGCTTCCTCCGAAGTTTGAAGACCGTCAAAACCAACATCCTGGAATTGCCTGGAAGAAGAAGAATTTTCGAAAGCATTTGTCAGGAAATTTTGCGTGGTAACATAACCCCATGGCGTTTCAGTAGCCGGACCGTTGACTAAGTCACCATCAGCAGGAAGTCCGTTTTCAAAAAAATGCTTACCATCGCGTGCAACATCTTCTGAGATATTTCCCAGCTGAAATATTACCTGTCCTCCGGTGGTGTTGTTCTCGCCACCTGATTTTCCATCTGTTATTACTTTTCCGTTTTCGCCCTCAATGAAAGGATCCAACATCCAGAACTCAATGTACTCAATATTAGCTTTGTCGAAGTCTACTTCTGTTCTCACCGGCGTTGTGATACCCGCCCAATTTAGCTTTGGGTCACCAGGGATTCTGCCATTTGCATCCAGATCAGTTCGGTAGTTGTAAGGTCCGCGCTCACTTGGATAATAGGCTAAGTCAAGAATGGGCTGAAAGAAATAACCTTGTTGCTGTTGAAAGTAGGGAAAGATTTCGCGCGGGCTAACAGCCCGGACATAATGGTTCTGCAAATCCGTCTCACTGATGTTTGCAGGCTTGAATCTGCTGTCATCACGATAAAACTGGTTATCGATCTGGTACCAGGCAAGTTTCGCGCGTCTGTAGCCAACCGCCAGATCTTCTTTCGATCCTCCGTTCGGACCTGCAGTGGGGTCAAATTTGCTGTCGAACAACGGTACGGCTGACAGTTTCCACGATTGCGGCGACATCAACGAGTATGGAGTGGCAGTATTTTCAAAATCGTCGATGTAGGCGGTTCCTTCTCCATCGATAATATTTGACGTACCTGGAATAAGCTGCGCAAACTCAGCGTTGAAACTGATCGATGATTGTTCTTTTGTTTGAATGATTGGCAATGCATCGACTAATTTCGTAAGTAACCTGCTGTCTTTTCTGACATTCACATCCAGACCATATTGCATGTTGCGTGCAGGTTCTGTCCCGATCTGATTTCGACTGATAAGCGGGCGCTCATTGTAATACAAAAAGGTTGACCCGAAATTGACGTCGTCGCTCAGCTTATAATCGAAACGGGTTCCGATCAACGAACGGGTCTGAAATGCAAACGGATCAGATTGTTCGTACTGTACGCTTATATTTTTTCCTGAGCTGAGGATACTTTCGTTTAGGATAATCACTTTACCGAACGTATAGTCCACTGTGTAATCGGTATTTTCCTGAAGGGGGATTCCGCCAGCGAACAGTTTGACGGATCCGGGAGACACCCCGAACCCGGGGATGAGAATTTCTTTTGCTGATCCGGCATTGTATTGTCCAACGAGAAAGAATTTATTTTTCGTGGCGAATAGTTCGGCATCAGCTTTTGTTGTGCGATACAGCGTATCGTAGACGTACTTTTGTATTAGCTGGTCACGCAGATTCAGGTTTTCCTCGCGTTGAAATTGTTCGCGTAATGCTTCGTTAAATGGTTCGAGGTAAGGGAAAATGATCAGCCCGTTTTCAGTGTTGACGGTGATGCCATCAACGAAGTCGAAGTTTCCATCACGTTGTGGATCGTTAACAGGATTCAATCTGTCAAGCCCGAAAATTTCAATCAACTGTTGTTCGCGAAGTCGCGCACTACCTTCCTGAAGTTGAGGGTTGTCTATTCCAGTTCTATCATCGCGATAGATAACACGAAGCTGAAAATTTTCTCTCGAAAGCTGATTTACATTCAGATTGTAAATGTTCTTCATCATCAGATCCCAGGCCGGCGTCCGAAGAAGTGTTGATAAACTGCGATGTCTCAAAAGTTTCAGGAATACAACGTCATCGGCAGACAATTCGCCATAATCGTCTGTCAGTTCTCCGACTTTGTGTGTTTCGCCGTTGTGGGTATACTCATAAGCCACAGCGAGCGCTTCGTCGTTTTGAAGCTTGCGTGTGAGGGTAATGTATCCAAGCTGACGGTGAAAGGTATATTCCGTTGCAGCCAATTTCCTCGCACCGGTAATTTTCTCGTACGTTGTGCCGTTTACAAGATTGTATTCTGACTGAAGAATTGATTCGATTTGATCCACATTGCGCGTGGATGAATTAAGCAACGCGTCCAGGTCGTTGTTCTCATTGTCACCTGCAGCTGCAGGGCGTCGTCTTGCCTCATCGTATGCCTTGTCGGTTTCGCCAAGATCAAGTAAACCTATGATGTTTCGCAACGTTTGAGTGTCGGTTGTGCGGTTAACAAGATACACTTCGGCGCGTGTTATGTTCACCCCGGAATTGATCTGCGGAAGATTCGCGATCCACTTCCGATAGTTGTCCCGGAAAAAATGTCCCAGGAAAAAATGGCGATTGTCGTCATAGTTAGAAGCAACAATTTCGAAAGGTCTTCCCTGGCCATTGTTACCACCTGGTATGTCAAGCGATGAAACTTTTCCTCGTTGTGTAGACGCAATGGTTGTCACATTCAGTTTGCCAAACTGCATTTGAGCTTTGACACCGAACAAATTTTGCGACCCCTGGATCAATGTGTTATTGAGTGGCAAGCTTACGTTTCCAATCTCTAGCTTCTGAAGGATGTCTTCTTTGAAACCCGTGTATTCAACTTTCATGTTGTTCTGAAAATCGAAGGAGTTGTTATTGTCAAAGTTCGCTGTCACAGAAAGCTTTTCGCCGACTTTTCCGACGACAGACATGTTAATCTGCTGGTCAAACTCAAATCCACCGTTTCGCTGCTGACGAATGGGAATTTGTGGATTGGCGATTTTCTGAAATGAGCCGCCGAAGTCGAGGGTAACAAATCCTCGTGGGATCAGCTCCACATAACTTCCACCAAAAATGCGATCAAGTATAGGGCTAACGAAAATTTTCGGTGTGAACCCGCGGCCTTCTACGGCGCTCTCACCATCCATCGCTCGTGATCTATTCTGCCAGTATTCTTTTAAGATTCTTCGATCCTGGTATTGTTTGAATTCCTCGAAGGTCATACTTGTCGTCGGACGATAATTCAATTCGCCGATCTTTTCGTAAATCGTGTAGTTGAGCGAAGTATCTATCTCGACATCCAGCTTCAACTGATTGGGATCCTTCAGAAATAAAGGTGACGAGGAGGTGGAATTTGAAAACGGATCACCATACCTGTCGCGAGGAGTATATGTTGGTTTCTTTGTCGGACTGTAGACGGCAGCGGTATCGGTCCTGTTTATTCCTGTTGTGTCTGTTTGTTGTGCAGAAGATTTGGACGAAAGCAAAATCATGAGCCCGCAGATCACAGGGCCAATCATTTGGGCAGAGTAATTCTTTCGAATTCGAGGCGTCAAGGTTTATCTGATTTACCGATTAAAACGTAAGATTATTTTTAATAATCTCATCGAATTAAATAGTCAAAACATTCTTCTTCAATGGCTCCTAAGCATTCTTCAGCGCTTGCTTCACCAAATCTTCCAAGGTAATGGTATTTCCTGATTTTTTCAGGACAGCATCTACACTTTTCTCCGCCGCTGGTTTAGGTAAACCCAATGTAAGCAAAGCTGATAACGCTTCCCTACGAAGGGTATTGTGCGGGCCGGCCGAAATCGCAGGGATTGTTTCTTCCCAGCTTTCTTTTTTCAGCTTATCCTTCAGCTCGATTATAACTCTTTGCGCGGTCTTCCCACCGATTCCTTTAATAGCCTGCAATGATGCTGCATTTTCCTGAATAATCGCGGTCTTCAGTTCCTGGGAGTTCATGTACGATAACATCACAATAGCGGTGCTCGGCCCCACACCGTTCACTGAAATTAACTGCTGAAATAATTTCTTCTCAGAATCCTGGCTGAAAGCAAAGAGAACATGTGCATCCTCCCGGATAGCAAGGTGCGTGAATACCATTATGTTCTCCTGATCTTTAATATCGGCATAGGTTTGCAGCGAAATGTTTGCCTGATAACCGACACCGTTAACATCAATGATGATGTGTGCCGGATCTTTATGAACAAGCCTCCCTTTGAGAAATGCGATCATGTTTTAATTATTAAAGATGGCTGTTCTGTTCGTGAAGCTGCGCGTCGACAACCGCGATGGCTGCCATGTTGACAATTTCCCTGATAGAACTTCCCAACTGCAAAATATGAACAGGTTTTTTCATGCCGAGCAAAATCGGGCCAATGGCTTCCGCACCACCAATCTCCATCAACAATTTGTAAGAGATATTTCCGGAGGCAAGGTTAGGAAAGATAAGCGTGTTTGCCCCTTCCTGCGCCAACGCACTGAACGGGTAAATCTCCTGCTGAATCTCGGTGTTCAGCGCTACGTTGCCTTGAATTTCGCCTTCAACAATAAGCTGCGGATTTTTAGCCTTTGCTATTTTCACTGCTGCGCGTGTCTTATCCGGGATGTCACCTTTTGATGAACCAAAATTGGAATAGGAGAGCACGGCAATACGAGGTTCAATATCGAAGAACTTTACTCCGCGCGCCGTGAGTTGTATAATTTCAGCGAGTTCTTCTGCGTTAGGATCAACATTCACCGTTGTGTCAGAAAAGAAATAAGTTCCGCGCTTGTTGGTGATGATGTACATGCCGGCCACGCGATTCACATCCTTAGCCACACCAATTACTTGTAACGCCGGCGAGATCGTTTTCGGATAGTCTTTAGTTAAACCAGACACAAGTGCATCTGCATCTCCTGTTTCCACCATCATGGCACCGAAGTAATTCCGCTCCTTCATCAGCCGCACACAATCCTGATAAACAACGCCTTTGCGCTGTCTTTTTTCGTAGAATATTTCGGCGTATCGCTTGATGGTTTCGTCCTCACTTTCTTCCCGCGGATAAATGATCGGGCAATCACTCAGGTCGAGGTCATGTTCCTTGATGAGATTCAAAATTTCTGTTTTGTTACCAAGCAAAATTGGTTTGGCGATTCCCTCATCTTTAAGGATCTGCGCTGCCTTCAGAATTTTGTGATGCGTCGCTTCCGCGAACACGACGCGTTTCGGATTTTTCTTAGCCCGGTCAATTACACGCGACATCAGCTTTTGATCTATGCCGATTCTTTTTTGCAGGTCGTTATGATAAGTACCCCAGTCAGCAATGGGTGTCTTTGCCATACCAGAATCCATCGCAGCCTTAGCAACAGCGGGCGAAACGGTTGTGATCAGACGAGGGTCGAGTGGCTTCGGTATAAGGTATTCGCGACCGAATTGAAGTTTGTCTGTTCCGTATGCTTTCACCACCATATCGGGAACAGGTTCTTTTGCGAGGTCAGCAAGCGCATGTACTGCAGCGAGCTTCATTTCTTCATTGATCTCCGTGGCTCTAACATCAAGTGCGCCGCGGAAGATGTATGGGAACCCAAGCACATTGTTGACCTGGTTAGGATGATCGGACCGACCCGTTGCAAGTACGGCGTCTTTCCGCGTTTGTCGGGCAACCTCGTATGAAATTTCAGGATTGGGATTCGCCAGAGCGAAGACGATAGGGTTGTCCGCCATGTTAAGCAAATCCTGAGGCGTTAATGCATCGGCGACAGAAAGGCCCAAGAATACATCGGCGCCTTTCATTGCTTCCTGCAACGTGGTGATTTTTCGTTCGGTTACGAACTGCTTTTTGATATCATCAAGATTTGTGCGGCCGGTGTGCAACACACCTTTGCTATCGCACATGATGATGTTTTCTCTTTTCGCACCAAGGGCGATGTAAAGCTTCGTACAGCTTACGGCCGCGGCTCCGGCACCGTTTACTACGATGACCGCATTTTCGATCTTCTTACCAACAACTTCAAGCGCGTTTAATAGTGCTGCTGACGAAATGATTGCTGTACCATGCTGATCATCGTGCATGATCGGTATGTTCATCTTTTCGCGCAGCTCGGCCTCGATCTTAAAGCATTCGGGCGCTTTGATGTCTTCAAGGTTCACGCCCCCAAAGGTTGGTTCCAATGCCTTGACGATTTTGATAAATGCATCAGGATCTTTTTCGTCTACCTCGATATCAAAACTATCAATGCCAGCATATTTTTTAAAAAGTACCGCCTTCCCTTCCATGACCGGCTTTGCCGCTTCCGGCCCGATATCGCCGAGGCCAAGAACAGCTGTACCATTTGAAATTACGGCAACAAGATTTCCCTTTGCGGTGTATTTATATACATCATCTTTATTAGCAGCAATCTCTTTACAGGGCTCAGCAACTCCAGGGGAATAGGCGAGTGCGAGGTCTAGCTGTGAGCTTAATACTTTTGTTGGAACAACTTCAATTTTGCCAGGCTGCCCCTGCATGTGGTAATTAAGAGCATCTTCCCTTCTGATTTTAATGGACATCGATTGGCTGATTTTGATGAGCCCAAAGATAGAAAACCATTGGTAACATGCAGGGGGCCGGCAAACAAAAAGGGCGTCCATTTTTGAACGCCCTTTGATGCTATTGCAGCTATTTAAATGCCAACGATAAGCTTCTGACCCGCCTTAATTCTGCTGTTGCTAAGATTATTCAGTTGTTTGATCTTCTCGATTGTGAGTCCGTCAAATTTTCGTGAAATATCCCATAAGGTATCACCGGGTTGGACTGTATATGTTTTCGCACCTTTTATGTTTTGCACGTACGCCGCAGCCGACTTTGATTTCGACGATGAGGCAACCGAAGTACTTCTTGGTCCGCTTCCTTTGGTCCAGATCGTTAATCGTTGTCCGGTGCGGATGGTGTTACTTTTCAGGTGATTCCATTTCTTGATATTGGCCACAGTTACCCTGTGGCGAAGGGCTATGGATCCGAGTACATCACCACTTCTCACTTTGTAGACAACACGATCTCCGCCATAGGAATTTTGTGCAGCTTTTGCCAGCGCTTCAATTTGCTTCCTTCCCGATCTGGAGGCAGAGTCTAGAATAGCGAAGCGATTTTTTTCGAGCGCAAGCTTAGCTGTCGTCGGAACAACCATCGTGAATGTTTTTCCATTTTCCGGTATGACATTTCTTTGGATCGAAGGATTGAGTTTCTGAAGATCTTCAAGACACGATCCTGTCATGGACGCAAACGTTTCAAAGTTCAGAAATCTTCGCACATGGATGGTATCAGATTCAACGTGGCGTTCATCGCCCTCATCAATAAAGTTATGTTCTCCCAGGTAATTCATCGTATAGATGATGGCTACAAACTGCGGTACGTAAGACCGGGTTTCACGGGGAAGATGCGGGTAGATTTGCCAGAACGTTTTTTTATACCCAGACCTTCTGATTGCTTTCTTTACGTTTCCCGGACCGGTATTATACGCGGCTAGCGCAAGTTCCCAATCATCAAACATCCGGTAAAGATCACGCAGGTAGCGGCAGGCAGCATCCGTTGCTTTTTCCGGATCCATCCGCTCGTCAATGTACCAGTCGTGATTGAGTCCGTAATATCTGCCGGTTGCCGACATGAATTGCCAGAGCCCAACTGCGCGTACCCTCGAAGTTGCGCGGGGATTCAAACCTGATTCGATAATCGACAAATATTTTAATTCGTCAGGTAAACCATACTTAGCCAGATATTTTTCGAAAATGGGGAAATACAAATTCTTGCGGCGCATCATCATGCGCGTATAGTCGCGATCTTTTACAGTGAAGTAGTTGATGAACGCGTGGATCTTGTCATTGTAAACCAGCGGTATCTTTTTCTCGACACACGCCAGTCTGTCACTGATTATTTCGGGATGATCATCACCGGGTACATATTCGAGTTCCGTCGGCAGATAGAAATACACGAAGTCCGCGGTGTCTTCCTTGTAAATCATTTCCTCTTCGGCAGCAGCCACTTCAAGTGAGTCGATGATCAAAAGGTCTGCTTCTGAAGGAATTGAGTCCTGAGAGATTTGGGCAAATGTCGTTGTCGAAAAAATTGTAAATAGTAAAAAAAGTAGCGCGCTCCTCATGTCGTCCGTTTTGTTAGATAGTTGGAAAAATGTAACAGCTTCAGTTCCTCAAAATCATCTGCAATTACTTGCAGCCCAATTGGCAGTCCGTCATTATCCTTTCCACACGGAATTGAGATAGCGGGCGTACCAACTACATTAGCCTGAACGGAAAATAAGTCCGCTAAGTACATTTCCAAAGGATTTCGTGAATGCTCGCCCAACCTGAATGCTGTGGTTGGTGTAATGGGCATCACGATAAAATCATATTTCTTAAGAATTTCTTTCGTTTGTTCACGAATCATTCTCCTGACTTTTTGTGCTTTTGTGTAATACGCATCGTAGTAACTGGCGCTCAACACAAAGGTACCGAGTAAAATCCTGCGCTGCACTTCCTTTCCAAAAGCTTCTGAACGCGTCTTCTTGTACATCGATTGCAAATCTGTTGTATTCGGACTGCGATAACCGTATCGAACGCCATCATACCGTGACAAATTCGAGCTTGCCTCGGCTGTTGCGAGAATGTAGTACGTCGGAAGAATGTATTCCATCAATGGGAACTCGATTTGCTCAACGGAAGCGCCTTCACTTCGAAGTGTATCAAGACATCGAAGGATATTTTCGCGAATCTCCGGCTGGAGATTGCTTGCTTCGTCAATTTCTTTCAGATAAGCGATTTTGTAATCCTGAATCTTAAAATCATTCGCTAATGCGGAAGTGTAAGAAGGGACGCTTGATCGTGATACCGTGCTGTCGAACTCATCAGCACCGGCGATAATTTCAAGGACGAGCGCCACATCTTCAACCGATTTTGCGAATATACCGATACAGTCAAACGACGACCCATAAGCAACTAAACCGTAACGCGAGATCCGCGAATACGTTGGCTTTAATCCGACGACTCCACAAAAAGCCGCGGGCTGACGAACTGATCCGCCCGTGTCGGAGCCCAAAGAAACCTGGCATAAATCGGCCATGACGGCAACTGCAGAACCGCCAGACGAACCGCCTGGAACACGCGAGTTATCAATGTCATTTAATACCGGGCCGAATGCAGAATTTTCATTCGATGAACCCATTGCGAACTCATCGCAGTTCTGACGACCTATAATAATTGCATCTTCATCCAGCAAACGCTGAACGGCTGTTGCATTGTACACAGAAGTGAACCCATTAAGAATTTTGCTACTGGCCTGAAGTGGATGGCCCTGATGCGCGAGTACGTCCTTCAGGCCTACAACCAGGCCAGCGAGTTTGCCCGCGATTCCCGACCTGATTTTCTGATCAATAATGGATGCCTTTTCAAGTGCTTCAGTTTCGTAAACACTTAAAAATGCATTAAGATGGGATTTTGATTTTATCTTGGAAAGATGGTGCCGGACGAGATCCCGGCACGTAAGAGTGCCTCGCTGCAGATCGGCTTGTATCTCGCGAAATGTAGCGTATGCTTTCAATGCTTACTTTCTATCTTCAATCTTGGCTGCGCTGCCTGGATCCTCAACCTCTTTTTTAACGTCCTTTACGGCATCCTTAAATTCACGAACGCCTTTTCCAAGGCCTTTCATGAAATCAGGTATTTTCTTCGCTCCGAAAAAGATCAGTACAAAAAGGCCAATAAGAAGGATTTCCTGCATGCCTATACCCTGTAAAAACAATAACATGGCTTTCATATGATGATTTTTAAATCGCGTTACAAAATTAGGTTAAAAATTGAAGAATTGCGGATTAACGGAATTTAATCTTTAAAGCAGCAGTGCCTTTGGATCGCGTAAAGCTAACTACATCGTTCTAAGCCAAAGCTCAGGATTGAGGGCAGTCTTGTTTTTATAAACACGGAATTTTAATTCGGCGACGCCGTCCAGGTTGGATGACATCGAGCCTAGTTCCTGATTAAATGTTACGGCCTGACCGATCTTGACATACACGTCTTTCAAGCCGGAGTAAACCGTAAAGTATTCCCCATGCTTAATTAAAACGGTTGTTCCGACACCGGGCGTAAAGGCGACAGCCCGAACTTCACCGCTGAAAATGGCTTTCACTTTTTCGCCCTGCGCGGTTTGGATATTCACACCTTCGTTATTGATTTCAACGTTCTTAAGGATTGGGTGCCGCTGTGTTCCAAATTTCTGTGAGATAAAACCAGAAACAGGCCACGGCAGCTTGTTTTTACTCTCCTCAAAAGACGACGAGCCTTCAACAGTTTTTTTAGAACTCGCCGCAGCGAGTGCAGCTTCACGCGCGATTTCTTCCTTGATGATTTCGTCAATCTTTTTGTCCAGGACGGCTAGCGTCTTTTTCGTTTGTTCGAGATCTTTCTTCAGTTTCTTTTCCTGTTTCTCCAACGTTTTCACCAAAGACTGTTCTTTCTTTTTCAGATCTGCCAGGTTGTTGTTTTCCGAAACCTGATCGGTGAGCAACTGATTCTTTTCAGCCCGTTGATTTTCAATGCGTGTTACCTGACCCGACAGCTCGTCCTGAACTTTGCCGATCTGATCGACCTGTAATTTTCGCACTTCGCTGTATTGCTCCATGTAACGGAGTCGCATAACCAGTTGATCGAATGATTTTGCCGAGAAAAGAAACGTTAGTCGTGTTGTGCTGTTATTGGCCTTCTGCGCGGCAAAGAGCATGGCAGCGTATTCCTTTTTTAGTTTTGCCAGGTCTTCTTCCAGGGCAACGATGATGTCGTTATTTTCGGTGATCTCAGAATTCAGGAAAGTGATTTCTTCTTTGATCGAGTTGATGAGTTTTTCCTGCTCAATGATGCGCTGGCTGAGTGCAGCAAGTTCGCCAAGAGAATTTTCTTTCTTGTCGGCTGTCTCGCCGAGAATTTTTTCAACTTCTTTTATTTTAGCAAGATTCTCCTGCTTCTCTCTCTGTAGTTGAGCCTTGGTTTTTTTCTGACCGAAAAGTGAGAGAGGAAGTAACAGTAATATCAACAGCCACTTACTACCTGCGGTCATAACGTTTTGGAATGTTGAAGGGGAAATTCAATTCACGATTTCCAACCTCAGCTTTGTTATATTCGAAAATAATGGTTGTGTTCAACAGGCCGGCAACAGCTTTGTAAAAAAGATTGATTGTTCCGTTGTACGGGAACACCTTATTTCCAACGGGTTGAAAATTTGAATAATTGATCACGAGTGAATTTGTGCTGTTTCCTTCCTTCATTTCAACCTTCTCTATCTTTTGACTTGCAGCATTCACATAGTTGATAACGGCAACATCACCGACTTGTTGTTTTAACAGGAACATGGAGCTCTCCGGTTGAACTTCGTCGCTCTCCTTGCGGGGCAGAATTGGGTTCCCCAGCATTGCAGCCTGAATCACCTGATAGTTTATATCGAGGTTAAAACGTTTCGACAATTCACGATAATCAAACACATAATATTCTTTATCCATGGTGCTGACGATAGTGATCGAATCTTTGTTGATCAAAGCTTTTCCTCCCTGCACACCCACCACAGAAAATGTCATCCAGATCACGCTGTCTTTTCGCACGCGGATATTCGCCTTTACCTCTCTTTCTTTATTTGCGTCGCGCAGGATCATTCGCGCCTTTCCATGAAAATATTCAAAATCAATTTCTTCAATATTGAGCGTGCTTTTTGGAGTAGAACCCGTGGCAGGCGCTGTTTTTCTGCTACAGGCAGAGATGATGACAACGAAAACCAGCAGCAGGGAAACAGACCTATTCATAGATTTTTCTATTCGCGATTTTTTTGTTGAGTGATTCGCTCTTTGCGTTTAGGCCCCGTGCTTTTTCCCACTGCTCAACCGCACCATCTACGTCTCCAAGTTTATAAAGAATATCACCGTAATGTTCAAACTGCGTTGCGTTAGCTTTTCCCGTTTCGATGGCTTTTTCGATCATCTTTCGCGCGTCCTTATACTTTTCCCTTACAAAGAGTACCCAGGCATGCGTATCGAGGAAAGTTGCATTGTCGGGGTAATTCTTCACAAGTGTCCCCGACATTTTCTCGGCCTTATCAAGATTCTCTTTTCTTACGGCGAGATAGTAACTATAGTTGTTGAGGATAACTGCGTTGTTCGGATTGAACGCCAGCGCTTCTTCGTACGCCTCGTCCGACTTTACGTGATTTTTGACCGCGTGATAGGCATCACCCAGCATGCTGTTAATTTCACTTAAGAACGGAGGTTTGGATGAAGACAACCTTTTTGCAGTTTCAAAAGAATGGATGGCGTCCTGGAAGTTGCGCTTGCGTGAATGTGCAAATCCATGGAAGTAATGGATCATTCCCTGGTTTGGGTACATCTCAAGTGCTTCTTCAGCATGCGCGATCGCTTTGTCGAATTCTTCCAGTTGAATTTCGAGATAGATCAGATTCTCCCATACCTCGAAGCTAACTTCACCCTCTTCAACGGACTTAAGGTATTCTTCCTGCGCAAGTCTTGATTCACCCGTCGCCAGGTACAGGTCGCCACCGATGATATGAATGGCGGGATGATCGGGTGCAGCTTCACGTAACAATTCGAAAAGTTGCATCACGAATTTCGCTTTTTCCGGATCGGAGAAACCTTTGGTTTTCTTGTCGTTCAATTCAGCGTTATACGCACCGAGCACGATCAGTTTACCTGACACTTCCACGGAGGGATTCTTGAATAGCTCAAGCAATAAAGGACGGGCTTTTTCTTCCTGGTCGTTATCGCGGTAGAATCCTGCCAGCAGCATCATGGCATTACCAGCTTCTGTGTTCTCAGCAATGAAGGTTTCAAGATATTGGATCGCCTGACTATGATATCCCTTTTGAGAAAGCACTTCAGCGAATGCCATCACATAGCTTTCTTCACCAGGAAATGCTGCGAGAAGTTTTTCGCCTTCTTCAATACATTCTTCCAGTTTATTTTTTTCGAGATAGAGCCTGATCTTCTGAACAGAGGAGACATCGTTAACCCCGAATACTTTCTCTGCGCGATCATAGGTCTTTATTGCAGCGTCTTCTTTGTGTGCATATTGATAAACAGCAGCTAATTCATAGAGATATTCTTCTGTCCCTTTTATCGAAGCAAGCATTTCTTCATACGCAGCGGCAGCCTCGTCGAATTTGCCGAGACTATTATAAATCATGGCAGCGGATAAGAAGAAGTATTTGTTAGTGCGATCATACTTAAGCGCCTTCTCGATGCTTACTGACGCTTTGAGCAGGTCTTCCTGCTTGTCGCTCTTTGAAAGAACATCGGCAATTTTGTAATGAAGAGTTCCGCTTTCCGGGTTTGCCTCGAGCGCGCGCTCGTAATACGTCAGCGCTTTCGCATAGTCTTCGAGGATAAAATATTTTTCGCCTTCAGTAAGATAAAATTCGGCTTCACGATGTTTTGCAGCCTGGTTGTCGTCCCCGCGTTTTTTCTTTTGACCATGAACAGGCATCACTGACAAAGCCGTCAGCACTATCCCTACAAACAATATCTGAAATCGATGGCTTTTGTGGATCACGTAATCGTATTGAAGTCACCCAGGCTTAAATCAAGCGCCCGGCCCTCAAAATTAACGAAATTCCCCAACATACTATTTTCCAGAACGGCATGCTTAATTGTAGTGTTATTTTGGATGATGGAATTAAGTACGCGACTGTCGCTTATCCTGCAATCCTTACCAATAGAGACATGGGGTCCAACCACGGAATTTTCAATTGTAACATTGTCGCCAACATAGCAAGGCTGAATGATTACAGAGTTTGTCAACGTCGCTTTTTTCGAGACCAGCTGTTGTTCCTTAATAAATTCAAGATATCGGGCGTTTGTTTGAACCGTAACGTTTTTGTTTCCGCAGTCGAGCCATTCGCTCACTTTTCCGGGCTTAAAACGTGAACCTTTTTTGGCGAGTGCCTGCAGGGCGGTTGTAAACTGATATTCTCCTTTTTCCTTGATATCGTGATCAATTAAATACTGCATTTCATTCGCCAAAGCTTTTCCGTCTTTGAAGTAATAAATACCGATGATCGCGAGATCTGAAACGAACGTCGATGGCTTTTCAACCATCTCAACAATCTCATTTTTTTCATTCAGCTTCACAACACCAAACTGAGAAGGGTCTGCGACCTGCTGTACCCAGATAATACCATCTTCACTTGTATCAAGTTTAAAATCCGCTTTGAACAAAGTATCCGCGAAAGCGACCACCACTTTACCAGTGAATAATTCTTTTGCGAACAACAACGCATGCGAGATACCAAATGCTTCGCGCTGATAATATATTTCTCCTGCGCCACCTACTTCTTTCGCGATTTGTTTTAGACTTTCCTCGACTTCCTTTCCGAAGCTTGGGTGAATGATAAAGCCAATTTTATCGATCTTTTCGGGACACACTTTTGCAATATCCTCAACCAAACGATGAACAATCGGTTTTCCTGCAATTGGAAGAAGTGGCTTAGGAATAGTAAGAGTGTGCGGGCGCATACGTTTGCCAAGCCCGGCCATTGGGATAATAATATTCATGCTAACGGCTTAAGTTAAGTAAATGTAGTCACGCTGACGAAGCAGCAGTACGTTGTCAATTAAAAAATCAGGCCTGCTTTCTGAATTCCTTTCGCTCAATCAAAACAACTATTGCTACGAAGAGTCCGAGCACAGCCAAGTGAAATACGGTTTCTATTAACTGGGATTCATTAATAACTCCGTCAAGGCGGTAAACCAGATAGACGAGCAATGTTGTGACAACAATGTATCCGAAATCTTTAAAGATGGTGTAGGGGACAGGAAAGTATCGTTGGCCAACGACGTAGCAAAGCATCATCATGACAAGGTAGCAAGCAAGGGCAGCGTAAGCGCTTCCGAGATATCCCAGCATAGGTATCAAAATGTAGTTACCACCAATTGTAATCACCAGGCCGACAATCGTAATAATGGTACCCCAATGCGTTTTATCTGTGACTTTGAACCAAACCGAATAATTATAGTAGATGCCCAGAAAGAGATAGGCTAATAACAGAATAGGAACGATATGCAACCCGGACCAATATTCTGGCTGGCCTAGAAAGTATTTCAGGACGTCCAGGTTTATCGACACCGCGAGGAGAATGAAACAACACACGACCACGAAGTAATGGTTGATCCTGGCAAATAATTGTGGAGAATTTTTCTCAGAGGACTGTGCGAAGAAGAACGGCTCGGCTGCGTACCTGAAAGCCTGGATTGCAAGATTCATCAGTACGGCAAACTTGTAGTTGGCTCCAAATATTCCCAACGCAGCCTTCGAATCTTTGTAGAAGTTTTCAGGGAGCCATCTTTCCAGCGTTATTCTTGACAAATTTTCATTCATCATACCGGCAATTCCAGTCAGCATAATAGGGTAAGAATACTTTAACACCTGGGGCGAAATCTGCTTGTCGTACGCGGGTCTCCAGCTCGTGAGCGATGGGATAAAGAATAAGATATAAAATGCATTTGCAATGAGATTGGCCAGGAAAATAAAGCCGACTTCAGGCTCTAGTCCTGCAAAAAGCAGGAGGTAGACATTTAATCCCACCAGTAAAACAATGTTCGTGATCTTGTAGACAGCGAAACGAATGGGCTGTTGTTTGTATCGTAATCGCGCGAACGGTATCGAGACGATGTTATCGATGAACATCAGTATGACAATGTAAATCACAACATGCCGCTGACCGCCGATATCCAAAGCAGTGACGATATTATCAAGGTTGAAAAGAAAAAGAATTGAAAAGAAGCCACTGATGGCTACGACAACTGTCTGTGTTACATTGAAGACCTGTTTCTCGTTCGCGCCGGGCTTGTTAGCAAAACGGAAATACGTAGTCTCCATTCCAAAAGAAAAGATGACGTTGAACACCGCAACCCAGGCAAATAACAATGTAAAAATGCCATAAGCTAATGCACCAAAAACACTGGTGTGAAGGTAAACGAGAAGGAAATTGAGAAAACGTGGAAGGATGCTTCCTAAACCATAAAGGACAGTCTCGCCCGCGAGTCTTTTTAGCTTGCCCACCTATTCTCCCTTGAAGTTCGGTTGGCGTTTTTCAATGAATGCTGATGTACCTTCTTTAAAATCGGCAGTTGTTGTGCATTTCGAAAAATTGTCTGCTTCGGAAGCATAACCCGCATCTTCGAATGCAAAGCCAGCATTCACACTTTCAATCACATATCGTACTGCCACCGGTCCTTTTTTCGAGATCTTGTCAAGAATTTTTTGTGCCAGGGGCAAGAGCTCTTCTTTTGTGGGCACAACATGGTTTACAAGTCCCAGTGCTTTCGCATCCTGCGCCGATATCATGTCTCCCGTTAACAGTAATTCGAGGGCTTTTCCTCTTCCGACCAGTTGTGTAAGTCGTTGCGTTCCGCCATAGCCGGGAATCAGGCCAAGATTTACTTCAGGTTGTCCAAATTTCGAGTTCTCCGTTGCAATCCGCATATGACAAGCCATTGCAAGTTCGCAGCCTCCGCCGAGGGTAAATCCATTGATAGCGGCAATTACCGGGACGGGACAATTTTCAATCAGCTTGAAAATTCCGTGACCTTTTTTCGATAACCCGAGCGCTTCCTCTTTGGTAAGATTTGTAAGTTCTTTTATATCGGCTCCGGCGACGAAAGCCTTTTCGCCATCCCCGGTAATAATGATTCCTCTGGTGGAGCCTGGTTTTGTGGGCTGCTGGAAAAAGGTATTTAGCTCGTCCAGGACCCCGGCGTTCAACGCGTTTAATGCTTCAGGACGGGAGATGACAATCGTTGTAATGTCGTTGTTTGTTTCTATTTTGAGATACTTCATATTCCTGGGAAAGGCCTAAATGAACCTAAATTGTTTCAAAAATGGAAAATCGAGAGTGATAAAACATGATTTTATGCCGAATTTGAGGTTGGCTTTCTTATTGCTTTCTAAAATATCACATCCATTTAAAAGAATGAATGGGTTTACTTAACTTGCGTCTTGCCTATTAACGTACCCGGAATCCGGGTTAACCTATGAAGAAGATATTTACCCTTGCCGCCCTCACGCTCTGCCTGGCCTTCGTGGCAAGCGCTCAGACGACGTATACTTTGTGTACTTCCGGAACGTGGTTGGATAACAATACAGGAACTGCACGATTTTCCAACGGCGGTGCATGCAATATTCTTCCAATTACTTTTGCCGCCGGAGATGTTATGATAATTCCTGAGGGAATGACCTTAAATCTTGCTAAAAATTTAACAATAGAGGTAGAGGTGACCATCGAGATTAATGGGGAAGTAATGTTCTCAAATGGAAAGATTAATTTAACCGATGCGAATTCAACGATAATATTGGGTCCAAACTCAGAGATTTCTTGCGATGGAAGTGGTGATTGTGGTAATAGTGATCAGATATCTATTGGTACCGCACCAGATATAATACAATGGAAAGGCCAGGATATTGAAGATATAAATAATGGCCCACGCCCGGTAACGCTAACTGAATCTGGTGTAATGCCGGTAGTCCTGAAGGAATTTTTCACTATTCTAAGGGAGAGCTCAGTGGAACTTTCCTGGACAACCATTATGGAAGAAACTTTTGATCGGTTTATCGTTGAAAGATCAGGTAATGGAGAGCATTTTGAAAGTATCAGCGAAATTAATGGTCAAGGTCAAAACATTTATGATCAGGAAAGCAACTATTCATACATAGACCCGGCACCGCTGATCGGTTTCAATTACTACAGACTAAAGGCCGTTGACATCGATAATAGTTTTGAATACTTCGGGCCTGTGGTTGCAAGGATTAAGGCCGATAAGGCAATGACAATTTTTCCGAATCCGGGAGAAGGAAACGAGATCACATACTACACAAATTTCAGCCCGGAAGAGGGGGATCGTATTGTATTGCGTAACAATGTTGGAAAGGTGCTTTACTCCGATGTAAGTCCCAAAAGTTTTTCAACAATCAACCTTTCATCAACCAGGTTATCACCGGGATTGTATTTCCTTGAATACGTCGGCAGTGAGCACAAGCAGGTTGTTCGCGTTTTTATAAAATAAATAGACCTTTCTTAGCTCGGAGTTTTTTCAAGCAGCGATGGAAGATTTGTAAGAATTTCTTTCGTCATCTTGTCCAGGTCAAAACCAGGCTCCCATCCCCAGTCTGAACGTGCTTTACTATCGTTAATCGATTTAGGCCATGAGTCAGCTATGCCCTGACGGAAATCAGGATTGTAGGCAATCTTAAAATCCGGAATATGTTTTTGAATTGACTTTGCAATTTCTTCCGGCGAGAAGCTCATGGCCGAAACATTGTAGCTTGATCTGACGGAGACTTTTTCCGGAGACGCCTCCATTAAATCCAAAGTTGCCTTTACTGCATCGTCCATGTACATCATAGGAAGATATGTGTCTGGCTTCAGGAAACATTCAAACCTTTTTTCGCTGAGTGCCTTGAAGTAAATATCGACTGCATAGTCGGTGGTTCCTCCCCCGGGCTGCGTTTTATAACCAATCAATCCGGGGTAACGCAAACTGCGCACATCCACGCCATGCTTGCGAAAATACCAGTCGCACCAGCGTTCGCCGGCGAGCTTACTGATTCCGTAGATGGTTGCCGGGTCCATCACAGTGTCTTGGGGCGTATTATCCCTCGGTGTTCCGGGACCGAATACGGCGATCGAGCTTGGCCAGTAAACTTTATTGATCTTGAATTCAACAGCGGCGTCTAGCACATGAATAAGTCCGTCCATATTCAAATGCCACGCGAATTTTGGGTTCCGTTCACCTGTTGCCGACAATACCGCAGCGAGATGATAGATCTGCGTAATGGCATTTTTCTGAATAAATGAAAAGAGATTCTTCTGGTTGAGCACATCCAGAATTTCAAAATTTCCTTCAGCAAGAACGCCTTGGGCAGCTTTAATGTCGGTTGCGATAACATTCTCCCGGCCATGCAAATTCCAAAGGCCTTGCGTAAGCTCTGATCCTAGTTGGCCGCCGGCACCGATCACTAAAATTTTCTCCGATTTCATATCTAAAATGAGTCCGCGAAATTACAGAATTTTATGATTCTCCTATCATGCGTTAGGCGTGGTTTATTTAACTTGCCGCCCGTGAACTTTGACGACTATCTTATTGCTAAGAGAATTGATGCAACAGCATTTAGACAAAGTGAGCCAGATATTTATCAGCAATGGGCCGCAGAATTTTCACAGCTGCATCCCAATAGCTTCACGATGCAAAAGCTGAATCTCATGAATCCGATCAGGAGAAAATTCCACTTGAAATCGGAAGATCAATCCGTACAATCTTCAAAGCTCTCTGAATCGTCATCACAGCAACCATCAACAACAAAGCCTGGCAAGCCTGTCATGCGGCCCAAACCAAAAATTGATTAATTGTATGTATAAAACATTGAAGCCTGCGCTCGAAAAGGAATTGAATAATATCCGTGAGGCCGGATTATTTAAGAAGGAACGAATTATCACCACACCACAGGGGGCAGATATAAAAACCGCAGAGGGACGTGAAGTCATCAACTTCTGTGCGAATAACTATCTGGGGCTTTCATCACACCCACGTGTTATCGACGCTGCGAAAAAAGCGATTGATACACACGGTTATGGAATGTCTTCTGTTCGTTTCATTTGCGGTACGCAGGATATTCATAAACAACTTGAAAAGAAGATTTCAGAATTTTTGTCGACAGAAGACACGATTCTTTATGCGGCGGCTTTTGACGCGAATGGTGGAGTGTTCGAGCCGCTGCTTGGCGCTGAAGATGCCATCATTTCTGATGAGCTGAATCACGCGTCGATCATTGATGGTGTGCGGCTGTGCAAAGCAATGCGTTATCGCTACAAGCATAACGACATGAACGATCTTGAAAAGCAACTGAAGGATGCAAAGCAGGCGGGAGCAAAGAACATCATGATCGTTACCGACGGAGCATTTTCAATGGACGGAACAATTGCCAGGCTTGACCTGATCTGTGATCTTGCCGATAAATACGAGGCGCTTGTCATGACGGATGAGTCGCATGCAACCGGCTTTATCGGAAAGAAAGGCCGGGGTGTCCATGAGTACCGGAATGTGATGGATCGGGTTGACATCATTACAGGAACATTAGGAAAAGCTTTGGGCGGCGCATCAGGTGGGTTTACGTCAGGGAAAAAGGAGATCATTGAAATGTTACGTCAGCGGTCGCGGCCTTATCTTTTTTCTAATACGCTCGCTCCTTCGATTGTAGGCGCATCAATAGAAGTTTTCGATATGCTTTCAAACACAACGGAACTTCGTGATAAACTTGAGCGTAATACAAAATACTTCCGTGAAGAAATGACAAAGGCGGGTTTCGATATCAAGCCCGGCGAACATCCCATTGTCCCGATCATGCTTTACGAAGCGCCGCTAGCGCAACAATTCGCTGAGAAATTACTCGACAAAGGAATTTATGTCATTGGATTTTTCTTCCCGGTTGTTGCGAAAGGCGCGGCTCGAATCCGTGTACAGATTTCGGCAGGGCATGAACAACATCATCTGGAAAAAGCAATTAAAGCTTTTACGGAAGTTGGACAAGAGCTAAAAGTCATCAAATAAAAAAACGGGACTGATACAGTCCCGTTTCATTTCTTGTCTAACCGACTATTCGATATCGAATTTCCTTTTTCGCTTCTCAACGATGGATCCCATCCTGGAGGTATCGCGCGCGAGCAAACCAAAAGCCGGGTCAATATTCTTTGACGGAAAAAAGTAGATGGATTTCTTCTTGCCTTTAATCTTCAGCTTGTAAAGATTGAAGAAGGGAATGATCTTTAGCGACTTTACTTCCGGCCACGTGAAGCGGATATTTCTGTCTCCCTCTATCACGACAATTTTATTCTTTCCGACAGCAACCCGCCGCACCTTTTCGTTAATGAAAATAAAGAGCGAGAAAAAGATCAACCCCAGCGTAGTGAAAAGCATAATGGCGAAGAAGATCTTGTTGCTGAATTCGAAACGGGCAACCAACGACACGCCTACCAGTAATTGAATTAGGGCAAACACCAGGAAGAAATACTTTGCAACATAGAATTTGAAAGGATTTGCTTCGATCATTGCCATAGTTTGCTGTTTAATATTGGTTTTAATAGTTGTCTATAAATTTACGAAGTATTTATTCTGAAAGTTCCATTTCGATAATTTTTTAGTTGATCACCACCGGAAAATCA
>Ga0196965_1000082_pt1 | contig 75151 bp, 75 predicted proteins | sample S1_20metaG_FD_148668 | JGI IMG/M metagenome (GOLD analysis project Ga0196965, IMG submission 148668) | Soil microbial communities from Anza Borrego desert, Southern California, United States - S1_20 | ecosystem: Environmental > Terrestrial > Soil > Desert | place: USA: California | collected...
TGCGCTTCAGCGAGGAAGACCACAGGCTGGTGACCGAGGCGGTCGCGCGGGCCGAAAGGCTCAGCGACGGCGAGATCGTCACCATCGTCGCCGAGCGCTCCGACGCCTATCACGACGTTGCGATGCACTGGGCGGTGCTGGCCATGCTGCTTGTTCCGGCCGCATTCGCCGCCGTCCCGCAGAGCTTCGTCGACGATATCGGCGCGATGCTGCTCGGCTGGAACGCCGAGCCGACGCGGCCGCTGCTCATGCTGTTCCTGGTGGTGAAGCTCGCCATCGTCTTCCTCGTCGTCCGGCTGCTCTTCGTCTGGCGGCCGCTCAGGATGGCGCTGACGCCGGGCGGCACCAAGAACCGCCGCGTGGGGCGGCGCGCGCTGGAGCTGTTCCGCGTCGCCGCCGAGAAGAAGACCAACGGCCGCACCGGCGTGCTGCTCTATCTGTCGCTGATGGAGCGGCGGGCCGAGATCGTCGCCGACGAGGCGATCCATTCGAAGGTCGAGCCGGAGGTTTGGGGCGAGGCTATGGTCGCGCTGATCGACGAAGTGAAGGCCGGCCGGCCGGGCCAGGGCATGGCGCGCGCGGTCGAGCTGATGGGCGAGGTGCTCGCCAGCGTGCTTCCCAAGACGCTCGCCGATCCGAACGAGCTTCCGGACCGGCTCATCGAGCTGTGACCGCCGGGGCCGAGGAACCCGAGGAGACGGTCTGGGAGGGCCGCTTCATCGCCGCCAAGCGCCGCGGCAAGTGGGAATATGTCTCGCGCACGCGCGGCGTCAGCGCGGCGGTGATCGTCGGCATCGACGACGGCCGCGTGATCCTCGTCGAGCAATTCCGCGCGCCCCTCCAGAAGATGTGCATCGAGCTTCCCGCCGGCCTGGTCGGCGACGAGACCGAAGGCGAGCGCGCCGTGGAGGCGGCGATCCGCGAGCTCGAGGAGGAAACCGGCTACCGCGCCGCGCGGATGGTGGAGCTTGGACGATTCTTCGCCTCGCCCGGGATGTCGTCCGAGGGCTTCGCCCTGCTCAAGGCCGAGGGGCTGACCCGGACCGGCGAAGGCGGCGGCGTGGCCGGCGAGGACATCAAGGTCCACCGCGTGCCGCTCGCAGACGTCGCCGGCTTCGTGGCGCGGAAGCGCGCCGAGGGCGCCGCCATCGACGCCAAGATGCTGGTCCTGCTCGCGGCAGACCTCATTGGGTCTGGACCAGCGACTCCCTGACTTCCCAGCGGCCGTCGAGCCAGGCCACGATCTCGCGGGCGGCGGGATGTTCGAAGGCTGCGTAGCGCTCGCGGAGCAGCGGCAGCCGGTCGCCGAGCCGGTCGCGACCGCGATCCTGGAGCAGCAGCAGATCGAGCCGGACGCGGCGGGCGAGCCCGTGGCCGAGCACGGCCTCCGCGGCGCCGTCCCAGGCGCTTCCATATTCGTAGGCGCCGCCGGCCGCATAGCTCTCCGCGAGGGTCAAAGCCGGGATCCGGCTCAGCACGGGCTGCGAGGCGGGATTGACGCCGTGCGCCGCGAGATGGCCGCCGATCGCCGCCGGCCGGCCGGTGAAGGCGCGAAGGTGAAGGTGCTGCGACATAAGCGCGCCGTCGTTGACCGGATAATTGTCCCAGAGAAACGGCTTGCGCCGAAGCGCCGTCGCGACGCGTTCGAGGTGACCCACTCCGATCTCGTGCGAGCAGACCTCCTCGCCGGTCCACATGATGTCGATCGCCGGGTCGAGCAGGCGGCCGAGCTCCTCGATATAGCCGGCCGGGCGCGGGCCGAAGGCGATGTCGAGGATCGGGTCGTCGGAATAATAACTGGGGCAGAAAGCGAGCCCATCGGAGACGGGGTGCTCCGCCGCGAAATGGACGATCGCGGCCTGCCGCTCGGCGAGGCCGGGGACGTCGCCGCGCATGTCGTCGAACAGCAAGGCGAGGTCGTCGGGCTTCAGCTCGGCGAGCATGTCGAGCTTGGCAACGAGCGGTTCCTTCCATTCGTCGCCGCCGCGCAGGTGGATCTCGAACGGGCTTAGGCCAAGCCCGAAGCGGACGCCGCGCGCGCGGCAATGCGCTCCGAATTCCGCGAGCGCTTCCATCTCCCCGGCCGGGTGCGACTCCTGCCAGCGTTCGCGCAGATACGCGTCGGACTTGGGGGCGTAGAGATAGAAGCCGAAGCCGTGCGGGGCGAGGAAATCGACCGCCGCGCGCCTTTCGTCCCAGCTCCAGGGGCGGCCGAAAAAGCCTTCGATGATGCCCAGCGGCGGCGTCATCGGTCGAGCAGGTTGATCGCCGCGTGGACGGCGGCCTCGACCTCGCCGCGCTTCAGCCCGGGCGGGACCGGCTCCTCGAAGCGCATCGTCACGATGCCCGGCCGCTTGACCAGCCCTCGCGCGGGCCACAGCCGCCCGCTGTCCAGCGCCAGCGGCACCACCGGCAGCCGCAAGGCGCGGTACAGGCCGGCAAAGCCCGGCTGAAGCGCCGGCTGCTCGCCGGGCGCGACGCGGGTCCCTTCCGGAAAGATGACGATCGGCCGGGCCTCGTCGATCGCGGACTGGGCGGCGCGCATCATCCGCCGCAGCGCAGCCGCGCCGCCCTCGCGGTCGACCGGAATGCAGCCGTAGCGCAGGGTCACGCGCCCGAAAAGCGGGATGTCGGCGAGCTGGCGCTTCATCACGATCGCGGGCTCGTTGAGGACCAGGACGATCTCGAGCGTCTCGAACATCGACTGGTGCTTGGCGGCGACCAGCACCGCGCCCGCCGGAACGGGCCCTTCGACGCGGCTCCTGATGCCGAGGATGGCCGAGGCACAGAAGCGGTGGAATCGCGCCCACCTCCTGACGTGCCGGCGGAGCGGCCCAGATCCGAACAGGCTGACCGGGAAGGCGGCGAGTACGAACAAGACGGTGCCGCCATAGAAGGCCAGCGCGAAGGCGATCGAGCGCAATGCCGCCATCAAATCCCGACCAGGCCCGCAAACTGGCGCAGCAGGAACTTGTTATATTCGGTGAAGAGCTGCCGGTGGCTCGGATTGGACTGGACCGCATCGCCCACGATGGTGACGTCCTCGCCCATCCGGTTGGCGATCTCGAACTTCGCGCGCGGCATGTGCCAGTCGGTGGTGATCAGGCGCAGCGAGCGGAAGCGCCGCCGCTGCATCCACCGCGCCACCTCGTCGGCGTTGGACCGGGTGTCGATCGCCTCGCGGCCGAGGTCGATGCAGCATTCGAACAGAGCCGGGTCGACGCGGTGGCGCACGGCGAGCTCCTCCGGACGGACGGTGCGCTGGACTCCCGAGATCAGCATGCGGCCGGCGAGCCTGCGGCGCAGAGTGTCGAGCCCGCGTTCGATCCGGCCGGCGCCTCCGGTGAGGACGACGACGGCGTCGGTGCGGCGATCGCCGGCCGGCTGCGGCAGCGCCACCACGAACAGGGCGTAGCCGAGCACATAGAGCAGGATCAGGAACGCGAAGATGCGGACGGTGAAGCGGATCATAGAAGCCGCCCCAATGCCCTGAGGATGGTGAGCCGGGCAACCAGCATCGCCAGCGCGACGCCCGCGACCGGCAGCAGCAGCAGGATCAGCCACGCCGAGGCGGGAAGCTCGGCGGCGCCGAGCAGTTCGGAGCCGAGCGCCCGCACCCGCGCACCGATCACTGCCAGCACGCCGAACGCAGCCGCCAGCCCGACCAGGCTGCCGAACAAGGCGTCGAGCGCGATCCGCCGCTGGAAGAGGCGCGCCACCTGGATGTCGGTCGCCCCCATCAGATGCAGGACCTCGATCGTGCTCCTGTGGGTGTCGAGCGCGGCGCGGGCGGCGAGCACAACGGTCGCCGCCGCGGCGCCCACCATCAGCAATACGAGCCCCGCCGAAAGCCATTTGAGCGCGGCGACGAGCCGAGCGAGCGGGGCGAGCCACTGGGCGTTGTCGTCGACCCGGGCGGACGGCGCCACGCGGGAGAGCGCGGTGCGGATCGCGGGGATGCGGGCGTGGGCGTCGGGCGTGAGGTCGGCGTCGATCATCGCCGGCAGCGGCAGGTCCCCCTCCAGACCGCCGGCGCCGAGCCAGGGTTCGAGCATCTCGGCGAGGTCTGCGTCGGCGATGCGCTCGACCGCAGTCACGCCGGGGAAGCCCCGCAGCACCGCCTCCGCTGCGCGCGCCTGGCGCTCCCGGGCGTCCGGATTGGCTTCGATCAGCTGGACCGTGATGCGCTGGCCGACATTGGCGTCCAGCCGCGCGGCGGCGCTCCTCAGGCCGAGGCCCAGCGCGGCGGCGAGCACGGTCAGGAACATCATGATCGCGATCACCCAGGGCATAGGCCCCGCGATCCGCCCCTCGGGCAGGAGCCGCCGCCCGGCGGCGCCGAAATGGTCGCCGGCAAGCTTCATGAATCGGCCCTGCGCGGCGGGTTCCTGAGCGCGCCGGTCGGGTCGGCGAGCTGGCCGCGGTCGAGCCGCAGCATCTCGGCGCGCTGGATGCGGGCGAGGAGGTGGAGGTCGTGGGTGGCGACGACCACCGTGGTGCCGAGCTTGTTGAGCGCGTCGAACAGATGGAGCAGGCGCAGCGCCATCTCCGGGTCGACATTGCCGGTCGGCTCGTCGGCGACGAGCAGCTCGGGCCGGGCGATCACCGCGCGGGCGATGGCGACGCGCTGCTGCTCGCCGCCCGAGAGGGTCGCCGGCCGGGCGCTCGAGCGGTCGGCGAGGCCCACCCAGGCGAGCATCTCGGAGACCGGCGTCGAAAGGTCGCGCTCCTCGACCCCGGCGACGCGCAGCGGCAAGGCGATATTGTCGAAAGCGGAAAGGTGCGGGACCAGCCGGAAGTCCTGGAAGACGACCCCGATCCGGCGGCGGAAGCCCGGCAGACGCTTCCGCGGCATTGTGACGATATCCTCGCCGAACAGCCGGATGAGGCCGCGGCTCGGCCGCTGGGCGAGGTAGAGCAGCTTCAGGAGCGAGGTCTTGCCGGCGCCGGAGGGGCCGGTGAGGAAATAGAAGCCCCCGGAGCGCAGCGAGAAACTGAGATCGGACAGCGTCTCCGCCCCGGTCCCGTAGCGAAGGCCGACATTCTCGAACTGCACGATGGTGCCGGCTATGTTCAAAAACCCCGCTCCGCCATGACTGGGACGCCGCATCTGCATGGCACGAGCGGCCAAGGCGCTTCAAGCAGGGGCTTTGTCTCTGCCATTTGCTTGCATGGCGCGGGTCATGCGTGCTTAGAATCCCGCGCCTTTCCGCGGGGACCGCGCTTCGCATGATCCTTTCCTGTCCCGCCTGCCAGACGCGCTACGTGGTCCCCGACAGCGCGATCGGGGCGAACGGGCGGCAGGTGCGCTGCGCCCAGTGCCGCCACAGCTGGTACCAGGAGCCGCCGCCGCTCGATCTCGCCGCCGCGCCGCCGGCGAGGCCCGCCCCGGCGCCGGCGCCGGCCTTTGTCGCCCCGATGCAGCGGCCCGATCCGCCGCGGCGCGCGCCGCCGCCGCCGCCCGAGCCTGCGCCGGAGCCCGAATCCTACGACGCCTTCGCGCCCGCGCCGCCCTTCCGCCCGCGCCGCAACCCGGCGCGGATGTGGACCTTGCTCGCAGTCGCCGCGGCGGTGCTGATGAGCGGGGCCGCGCTCGCCGTCCATTATTTCGGCCTGCCCGGCTTCGGCGACCGGCTGGTGGCCGGCGGCAGCGGGGCCGGCGCGCTCGGCATCACCGGCGAGGGGCGGCTGCGCCGGCTCGGCAGCGGCAACGTGCTGCTCACCGTCACCGGACGGATCAGCAACCCGACCGGGCAGGCGCAGCGGGTGCCGCAGATCCGCGCCGAGCTTCGCGACCGCGACGGACGCGTCGTCCACGTCTGGCAGATCGCGCCGCCGGTGACCGAGCTCGCGCCGCGCCAGTCGGCGACGTTCAACAGCGCCGAGGTCGACCCGCCTGCCGCCGGGCGCAACCTCGTGCTCAATTTCGGGCCTCCGGGCTAGGCGGCGATGCGCATCGGCATCCTGACCGGGGGCGGCGACGTGCCGGGCCTCAACGCCTGCATCCGCTCGGTGACGCTCTCGGCCGACGATCTCGGCTGGGAGACATTGGGCTTCCGCCGCGGCTGGGAAGGCGTGATGGCGATCGATCCCGCCGATCCGGCCAGCGTCGCCGCGCACAGCCTGAGGCTCGGCCGGGAAAGCGTGCGCGGAATCGACCGCACCGGCGGCACCATCCTCCACACCTCCCGGGTCGACCCGCGCACCCACAAGGACGGCGACCGCACCGCCCACGTCCTCCATGTGCTCGAGCGGCTCGGAATCGACGCGATGGTCACCCTGGGCGGAGACGGCACGTTGCGCTTCTCGGCCCACCTCGCCGCGCAGGGCGTCCCGGTCGTCTCGGTCCCCAAGACGATGGACAACGACGTCTACGGCACCGATTACTGCATCGGCTTTTCGACCGCGGTCAGCCGCTCGGTCGAATCGATCAATTCGCTGCGCACCACCGTCGAGAGCCACGAGCGGATCGGCGTGGTCGAACTGTTCGGCCGCAGGAGCGGCGAGACGGCCCTGCTCGCCGGCTTCCTCGCCCAGGTCGACCGCACCGTGGTCGCGGAAGTGCCGGCGGACCTCGACGCGCTGCTGCCCCTGCTCGCGGGAGACCGGTCGAGCAATCCCGCAAATTATGCGATGTGCGTCGTCTCCGAAGGCGCGCGGATATTGGGGTCGCGAGGCAGCGGCGAGATCGCCAAGCCCGCCAGCGAGCGCGGCGACCTGGGCATCGGCCAGCAGCTCGGCGCGGCGATCTCCGAACGGCTCGGCTGCGGGGTGGTCAACCAGGAGCTCGCTTATCTGATGCGCGCCGGCGAGCCCGATGCGATGGACCGGATGGTCGGCTTCGCCTTCGGCGGCCTTGCGGTGCAGCTGTTGGCGCGCGGCGAGAAGGCGCGAATGGTCGCGCTGACCAGCGGCAATTACGATCATGTCTCCGCCGACACTTTGCTCCGCGGCACCAAGTCGGTCGACGTCGAGGCGCTCTACGACGCCGAGGGCTACCGCGCCCGGCTGATGCGCGTCGAGGGCATGCCGATGTTCCTGTATTAGGGGGAGGGGACAGTTACCTTGCTCCCCGGCCGGCGCGAATCCGCCGAAGCTTGCGAGCAAGGTAACTGTCCCCGCTTGCACCCCTGGGACCCCTTTGGTAGAGGCCCCGCTCCTACCGGCGCCGGGTCTGTCCGGCGTGCATCACGTGCGGTCGTGGCGGAACTGGTAGACGCGCAGCGTTGAGGTCGCTGTGGCCGAAAGGCCGTGGAAGTTCGAGTCTTCTCGACCGCACCAGTTTTAGGGACAGTCACTTTTCCGCACTCCGGTGCGAAGCGGCGTCCCGAGGGGCGGAAAAGTGACTGTCCCCCTCGCTCCTCAGCAAAAGGTTGATTCCCGGGCGTCAGGGGCCCACATCTCAATCGGACCGAATCACTCCGATTGGACCTTATGCGCCTCACCTCTCTCGCCGATTACGCCGTCGTCATGCTGGCCGCCGCCGCGCGCCACCCGGCCGGGTCGCGGCTGAGCGCCGGGCAGCTCGCCGGCGAGACCGGCGTTCCGCTCCCGACCGCGCAGAAGCTGATGGGCCGCCTCGCCGCCGAGGGCCTGCTCCGCTCGGCGCGCGGGACGGGCGGCGGCTTCGTGCTCGCCCGCGGCGCCGAGGGGATCAGCCTCGCCGACATCATCGAGGCGGTGGAAGGCCCGATCGCGATGACCACCTGCGTCGACGGCGCCCGCCACGAATGCGCGCTCGAGAAAGCCTGCCACGTCCGGCCGCACATGGGGTTGGTCAACGGCGCCGTGCGCGGGGCGCTGCAGGGCGTCAGCCTCGCCACCCTCTGCGAGGCGAAGTGAGATGAGCGAGGTCAGGAACAAGGAAGCGCACGAAGCGGTCGAGCGCGCCTCTGCCTACGAATGGGGCTTCACCTCCGACATCGAGCAGGATTTCGCGCCCAAGGGCCTCAACGAGGACACGGTCCGCTTCATCTCGGCCAAGAAGAACGAGCCCGAATGGATGCTCGAATGGCGATTGAAGGCGTATCGCGCCTGGCTGACCATGGAGGAGGTGACCTGGGCCAAGCTCGACATCCCGCCGATCGATTTCCAGGACGCTTATTATTACGCCGAGCCGCGGGCCAAGCCCACGCTGAAGAGCCTCGACGAGCTCGACCCCGAGATCCGCCGCACCTACGAGAAGCTCGGAATCCCGATCGAGGAGCAGAAGGTGCTCGCCGGCGTCGAGGGCGCGCGCAAGGTCGCGGTCGACGCGGTGTTCGACAGCGTCTCGGTCGCCACCACCTTCCGCGAGGAGCTGAAGCGCGCCGGCGTCATCTTCCTCTCCATTTCCGAAGCGGTCCGGGAATATCCGGACCTTGTCCGCAAATGGCTGGGCTCGGTGGTCCCGCAGCGCGACAATTACTTCGCCTGCCTGAACAGCGCGGTCTTCTCCGACGGCACTTTCGTCTACATCCCGGAAGGGGTGCGCTGCCCGATGGAGCTCTCCACCTATTTCCGGATCAACGCGGCCAATACCGGACAGTTCGAGCGCACCCTGATCGTCGCCGACAAGGGCAGCTACGTCTCCTATCTAGAAGGCTGCACGGCGCCGATGCGCGACGAGAACCAGCTCCACGCCGCGGTGGTCGAGCTGGTCGCGCTCGACGACGCGGAGATCAAGTACAGCACCGTCCAGAACTGGTATCCGGGCGATGCCGAGGGCAAGGGCGGCATCTACAATTTCGTCACCAAGCGCGGCGCCTGCCGCGGCGCCCGCTCCAAGATCAGCTGGACACAGGTCGAGACCGGCTCCGCCATCACCTGGAAATATCCCTCCTGCATCCTCAGGGGCGATGGCAGCGTCGGCGAATTCTATTCGGTCGCCCTCACCAACAACATGCAGCAGGCCGACACCGGCACCAAGATGATCCACATCGGCCGCAACACGCGCTCGACGATCGTCTCGAAGGGGATCAGCGCCGGCCGCTCCAACAACACCTATCGCGGCCTCGTACGCGTCCTCGCCAATGCCGAGAACGTCCGCAACCACACCCAGTGCGATTCCCTCCTGCTCGGCGACAAATGCGGCGCCCACACCGTCCCGTACATTGAGGTCCGCAACCCCACCGCCCAGATCGAGCATGAGGCGACCACCAGCAAGATCAGCGACGACCAGCTCTTCTACGCCATGCAGCGCGGCCTCTGCCAGGAGGATGCCGTCGCGCTGATCGTCAACGGTTTCGCCCGCGAGGTCCTCCAGCAGCTCCCGATGGAGTTCGCGGTCGAAGCGCAGAAATTGCTCGGCATCAGCCTGGAGGGGAGCGTCGGTTAGATGGTGAGGTTGCCTCGCACATTTCGGATCACGGGGAGACCCATATGGATACGAACGAACTCAAGGGCCGAGCTACAAGTCTGACCGCTAGGATTGTGGGTCTGCGGGACCGAGTTTACGAATATGGAAAGAAAAACGCAGATTTTAGAGATCTTACCGAAATCAGCAGGCTGATTGTTGAACTGCATCTGCTGCAGTTGGATACAGATAGTTTGCCCTCCAAGATTGACATACTCAAGACGATTAGTGAGACTATCGTAGTCGAAGCTGACATAAAAAATATTGAAGAAACCATTAAAGACGTTGAGCAGAAGGTTGCTCAAATGGAAGCGCATGCGCGAAAAATGGGAATCTAGCAGGAAACAGCATGTTGAAGATTGAAAACCTCCATGCCACCGTCGCCGACCAGCCGATCCTCAAGAGGAACGGCCTGGAGGGGAGCGTCGGATGATCATTCTCGCTGCCCTCGCCCTCCAGATCTACATGCCCACGCAATGGGATGACTGGTCGGCCGAAGAGCGTCAGGGCCTGGTGCGCGCTGCTACGCCATACGCCCAATGCATCAACAGGCATGTCCCCGATTTGGAGATTCTGGCGCGGCGTGACGCCCGCACGGAGGCAGAACTGAACGCTCGTGTTGAGCGGGTCGGGGCGGCCTTCGCCGCGTGCCGCCCTCACAGAATCTCGGGTCAGGAACAGGCGGAGCGGGACCTGCCGCTGCAGCCGGCGCGCATAGCGGTCAACCAGCGTCAACACGCGATCGCGCTCTTCTTTCACCGCCTCGAGGACAGCTACACCTATCCGGTGATGCTCGGATCGCCCCCACAGCTCATGGTGCCATTGCGGAACGAGAGGTTACAATAGCGTGCTGCATATCGAGAACCTGCACGCCACGGTCGCCGACAAGTCGATCCTCAAGGGGATCAGCCTCGCCGTGAATGCGGGCGAAGTGCACGCGATCATGGGGCCGAACGGGTCGGGCAAGTCGACGCTCTCCTACGTGCTCGGCGGACGGCCCGGCTATGAGGTGACGGAAGGCTCCGTGACGTTCGCGCCGAGCATGTGCTCCGGCGAAGGCCGGAGCGCTGGGTCGCAGGCGCCGGGCGATGGCGGCCAGGGCTCCGGCCTTCGCCGGAGCACGGATGAGCCGATCGACCTGCTCGCGCTCGATCCGCACGAGCGCGCCGCCGCCGGGCTATTTCTCGGCTTCCAATATCCGGTCGAGATCCCGGGCGTCTCCAACGTCCAGTTCCTGCGCACCGCATTGAACGCCCAGCGCCGCGCGCGCGGCGAGGCGGAGATGTCGGCGGGCGACTTCCTGCGCCTGGCGCGGGCGCAGGGCGATGCGCTCGGCGTGTCGATGGACATGATGAAGCGCAACGTGAACGTCGGCTTCTCCGGCGGCGAGAAGAAGCGCAACGAGATGGTCCAGATGGGCATCATCGATCCCCGCCTCGCCGTGCTCGACGAGACCGATTCCGGCCTCGACATCGACGCGCTGAGGGTCGTGGGCGACGGCATCAACCGGATCATGCGCAAGCCCGACAAGGCGGTTTTGCTCATCACCCATTATCAGCGGCTGCTCGACATCGTCCGGCCGGATTTCGTCCACGTCCTCGCCGAGGGCCGCATCGTCCGCTCGGGCGGCGCCGAGCTCGCCCACCAGCTCGAGCGCGAGGGCTATGCGGAGGTGGCGGCATGAGGGGCCCCTCGCGCGCGCGCGCGTATGACACGGACTTTCCGGACTTTCGGCGGACCGCCGGAGAATCTCGCTGATGCTGCTCGACCTTCCGCCGAGGCAAGAAGAAGATTGGCGCTGGAGCGATCTCTCGGCCCTTCCTGAAATCGCCGCCCGAAAGCCGGCGGGTACGGTACCCGACGCGCTGCCATGGATCGACGTGCCGGGCCCGCGGTTGCTGTTCGTGGACGGCCGCCTCGTGGCGGAGGCGAGCAGTCTCGGACCGATCGTGATCGGCCCGGTCGACAGGCATGACGAGGATCATGCCCTCGCACGGCTCGTCGGTCCCGAAGGCTGGGTGCTGTGCCTCGAGCGCGGCCACGCGCCGGTAGGCCTCGTCCAGATCGCCCATGTCGCTACCGGCGCCGCCGATCACCTTCCCGCGCGGATCGCCCTCGGCGGCGACGCGGAGGCGTCGGTCCTCGAGACCTTCATGGGCGACGGCTGGATCAACCGGCTCGCCAGTATCACCCTGGACAAGGGCGCCCGGCTGATGCTCGCGCGTCGCCTGCTCGGCAGCGGAGGCTATGTCAGCCTCGCCGATCGCGCGCTCGTCGGAGAGGGCGCCGGCCTGATCGCAACCACGCTGGCGGCCGGCGGCTCCGACACCCGGATCGACGGCCGGCTCCTGCTTTCGGGCGAGTCGGCCTATGCCGAGGTCGGCGGCGCGCTGCTGGCGCGGGGGCGCCAGCGGCACGACGCCAATCTCGTCCTTCGCCACGGAGCGCCGGGCGGGACCAGCCGCCAGCTGTGGCGCTCGGTCGCCGACGATCTGGCGGCCTGCTCGGTCGCGGCGCGGGTCGAGGTCGCCCGCGGCGCGCAGAAGACCGACGGGGAGCAATCGCTGAAGGGGCTGCTCCTCTCCCGCACGGCGACGATCAACGCCAAGCCCGAGCTCGAAATCTTCGCCGACGACGTCAAATGCGCGCACGGCGCCACCGTCGGCGAGCTCGACCGCGACGCGCTCTTCTACATGGCCAGCCGCGGCGTGCCGGAGGTGGAAGCGAAGGCGCTCCTGACGCGCGCCTTCGTGGCGGATGCGATCGAGCGAATTGGAGAGGCAGCGGTGCGCGACGCTTTCGAAACGGATGTCGAGGACTGGTTCGGCAAAGCCCCTCCCCTTGAGGGGGAGGGGTTGGGGAGGGGTGGAGTCTCCGGAGGAGACGCTGCCCAAATGACGAATCCACCCCCACCCCACCCCTCCCCCCTCAATGGGGAGGGAGCGCGCTGATGGACATGCCCGTCTCCACCCGCCCCCTCGACCTGGTCTCCGACTTCCCGGCGATCCCGGAGGGCTGGTCCTATCTCGACACCGCCGCCACCGCGCAGAAGCCGCGCCCCGTCATCGACGCGATCGCGCGCGGCTATTCCGAGACCTATGCGACCGTCCATCGCGGCGTCTATCAGCGCTCCTCCGAGATGACGCTGGCGTTCGAGGCGGCGCGCCGCCGCGTCGCCGGGTTCGTCGGTGCGTCCTCGCCCGACGAGGTGATCTTCGTGCGCGGCGCGACCGAGGGGATCAACCTCGTCGCCCGGAGCTGGGGCGGCGCGAACCTGAAGCCCGGCGACCGGATCATGCTCTCCGTGCTCGAGCATCATTCGAACATCGTCCCCTGGCAGCTGATCGCCGAGCGAGCGGGCGCGGTCATCGACGTCGCCCCACTGACGGAGGACGGTCGAATCGACCTGGCCGCTATGGAAGGGATGCTCACCGAGCGGCACCGGATCGTCGCCCTCGCGCACGTCTCGAACGTGCTCGGCTCCGTCCTCGACGTCCGGCGCGCGGCGGAGCTCGCCCACCGGGTCGGCGCCCTGCTGCTCCTGGACGGCTGCCAGGCCGTGCCGCGCATGCCGGTCGACGTCGCCGCGCTCGGCTGCGACTTCTACGTCCTCTCCGCGCACAAGCTGTACGGGCCGACGGGAATCGGTGTGCTGTGGGCCCGCGCGGAGCTGCTCGCCGGTATGCCGCCCTGGCAGGGCGGCGGCGCGATGATCGACCAGGTGCGCTTCGAGGGCACGACCTACGCCCCGCCTCCGGCCCGGTTCGAGCCGGGGACGCCCCATGTCGTCGGCGTGCTCGGCCTCGAGGCGGCCGTGACCTATGTCGAAGGGATCGGGCTCGAGGCGATCGCCGCCCATGAGCAGGCGCTGGTCCGCGAGGCGCGAGACGCTCTGTCCTCGCTGAACAGCGTCCGCCTGTTCGGGCCTGACGATGCGGCCGGGATCGTCAGCTTCGCCGTCGAAGGGGTGCATCCGCACGACATCGGCACCATATTGGACGAGAGCCGGGTGGCGATCCGCGCCGGGCACCATTGCGCCCAGCCGCTGATGCGCCATCTGGGAGTCGAGGCGACCGCGCGGGCGAGCTTCGGCGTCTATAACGGGCGCCGGGACATCGAGGCGCTGGTCGAGGGCATAGAGAGGGTGAGGCGGATCTTCGCATGAACCAGGAGCGCAAGATCGAGATCGAGGAAGTGGAGGCGGCGGCGCCGCCGCCCAAGGCGCGCGTCGACCATGCCTCGCTCGACGGCGAGGCCGCGCGCGAGACCTTCGAGCGCAAGCGCGACTATCTCGAGGGATTCCTCGCCCAGAAGCCGGCTCCTGGCTCGTCCGAGGTCGACCCCGGCGGCGATCTGTACGAAGCGGTGATCGACGCGCTGAAGGACATTTACGACCCCGAAATCCCGGTCAACATCTACGATCTCGGCCTGATCTACGACGTCGAGATCACCGCGGAGCGCCACGCTTTCGTCAAGATGACCCTGACCACGCCGCATTGCCCGGTCGCCGAATCGATGCCCGGCGAGGTCGAGCTGCGCGTCGGGTCGGTTCCGGGGGTCGGCCATGCCGAGGTCGAGCTGGTCTGGGACCCGCCCTGGGACCCGCAGAAGATGTCGGACGAAGCCAAGCTCGAACTGGGAATGCTGTAGGTTTCGATCGAAGTGGTACTTCGATCGAGCAGGATAGGAGGAGTTCCGTTCATCCTGAGTAGGGACCGAGTAGGCGAAGCCGTAGCGAGGGCCCGTATCGAAGGACCCCCCGATACGCCGTCTCGGCTTCGCTCGACGGCTACTCGGGACGAACGGTGAGAGTGAGATATGGTTGAGACCAGCACAAAAACGCGCGCCCGCCCGGCCGCCCTTACCCTCACCCCCGCCGCCGAGGCGCGGATCGCCGAGTTGATGGCGCGCGCGCCCGACGGGACGATCGGAGTCAAGCTGTCGACGCCGCGGCGCGGCTGCTCGGGCCTCGCTTACTCGGTCGACTACGTCTCGGAGGAAAAGCCGTTCGACGAGAAGATCGAGACTCCGGGCGGCACTTTTTACGTCGACGGCGCCTCGATCCTCTATCTGATCGGCAGCCGGATGGACTGGGTCGAGGACGATTTCGCCGCCGGCTTCGCCTTCGAGAATCCGAACGCCAAGGGCAGCTGCGGCTGCGGCGAGAGTTTCACCGTGTGATCGTCCGACCGCCCGGCCCCGACGACCGCGAGGCCTGGGCGGCGATGCGCGCGCGCCTCTGGCCGGACGAGGATCCCGCGGCGCTGGCGGCGGAGCTCGCCGACGCCCGCGACGCCGCCTTCGTCGCCGAGGCGGAGGGGAGGCCGGTCGGCTTCATCGAACTGGCCGTGCGCAACTATGCCGAGGGCGCGACCGGGCCGGCGCCCTATGTCGAAGGGATCTGGGTCGAAGCGGACCACCGCCGCCGCGGCGTCGCGCGCGCCTTGCTGGCGGCGGCGGAGGCCTGGGCGCGCGGCCAAGGCTACGGCCATCTCGGCTCGGACGCCCTCCTCGGCAACGAGGCGAGCCACGCCTGGCACCGTGCCGCCGGCTTCGCCGAGGTCGAGCGGCTGGTGGTGTTCGGCAAGCGGATCGACTAGCCTCCGGCCGCATCCCGGGGGAGCCGCCGATGAAGCCCGCACTGCCGCTCGCGATCCTCGCCGCCGCCGGCCTCGCCGCGGCCGCGCTCGCCAACGATTCGACCGCGGAGATGGCGGCCGGCGGCCTGGTCCTGAAGCAGAGCGACGCGATCGACATGGTCTCGGAGGACCTCTACGTCTCGGCCGAGCAGATCCGCGTCCGCTACGTGTTCCGCAACCGCACCGCGCGCGACGTCCGCAATATCGTCGCCTTCCCGATGCCGGACCGCAACCTCGCCGACCTCGCCGAGAGCGACGCCGCCTTTCCGTCCGATTTCGCGACCAGCGTCGACGGCCGCCCGGTGAGGATGCAGGTCGAGCGGCGGGCGATGCTCGGCGCGGCCGATCACAGCGCGCTGCTGGCGAGCTACGGCGTGCCGATCGTCGAGGATGAGAGCCCGGTTCCGGTCATCGGCAACCGCCTCGACGCACTATCGCCCGAGCGCCAGCAGCGCCTCGTCCGGCTCGGCCTCGCCGAGCGGACCGAATGGGACGAAGGCAGCGGCATGCGCAGCCATCTGCTGCCGCGCTGGACGGTGAAGGAGACCTGGCACTGGGAGCAGGTCTTCCCTGCCGGCCGCGACCTCGTCGTCGAGCATCGTTACACGCCCGGCACCGGAGGCACCGCCGGCGTGCCGCTCGCCCATCGCGAATATCGCCAGTCCGAGGACGGCCGCCGCGCCCAGGCGGACTTCTGCACCGACCGCGCCTTCCTCGCGGCGCTCGATCGCTGGTCCGCGGAGGAATCGCGCGGCGGGGGCTACATGACCGAGCAGAGGGTGCGCTACGTCCTCACCACCGGCGGCAACTGGCGCGCGCCGATCGGCGACTTCCGGCTGGTCGTCGACAAGGGCCGGCCCGAGAACATCGTCAGCTTCTGCGGCACGGGCCTGCGGCGGATCTCGCCCACCCAGTTCGAGATGCGCCGCCGCAACTGGCGCCCCGACCGCGACCTCGCCGTGCTGATCGTCCGGCGGGAGAGCGGCGACTGAGATGCTGCCCGCTTTGCGCCACATCGACAGCTGGATCTTCGATCTCGACAACAGCCTCTATCCAGCCTCCGCGAACCTGTTCGCCCTGATCGACCTGCGCATGGGCGAGTTCATCCAGCGTCTGCTCGGCTGCGACGCGGCGGAAGCCCGGCGGGTGCAGAAAGGCTATTTCCACGAGCACGGCACGACCCTGGCCGGCCTGATGCGCACCCACGGCACGGATCCGCGCGAGTTCCTCGACTTCGTCCACGATATCGATCTCGCGCGCCTGTCCGCCGACCCGAGGATGGTGGCGGCGCTCGATCGGCTGCCGGGCCGCAAGTTCGTCTTCACCAACGCCGACGAAGGCTATGCCACCCGGGTACTGGAGAAACTGGGCCTCGCCAACGCCTTCGACGGCCTCCACGACATCCACGCGATGGACTATCTCCCCAAGCCGCAGCCGCCGGCCTACGCCGCTTTGTGCGCGCGCTACGCGATCGACCCGGCCCGCGCCCTCTTCGTCGAGGACATGGCGCGCAACCTGGAGCCGGCCAAGGCGCTCGGCATGACCACCGTCTGGGTCGACAACGGCTCCGAGCAGGCGGGACGCGACGCCGATCCGGGCTTTATCGATTACCGGACGGGCGATATCGGCGCATGGCTCGAAGCGATCACCAAAGAGGAAGCGGCATGACCGAGACGCTCCGGCGCATCATAGACGAGGCCTGGGAGCGGCGCGACACGCTCGGTGCCGCGGACGGCGCGGTCCGCGACGCGGTCGAGGCCGCGATCCGATTGCTCGATTCGGGCGAGGCGCGGGTCGCCGAGAAGGGCGCCGACGGCGGCTGGACGGTCAATCAGTGGCTGAAGAAGGCGGTTCTGCTCTCCTTCCGGCTGACGCCGATGGAGGCGATAGCGGGCGGACCCGGCGGCGCCCGCTGGTGGGACAAGGTGCCCTCCAAGTTCGCCGACTGGGGCGACGACCGGTTCGCCGCCGCGGGGTTTCGCGCAGTGCCCGGAGCGATCGTCCGCCGCGGCGCCTTCGTCGCGAAGGGCGCGGTGCTGATGCCGAGCTTCGTCAATATCGGCGCGTTCGTCGGAGAGGGGACGATGGTCGACACCTGGGCGACGGTCGGAAGCTGCGCGCAGATCGGCCGCAACGTGCATATCTCAGGCGGGACCGGCATCGGCGGCGTGCTCGAGCCGCTGCAGGCGGGGCCGGTGATCGTCGAGGACGATTGCTTCATCGGGGCCCGCTCCGAGGTCGCCGAGGGCGTGGTCGTCGAGCAGGGCGCGGTGATCTCGATGGGCGTGTTCATCGGCGCCTCGACCAAGATCGTCGACCGCGCGTCGGGCGAGGTCATCTACGGACGCGTGCCGAGCTACTCGGTCGTCGTCCCCGGGACCCTGGCCGCCAAAGATGGCGGCCCCAGCCTCGCCTGCGCGGTCATCGTCAAGCGCGTCGACGCGAGAACCCGATCCAAGACAGGCATCAACGAGTTGCTGCGGGACTGATGCGCGGAGCGGGAATTCTGCTCTTGCTGCTGCTCGGGCAGGGATGCACCGCTCGCCCTGTCGAGCCGCACCAGTCCTTGACCCACAGCGAGGCGCGGGCGCTTGCGCCGGAGCGCCTTGCGCGGCGCGTGCTGGGCGACGTTTCCGCAACGCTGCTGCCTCTACCGGAAGGCCCGAGAGACCCCGACGATCCGCGCCTGGAGGTGGGTTTCCTGACGCCTGCGCGCTTCGCGGGGGAGAGAGGGTTGTGCGAAACCGATCGCCTCTCCATCGAGCTCGAGCGCGAGCGCCCAGGGGCGCCCATGCGTTTGCGGCGCCTGTCGTCGCAAACCCGCTATCTCGTTCGGGACGCGGCACGCCTGCCGCGGACGGGGCCGTACAGCGGCGGCGAGGTCGAGCAGGAGGAGACAGGCTGTGCCGGCCTCGACCCGCGCGCGGCGTTCCTGATCGAATCGCCGTCCGCAAGGGTCGCCGGGCAAGCCCTCCGTGCCGCCGCGGCGATCGTCGCCGGGGCGCGCGAGGGGCGCGCCCTCGCCCCCCTGGACTGCTCCAGTTTCAGCGCCCCCGGCAGGCCGGCTGACCAAGCGGCATGCATCGTCCGGATCGGGGCGCTGCGCATCGAGTCCGTCACCAGGATAGCCGACTGCTCCGGTCCCGCCAGCCCGACCCGATGCTATAGCGTCAGCAATGACGAGACGGCCTTGGAAATCCGCTTTCCGCTGCGCTCCGCGGCGCCGTCGCGCATCGCCGTCTATGAAGTGGTGATCGTCACGGGCACGGTGTTCTTCGGCCGGCGGGATTAACGGCGCTCCGCTTCCCGGAGAAGGCCGCGCGCTCGCTCGCCGTCCCATTCGGCCATGCCGGTCATCCGCCAGACCTCGCGGCCCTGCGCGTCGTAGAGGATGGTGGTCGGCAGCGTCTCGATGCGCAGCGCGCTCATGAAGGCCATGTCGCCGTCGAGATAGGGCTCGAGCTCCGCCAGGCGGCGCTCCGCGAAGAAGTCGGCGACCTTCTCCCGGCCGTCGAGATCCTGGCTGATCGCGATGACCTGGACCCCGCTCTCGCCCTGGCGCACCGCGAGGCGGTCGAGCGAGGGCATCTCGCGGACGCAGGGCGGACACCAGGTCGCCCATAGATTGACGAGCAGCGGCCGGCCGCGGAAATCGGCAAGGGTCGCCGGCTGCCCTTCGCCGTCTTCGAACGGGACGGACGGCGCCGCCGCGCGGGCGTGGGAGCGGTCGAGGCGGCCGGTCGGATAGGCGGCCGCGGCCGGCCGGGCGGCGTTCGCATCCGGCCCGCCGCCTTGCGGCTCGGCAGCCTTTTCCCTATCGCAGGCGGCCGAGGCGAGGGCCGCGAATCCCAGGAGACAGACGATTTCGGGCCGCAACGGCAACTCCGGCAGCATGTGGGGCGGACGCTTCGCCGAAGGTCCCTCGGCGCTGATGCGGGAGATAAATGCCTCCATCGCCTTCGACAAGCGGCTGTGGCGCCAGGACATCGAGGCGAGCCGCGCCGATGTCGCGATGCTCTCCGCCGAGGGGGTGGTCGAGGCTGAGGATGCCGACTCGATCTGCGAGGGGCTGGAGCGCATCGAGGAGGAATATGAGGCGGCGGGAATCCCCGAGGACGCCGCGCTCGAGGACATCCACACGCACGTCGAGCACCGGCTCGGAGAGCTGATCGGCCCCGCCGCCGGCCGGCTCCACACCGCCCGCTCGCGCAACGACCAGGTCGCGACCGACTTCCGCCTCTGGGTGCGCGAGGCGATCGACCAGGCGCTGGACGGCATCGAGACGCTGCAGCGCGCGCTGGTGACCCGCGCGGAGCAGCATGCCGCGACGGTGATGCCCGGCTTCACCCACCTCCAGGTCGCCCAGCCGGTGACGCTGGGCCACCATCTCTTGGCCTATTACGAGATGCTGCGCCGCGACCGCTCGCGCTTCGCCGACGCCCGCAAACGGATGAACGAGTGCCCGCTCGGCGCCGCCGCCCTCGCCGGCACCGGCTTCGCCATCGACCGCGAGGCGACCGCGCTCGCGCTCGGTTTCGATCGGCCGACGGCCAATTCGATCGACAGCGTCTCGGACCGGGACTTCGCTCTCGATTACCTAACGGCCGCGACGCTCTGTGCGCTCCATCTCTCGCGGCTCGCCGAAGAGATCGTGATCTGGGCGAGCCAGCCCTTCTCGTTCGTGCATCTGCCGGACGCTTATTCCACCGGTTCCTCGATCATGCCGCAGAAGCGCAATCCGGACGCGGCCGAGCTCGTGCGCGGCCATAGCGGCCGGATCGCCGGGGCGATGACGGCGCTGGTCGTGACGATGAAGGGGCTGCCGCTCGCTTATTCGAAGGACATGCAGGACGACAAGCCGCCGGTGTTCGAGGCGCACGACCTGCTCGTCCTCTCGCTCGCCGCGATGACCGGGATGGCCGAGACCCTGAGCTTCGACGCCGAGCGGATGCGCGCCGCGACCGAAGCAGGCCATGCGACGGCGACCGACCTCGCCGACTGGCTGGTGCGCGAGGCGGGCGTGCCGTTTCGCGAGGCCCACGGCATCACCGGCCGCGTCGTCCGCCTCGCCGACGAGCGCGGCGCCAAGCTGTGGGAGCTGGCGCTCGAAGACCTGCAGGCGGTCGATCCCCGCATCGACCGGCGGATTTTCGATGTCCTCGGCGTCGAGGCTTCGGTAAGGAGCAGGACGAGCTTCGGCGGAACCGCGCCGCAGCAGGTGCGGCGCAGGATCGAGGCGGCGAAGAAGGCCCTGGGGATGAACGAATGACGCGGAGGCTGCTCTTCATCGCGACGCTCCTGCTCGCCGGATGCGGCGTGCGGGCGCCGCTCGAGCCGGAGCCCGGCCAGTCGCTTCCGGTCGCGCCGGAGACCGCGGCGGGCCAGCCGACCTCCGAGGAGCTGCTCGAGCCGCCGCCCATCGCCCGGCCCGCGCGGGTCGACGAGCTCCTCACCCGCTCGGAGGAGCGCGAGGAGGACCGGTTCGACCTGCCTCCGCAGTGACCTCCCTTCCAGACCTGAACGAGCCCGAATGAAACCCGTCCGCAAGGCAGTCTTCCCCGTCGCCGGCCTCGGCACGCGCTTTCTCCCCGCCACCAAGGCGATCCCCAAGGAGATGCTGACGGTCGTCGACCGGCCGCTCATCCAATATGCCGTCGACGAAGCTCGTGAGGCGGGGATCGAGCAAATGATCTTCGTCACCGGCCGCGGCAAGGGCGCGCTCGAGGACCATTTCGACATCGCCTACGAGCTGGAAGCGACCATGCGCGGCCGCGGCAAGTCGCTGGATCCGCTCGACATCACCCGCTTCCCGCCCGGCAGCATCGCCTCGGTGCGGCAGCAGGAGCCTTTGGGGCTCGGCCACGCGGTCTGGTGCGCCAGGCATATCGTCGGCGACGAGCCGTTCGCAGTGCTTCTTCCCGACGATCTCATGGTCGGCGAGCCGGGCTGCCTCACCCAGATGGTCGAAGCCTATGAGAGGGTGGGCGGCAACATCATCTGCGCGCAGGAGGTGCCGAAGGAGCGCACCGCCAGCTACGGCATCGTCACTCCGGGCGCGCGGGACGGGCGGCTGACCGAGATCAGGGGCCTCGTCGAGAAGCCGAAGCCCGAGGAGGCGCCTTCGACCCTCGCCATCGTCGGGCGCTACATCCTCCAGCCGGAGATCATGCGCGCGCTCGACCATCAGGAGAAGGGCGCCGGCGGCGAGATTCAGCTCACCGACGCGATGGCGGCGATGATCGGTACCCAGCCCTTTCACGGCCTCACCTTTGAGGGCGAACGGCACGATTGCGGCGACAAGACGGGTTTCGTCATCGCCAACCTCGCGCTGGCGCTGAAGCGGGACGATGTCGCCCCGGCGGTGCGCGCCTACATCGCGGAGATCTGATGGAGGGCGCGCTCCTCGAGGAAGGCGGCGCAGTCCGGACGCTCTCGGTTCGTGAGGCCGCCGATTACCAGGGCGACGGCTTTCTCTGGATCCATCTCGAAGGCCGGGACGAGCACGGCCTCTCCTTCCTCAAGGACCATCAGGAGATACCGGACATCGCGGCCCATGCGTTGGTCGCGACCGAGACCCGGCCGCGTTGCGATGCCATGGAAGACGGGGCGATCGTCAACCTGCGCGGCCCCGGCGATGTCGATCCGGCAGATTCGGACAAGCTGGTCTCGATCCGGATGTGGGTGCGGCGGAACCGGGTCACGTCGCTCAGCCGGCGGACGCTGAGCGCCACCGGTGCCGCGGTCAAGCTGTTCGAGGCAAAGCGGATAAGGGACGCCGGCGACCTCGTCTCCTCGTTCGCCCGAGAGATCAGCCGTAAGCTCGACCCGCAGGTGGCCGCATTGGGCGACGAGCTCGACCGCTGCGAGAGCGAGCTCGACGCGGGCAATCTCTATCGGCTGCGGACCTCGATCGCGGAAATCCGCTCCGACGCGATCGCCTTTCGCCGCTTCGTCGCCCCGAACCGCGACGCGCTCCTCGAGCTTGCGGGGCTCGATTTCGCCTGGCTCGCCGACGACGACCGGCTCCACATCCGCGAAGCCGCCGACCGCTTCGCCCGCATGACCGAGGAGCTGGAGGCGGTGCGCGAGCGCGCGGCCCTCCTCCACGAGCAATTGACCGACCTTCGCGCCGAGCAGCTCGACCAGCGCTCGCTGCTCATCTCGGTGGTCGCCTTCATCTTCCTGCCCTTGACCTTCATCACCGGCCTGCTCGGCATGAACGTCGAAGGGATTCCCTATGCGCAGGAAAGCTGGGCGTTCTGGGGCGTGGTCGGCTTTTGCCTGTTGGTCGGCCTCGCCGTGCTTGCCTGGTTCATCCACGGCCGCTGGCTGCGGCGGTAAGAACGCAGCGGTCGGTAAGCCCTCCCCCTCGAGGGGGGAGGGTTGGGGTGGGGGTGGACTCGTCTTCTGGGCAGTGCCTCTTCCAGAGGCTCCACCCCTCCCCAAACCCCTCCCCCTCAAGGGGAGGGGACTACGCGCTTATGCTGCCTAGGCCTCCAGCTCGACGTCCCAGTAGAGATAGTCGCGCCAGGTCTGGTGGAGATAATTGGGCGGGAAGGAGCGGCCATGCTCCTGCAACTGCCAGCTGGTCGGGCGGATCGGGCGGCGGTTGAGGCTCATATGCGCTTCGGCCGGGGTGCGTCCGCCCTTGCGCAGGTTGCAGGGCGCGCAGGCGGTGGCCACATTCTCCCAGGTCGTGCGGCCGCCCTGGGCGCGGGGCACGACATGGTCGAAGGTGAGCTCGCGCGTGCCGCTGCAATATTGGCAGGAGAAGCGGTCGCGCAGGAAGAGGTTGAACCGGGTGAAGGCCGGATATTCGGACGGGCGGACATATTGGCGGAGCGCGATCACCGAGGGGATGTGCATCGTCCGCGTCGGGCTGTGGACCTCGCGCTCGTAGGTGGCGACGATGTCGACCCGCTCGAGGAACACCGCCTTGACCGCCGTCTGCCACGGCCACAGGCTGAGCGGATAATAGCTGAGCGGCGTGTAGTCGGCGTTGAGCACGAGCGCAGGGCAGCTGTCGGGGTGGCGGAGGAGGTCGGGGTGGTACAAGGCCAAAAGTCTCCCGTATCGGAAGAGTTGACCGCCCTTGCGCCGCCCCCGGCCTGTCGCACTCAGGAACGGGAGAATGGGCGCGTGCCGCTCTTCCCCATGTTCCGCCACGCTTTTCGCCATTTGCGTGACCTCATGATGACAACAACAGTCGCGACTCGCGGTCAAGAGCCAAGTTGATGCGGGTGGTTACCCGATTCGCGCCGTCGCCGACCGGGCCGCTGCACCTCGGCCATGCCTATTCGGCATTGCTCGCCCACGATCATGCCCGGGAGCGGGACGGCACCTTCCTGCTCCGGATCGAGGACATCGATCCGGGGCGCTCGCGGCCGGAGCATGTCGACGGGATCCTTTCCGACCTGCTCTGGCTCGGCCTCGAATATGACGGGGAGATCGTCTACCAGTCCGAGCGGCTACCCCTTTACGCCGCGGCGCTGGCGCGGCTGCGGGACGAGGAGCTGGTCTATCCCTGCTTCTGCACCCGCTCGGCGATCCTCGCGGAGATAGCCGCCAGCGCGGCCGCGCCGCACGGGCCGGACGGGCCGCTCTATCCGGGCACCTGTCGCCGCCTCCCCGAGGAGGAGCGGGCGCGGCGAGCAGCGGCGGAGCCCCATGCCTGGCGGCTCGACATCGAGCGAGCGGCGGCGGCGGCCGGGCCGCTCTACTGGGAGGACGGCGACACCGAGGTGCAGGCGGATGCGCAGGCGCATGGCGACGTCGTGCTGGCGCGCAAGGACGCGCCGGTCAGCTACCATCTCGCGGTCACCGTCGACGACGCGGCACAGGGTGTGAGCGACGTGGTGCGCGGCCGCGACCTCTATGCCGCCACCGACGTCCAGCGGCTGCTCCAGGCCCTGCTCGGCCTGCCGGTACCGCATTACCACCACCATCACCTGCTGACCGACGGTGAGGGGCGCCGGCTCGCCAAGCGACACGGCGCGCCGACCCTCGCCGATCTCCGGGCGGCCGGCGCCGATCCCGAAGCGCTCGTGGCGGACCTGCGCGCGGGCCGTTTGCCCGCTGGATATTCCGCCGCCGGGGAGTAGAGAGAAGCCATGCAGACCCTCCTCATCATCCTCATCGTGCTCGGCGCGGGCGCGACGCTCTACGTCCTCGTCCGCGGCGTCATCGGCATGGCGCAGGGCAAGGACATTACCGGCCAGCGCAGCCAGGAGCTGATGCGGAAGCGCGTGCTCTTCCAGGGGCTGACGATCGTCCTCGTCATCCTCGTCCTGCTGCTGATGCGCGGCGGCGGCTGAACATGGTCCGGCTCAACCGGATCTACACCAAGACCGGGGACAGCGGCGAAACCGGCCTCGCCGACGGCTCGCGCATCGCCAAGGATCACCCGCGGGCGCAGGCCATCGGCGACGTCGACGAGGCCAACAGCGCGATCGGTATCGCCTCGCTCCACGTAGAGGGCGACGGCCGCAGGGACATGCTCCGCCGCATCCAGAACGAATTGTTCGATCTCGGCGCCGATCTCGCCACCCCCGGAGAGGACTTCGCGCCTTCGGAGCTGAGCCTGCGCATCGTCCAGCCGCAGATCGACCGTCTCGAGCGCGAGATCGACGCGATGAACGAGGGGCTGGAGCCCTTGCGCAGCTTCATTCTCCCGGGCGGCGACTCGGGCGCGGCGCACCTGCACCTCGCCCGCACCATCGTCCGCCGGGCCGAGCGCTCGGCGGTGGCCGCCGCGCGGGATGTGGCGCTGAACCCGCTCGCTTTGGTCTATCTCAATCGCCTGTCCGACCATCTCTTCGTGCTGGCGCGCGCCGCGGCGGTCGCCGAGGGCGGCGATATCCTCTGGACGCCGGGGGCCACCCGGGACCATTAACCTGGGTGAATCGTTCCGGGGTGCCCATGGCGACGAACATCCGCACTGGAGGCGCTGAAGGCCTTGCCGCCTCCTACCGGGCGGTACGGACGCTGAGCCGCTCGATCACGTCGCCGCTCTCCGACGCCGACGCCACCATCCAGCCGATGCCCGACGCCTCGCCGGCGAAATGGCACCTCGCCCACACCAGCTGGTTCTTCGAGACCTTCGTGCTGCGCGATCACGTCGCCGGCTATCGCGCCTATGACGAAAGCTGGGCCTATCTCTTCAATTCTTATTATGAAGGGGAGGGCGAGCGGCACCCGCGGCCGCGGCGCGGTATGCTGAGCCGGCCGAGCCTCGCCGAGGTGCTGGCCTATCGCGATCGTGTCGACGAGGCCCTCGCCCGGGCCCTGCCGCGCCTGCCGCCGCGGGCGATCGAGCTGGTCGCGCTCGGCCTGGCGCACGAGCAGCAGCATCAGGAGCTGATGCTGATGGACATGCTCGCCACCTTCGCCGCCAACCCTTTGCTGCCGGCGGCATGGGAGCCGGGCGATGCGATTTCGCAAGAGGCGCCTCCACCCCTCGGCTGGCTCGAGGGGCTCGAGGGCATCGTCGCGATCGGCCATGAAGGCCCCGGCTTCGCGTTCGACAATGAGGGCCCCCGGCACCGCGTGTTCCTCCAGCGGCACAGCCTTGCCGATCGCCTGGTGACCAATGCCGAGTGGCAGGAATTCATGGCGGACGGCGGCTATTCCGAGCCGCTTCTGTGGCTGGCGGAGGGGTGGGACTGGGTGAGACGCGAAGGCGTTGCCTCGCCGCTCTACTGGCTGCCGGGGGACGGCGGTTGGCGGCGGTTCGGCCTCGACGGCCTCCGCGACATCGCGCCGGCGGAGCCGGTCTGCCATATCAGCTATTACGAGGCCGACGCCTACGCCCGCTGGGCGGGTCGGCGCCTGCCGACCGAGATCGAGTGGGAAGCGGCTGCGTCGCCTCACGACGCCGACGGCGGCAAGCAGCTCGATTCCGCCGGCCCCGTACGCCCGGGCGCCGCGACGGGAGGCGCCCAATTCTTCGGGGACGTCTGGGAATGGACCGGCAGCGCCTATTTGCCCTATCCCGGCTATGCCGCGCCCGAAGGCACGGTCGGCGAATATAACGGCAAGTTTATGTGCTCGCAGATGGTGCTGCGCGGCGGGTCCTGCGCAACGCCCCGCGGCCACGTCCGGGCGACCTACCGCAACTTCTATTATCCGCACCAACGCTGGATGTTCTCCGGCCTGCGCCTCGCGCGGAGCGGCTGATGGCGCGCGCCGCCCTCGCCGATCCCGCTTTTCGCGACGATGTGCTCGCCGGCCTTTCGCAGCCGATCCGCGCGATCCCGGCCCGCTGGCTCTACGACCGCCGCGGCTCCGAGCTGTTCGAGGAGATTACGAGGCTTCCGGAATATTACCTCACCCGCGCCGATGCGGCGCTGCTGGAGGCGCATTGCGGGGAAGTCGCCGAGATCGTCGGCGAAGGCAGCGCGGTGATCGAGTTCGGCGCCGGCTCGGCCGCCAAGACGCCGATCCTGCTGCGCCGCGTCCGCCCGTCGGCCTATGTGCCGATCGACATCAGCGCCGACTTCCTGCGCGACTCCGCCGAGGCGCTCGGCGCGGAGTTCCCCGATCTCCCTGTCTACCCGGTCGCCGCCGACTTTACGGCGCATATCCCGCTTCCCGCAACTTTGTCGGACGAGCCGAAGCTCGGCTTCTTCCCGGGCTCGACGATCGGCAACATGATCCCGAAGACCGCCGTCGACCTGCTCCGGGCGATGAAGGATGCGCTCGGCATCGGCTCCTATCTGCTGATAGGCATGGACCGCGCCAAGGACGTCGCCACCCTGCTGCGCGCCTATGACGACGCCGCGGGCGTGACCGCCGCGTTCAACCTTAACCTGCTTGTCCGGATCAATGCCGAGCTCGGCGGCACCGTGCCCCTCGAGGCCTTCCGCCACCGGGCCGTCTGGAACGAGCCGATGAGCCGCATCGAGATGCATCTGGAGGCGGTGCGCGACGTCGGCTTCACCGTCGACGGCCGCCCTTTCTCGATGTGCGCAGGCGAGACGATCCACACCGAGAACAGCCACAAATACGGCGCCCGCGACGGCCGCCTGCTGCTCCGCGCCGCCGGCTGGTCCCCGGTGGCGGAATGGACGGACGCGGGCGAACAGTTCGCGCTGATCCTCGCCGAAGCCGAGGCGCCGCGCTTCGCGCCTTGAAGTCCCGCCGTCATTGCCGCAGCACGGCGGCCCGTCTAGAGCGCGGTGGAAGCCGCGAACGGAGTGCGCATGGTCGAGCTGTTCAACATCCTGGATCTGCTTCTCACCGTCCTCACCTGGATCATCATCATCCAGGCGGTGCTGAGCTGGCTGGTCGTGTTCAACGTAGTCAACACGCACAGCGATTTCATGCGCAACCTGCTCTACGCACTCGGCCGGCTCACCGAGCCGCTCTATCGCCCGATCCGGCGAATTCTCCCCGACTTCGGCGGGATCGACTTTTCGCCCCTGGTCGTGCTGTTGCTGATCATGATGCTGCAGCGCGTCCTGCTGCCGCTCCTGTTCTTCGGCCCCGCGCCCGCACCTTATTAGGCGAGAGGGTGGCGGCCGAGATCATCGACGGGAAAGCCTTTGCGGGCCGGCTGCGCGGCCGCGTCGCAGCCGGCGTCGATCAATTCCGGGCGGCGACCGGACGGGGGCCCGGCCTTGCCGTGGTCCTGGTCGGCGCCGATCCGGCGAGCGAGCTTTATGTCCGCTCCAAGGGCAAGGCGACGCTCGCAGCGGGGATGGAGAGCTTCGAGCATCGCCTGCCTGCCTCGACGCCGCAGGACGAGCTCGTCGCCCTGGTGCGCCGACTGAACGAGGATGAGACCGTCGACGGCATCCTCGTCCAACTCCCGCTTCCCGGCCAGATCGACGAGAAAGCGGTGATCGAGGCGCTCGATCCCGCCAAGGACGTCGACGGGTTCCACCCGGTCAATGCCGGCCGGCTCGCGATCGGCGAGCCGGCTCTGGTGCCGTGCACGCCGCTCGGCTGCCTGATGCTGCTCCGGGACCGGCTGGGCGACCTCGCCGGGCTCGACGCGATCGTGCTCGGGCGCTCGAACATCGTCGGCAAGCCGATGGCGCAGCTGCTCCTCCAGGAAAGCTGCACCGTCACGATCGCCCATAGCCGCACCCGCGACCTTCCCTCCGCCGTGCGTCGCGCCGACATCGTCGTCGCCGCCGTCGGCCGGCCCGGGATGGTCCAGGCCGACTGGCTGAAGCCGGGGGCGACGGTGATCGACGTCGGCATCAACCGGGTCGACGGCGCTCTCGTCGGCGACGTCGACTTCGCCTCCGCCTCCGAAGTCGCCGGGGCGATCACGCCCGTGCCCGGCGGCGTCGGCCCGATGACCATCGCCGTCCTCCTGCGCAACACCCTGGTCGCCGCCCACGCCCGCGCCGGCCTGCCGCCGCCCGCTCTATGAACGAGCTCGGCACCCTCTTCGTCTCGGCGTTCGTCACCTTGTTCGTGATCATCGATCCGCCGGGCTGCGCGCCGATCTATGCCGGGCTGACCCGCGACGCGCCGCCTGCGCAGCGCCGCGGCATGGCGATGCGGTCGGTCCTGATCGCCGGCGGCATCCTCATTTTTTTCGCCCTGCTCGGCGAAGACCTTCTCGAGGTGCTCGGCATCGGCCTGCCGGCGTTCCGGATCGCGGGCGGGATCATGCTGTTCATGATCGCGCTCGACATGGTGTTCGAGCGGCGCACCGCCCGGCGCGAGCACCGCGCTTTGGAGGTCAGCGCCACGCCGGAGATCGAGGACATCTCCGTGTTCCCGATGGGCATACCGATGATCGCGGGCCCCGGCTCGATCGCCTCGATCATGCTGCTCGTCGGCCGCAGCGACGGCCTCGACCAGACCCTGGTGGTCTTCGCCGCCCTTGCCGCCGTCCTCCTCCTGACCCTGCTGGCCCTGCTCGCCGCCGGGCCGCTGATGCGCCTGCTCGGCCACAAGATGGAGGCGATGCTGACGCGGCTGCTGGGCGTCATCCTCGCCGCGCTCGCCGCCCAGTTCGTGATCGACGGGATCAACCGGGCGATCAGCGTCTGACCACGCGCCACATCCGGTAGGGCGAATCGCGCGGAAGCGGCACCGGTGCGAGCCAGGCCGGCACGCTGCCCCTCGTCAGCTGCCGGTAGAAGCCGTTCGGCGCCTCCACCGCGTAGACGGTGGATTCCGACAGGTTCGGGCAGATCAGCACATAGTCGATCCGGTAGCGCTCGACCGTCCGGAGCGCGTTTTCCGGCGTGCCGCGCCACGTCCGCATCACGTCGAGGATCTGAACCGCATTGCGGTGATAGGGGCCGATGATCGCATTGTGGTGCGTCACCGTGATCAGCCGGGGCCCGAGATCGACGAAGGTGAGGACGTTGCCCCTGGGCAGCAAGGCGATCGGCCGCAGCGCCGCCATGGTCGGGCATTGCGAATTGGCGGCGCGGACCAGCGGCCGGCTTTTGCCCGGCGGGTCCGGGGCCCAGTGGGTGACGTAGAGCGTGCCGATGCCCGAGATGATGAGGAAGGTCGCGACCGCCGCGACGACCCGCACGACCGGCGGCGTGCGCCGCATGAACCAGCCGATCACCAGCCAGGCGAAGGCGGTGGCGCCTGGGACCGAGAGCAGCTGCGCCGCCGGCCCGGCGCGGCTCTGCCACAGCAGCAGGGAAGCCGCCGCGGCCGCGAGCACGAACAGGGCCGCCCACGGGATCAGCTTCGCCGGTTCGCGGCGGTGGCGCAGCAGCATGAAGAGATAGCCGACGAGGCCGATCACCGGCAGGGTCGCGGTCACCGCCGCGGTCTTCCAGCCGTGGCGATAGAGCGGCATCGCTTCGCGCACCCGGTTCAGCCACAGCCGCTCGAGCTCGGGCGTCGACTGCTCGAGCCGGCCGAGGCAGTGCGGCCACATGTGAGCGAAGAAACCGGCGATCACCGCGCCGCCGGCCGCTGCGGCGGCGAGGCGCGCCGGCCGGCTTTCCGGCGACCAGGCGGCGAGCGCCACCGCGACGCCGCCGGCGAGCACCATCGCCGACAGCCACACCGGCGACAAAGCGTCGCAGACGGGGCCGCTATTGTCCCAAGAGGTGAAGACCAGCCAGGAAAGGCAACAGCCACCGGCCAGGCTCGCCCCATAGGCGAACAGCCTTTTCGCCTCGGCCCGATCGCGGATCCACATCAGTCCCGCCACCGCGCCCGCGATCGCGAGATAGGGCAGCATTTCCAACCCGATGGTCAGCGACCCCGCGGTGGCGAGGCCGAGGACCGCGCCGCCGCGCGCCCGCTTCGGATCGGTCAGCGCCATCGCCAGCAGCGCCACCATCGCCAGCTGCCAGCCATGATGGTCGATCCGGAGCGGGACCCACATGCCGCGGGCCGAAGGCGCGCAAAGCAGCAAGGCGATCGCGAGGACATAGGCGGCCGGAGCGATCAGCCGGCGGGCGGCCACCGCGAGCGCCGCCATCGTCACGCCCATCGGCAGCAGAGGCGCGATCGCTACCGCAACGCGTTCCGCCGCCGCGCCGCCGATCAGCGGCATCAGCAGCAGCTTGATCCCCGCGATCGGCAGGTCGACGAGCCGCGACCAGTGGATGTTGGCGCCGTCCGGCGGGTTCATCCGATATTGGCGCAGATCCCACCAGCCCTGGCCTTCGAGCAGGGCCCGGACCTGCACCATGCGCATATTGTCGTCGGTGTCGCCGAGGGCGAAGAAGCGGATTCCGTTCAGCCGCTCCCAGACCAGCCAGATCGCCGCGCCGACCCAGAACAAGGCGACGAGCGCGCGCCAGTGATCGTCGGCGAACCCGACCAGCCACTCCCCGTCCTTCCCGTGCCTTCCCGCCTGCAATCTCGTCCCCGCTTTCCAAGCCGTTCCCGGCGCATTAGTCGCTCGCTGGCAAACGGCAAGGGCGGCGGATATGGGCGCGGCGTGGAGCGGCTGAGCAAGCATCGCGATCTGCTCGCGCAGATGATCCGCTTCGGGCTGACCGGCGGTCTGCTGACCGTGCTCGTCGCCGGCGGCTACTGGATCGTCGCCGAGCTGTTCGGCGTCGAGCCGATGCTGTCGATGACGCTCAACTACCTCGTCTTCACCGCGCTCGGCTATGTCCTCCACAGCCGCTTCAGCTTCCGCGGCCATGGCGGGCGCGACAGGCCGCATCTGCGCACCGTGCGCTTCTTCACGGTGAACACCACCGGCTTCCTCGCCAATCAGTTCTTCGTCTGGCTGCTCGTGAAGCACCTCGGAGGGCCGACCTGGTGGCCGGTCATCCCGATCCTCTTCGTGACGCCGTTGCTCACCTTCGCGCTCAACCGGCGCTGGGTGTTCGCCTGAGCTTATCGCCGGGCGGCGCCCTGACCACGCGGTAGAGGACGCTGGTGCCGCTCCGCCAGATCGGCTGGAGGTCCGAAGCGAAGCCCGGATCGAAGGGCGGGGGATCGATCGTCCAGACATAATCGAAGGCGTCGCGCGGGAAATGGGCCATCGCCTCGTTCGCGGTGAGCCAGACCTCGCGACGGCAGGGACGGGGAGTCACCACCTCGGAGGGGTCGCGCATGAACGGCCAGGCGTCGCGGTAGCGCACGTCGAGCAGCTGCGCCCCCGCCATCGTCCATTGGTCGTTCGAGAAAGCGTGGCGCCGGACGATCGCCATCCCGGGAAGGTGGAGCAGGCGGCTCATCGCCCACGGCTCGCGGCAGTTTCGGCCGACGAAAGAGACCATCCGCGCGCCGGCCGGCACGTGCCGGAGCGCCTCGAGGTTGCGGTCGAAGCTGCGGTCGTAGAGCACCATGCTGACCGTGGTCGCGCCCGTCCGAACCAGCACGAAGGCGAGCGCCACGGCTGCGACCCCCTTCATGAAGCGCGGCCGGATGCCTTCGGGGAAGCGGATCGCGATCAAGGCGACCGCGACCAGATAGGGCGCGAGCCGCATGTCCGCATAAGCCGATCCGAACACGATCCGCGGCAGCGCCATGAACACCAGCGACAGGAAGAGGACGGAGGCGGCGAGGTTGCGCGAGAAGTGGATCCGGCGGCTCACCATCGCCCAGAAGATGACGAGGCCGGTCAGAGCGAGGCACGCCTGGTCGAAATATTCCCAGCGGTCCCGCAGGGCCATGCGCAGCCAGTCGAGCTTGGCGTCGAAATTGAGATAATCGGCGGTGACCCCGCGCGAGCCGCTGCTCCTCCAGAGCATCATCAGGGCGATCGGCGGGGCCAGGGCGAGGCAGTGCCAGGCGGCGACGAGCCCGGCCATGAACAGCCCGCGGCCGCGATCGAACTGACGGACCAGCTCGGCCGAGAATGCGAGCACGCCCAGCGTCCCCCACCCGAAGGCGTGGCAGACCCAGAGCAGCACGGAGACCGGCACCATGAAGAGCGCGCGCAGCCGCGTCCGCCCGAGCCGGGCCAGCCGCAGCCACAGCCCGAAGGCGAGCAATGCCAGCGCCATCGACAAAGCGTAGTTCACGAACCCGAACAGGAACGGGAAATTGTAGGCGAACGGGACCGCGAAGAGGGCGGTGGGCGGAATCCGGCCGTGCACCTCGCGCGCGACCCAGAGCAGGCCGGCGACGGTGAGAGCCGGGATCGTGATGACGATCAGCTTCACCGCCAGCTCGAGCCCGAAGATTGCGGCGAGCGGCATCACCAGAAGGTCGACGCCGAGATTTCCGATCAGCCGCCACTCGAACGTGTAATAATGCTGGAGGGCGGCGGAGGTCGCGCCGTCGAGCTGGACCCGGTACCGCCCCATATGGCCGGGGAGATCGAGCAGGGGCGGTACGTCCGGCCACAGCAGAGGCACCGCCGAGACCAGCACCAGCAAGGCGACGGCCCACCGCCGCTCCCACCAATGGAAAGGGGGAGGCGCCACGATCAGCTCGGGTGGCGGGGCGGGATCACCTGCCGCGTTTGCCCCCCGCGCGCGCGCGCGGTCAAGCGGGCGCCGGGCTGCGTCTCAGCGCGGCACTATTCGGCGGCAAGGTGCCACTGGGGCGGCTCCTCGGCCGCGCGCAGCCGCGCTTCCTCCTCGAACATGTAATCGCGGGTCATAGGCACGGCGTCGCGGCGGCGCAGGAACTGGATCTGCCAATTGCCCATGCCGCCGTAGCGGAAGGCCGATTCGGATCCGGCGAGGTAGAACAGCCACATCCGGTAGAAGCGCTCGTCGTAGAGGGCGACGATCTCCTCCTTGTGGGCGACGGTGCGGCGGTACCATTCCTCCAGCGTGTGGGCGTAGTGGAAGCGCATCGCCTCGACGTCGGCGGTGATCAGCCGGTTCTTCTCCGCCTCGGTGACCAGCTCTGAAAGCGCCGGGATGTAGCCGCCGGGGAAGATGTACTTCCGGGTCCATTTGTCGGTCACGCCTGGCTCGCCGAGGCGGCCGCAGCAATGCGAGACCATCACGCCGTCGGGCTTCAGCAGATCGTGGCACTTCCTGAAGAAGCCCGGATAATGCGGCGTGCCCAGATGCTCGATCAGGCCGACGTTGAGGATCCGGTCGAACGGCCCCTCGACGTCGCGATAATCCATCAGCTCGAACTTCACCCGATCGGAGACTCCGGCCTCGGCGGCGCGCTCGCGGCTGAACTCGATCTGGTCGGGGGCGAGGGCGATGCCCAGCACATCGACGTCGTAGTGGCGGTGGAGGTAGAGCGCGGTGCCGCCCCAGCCGCAGCCGATGTCGAGCACCTTCATGCCGGGCTTGAGGTACAGCTTGGCGGCGAGATGCGCCTTCTTGTCGAGCTGCGCCTTTTCAAGCGTGTTCAGGACGTCCCGGTAATAAGCCATCGTGTATTGCCGGTCCTCGTCGAGGAACAGCTCGTAGAGGCGGCGGGTGAGGTTGTAGGTGTGCTCGGCATTCTGCCGGGAACGGGCCTTCCAGTTGATCTGGTCGAGCCGGCCGGCGAGGTAGCCGATCGTCTTCCTCAGCGCGCCCTTGGGCCTTAGCGGCCCCTGCCGCTCGATCGGCGCATTGTAGCGGATGAGCAGGATGAGGTCGCGTATGTCGCCCTTTTCGAACACCATCCGGCCATCCATGAACACCTCGCCGGCGCCGAGGCGGGGATCGCGGATGATCTGCGAGGAGGCGCCGCGGTCGGTGAAGCGCAGGCGAATGGGTCCGTGGGTCGGATCGGGCGAGCCGTAGCGATATTCCTTGCCGTCATGGTCGACGACGGTGAGCTCGCCTTTGGTGACGATCCGGCGGAGGGTTTTGTCGAGAAGCCACATGGCGGGGCAAGATAGCGGGCGAAATCCCGAGCGCAACCGGCCCGTCAGGCGATCGTCGGCTCGCCGGAAGCGACGACGCTGCCCAGGGCCGTCTCGATCGTGCACGCGAGGCCGTCCGCCTCGAAGGCGAGCGCCGCCTTGCCGCCGAGGTCGCCTGTGAGCCCGCGCTCGATCAGCCTCGAGCCGAAGCCCCGGTGCGCCGGCTCCGCGACGGCAGGGCCGCCGCGCTCCTTCCATTCGATCCGCAGCACGCCTTCATCCACCCGCCAGGCGATCGAGACCGTGCCGCCCTCGGCCGACAGCGCCCCATATTTGGCGGCGTTGGTGCTGAGCTCGTGGAAAGCCAGGGTGAGCGCCAGCGCCGCCCGCGGGGAGAGCATCAGCTCGTCGCCGGAAATCTCGAACCGGCCGCCGTCCGCCGACAGATGTTCGGTAGCGTCGGCGACCACGCGCGCGAGACTGGCGCCTTCCCAGTTCCGCGCGGTGAGCAGGCTGTGGGCGCGCGACAAAGCCAGCAGCCGCGCCTCGAAGCGGGCCCGCGCCTCGGCCAGCGGCACGTCGCCCTTCAGCGTCTGGTAGGCGATCGCCTGGACGGTCGCGAGACTGTTCTTCACCCGGTGATTCAATTCGTTGATCAGCAGCCGCTGGCGCTGCTCCGCCTGGGCGCGCTCGACCGCCGCCCAGGTCCGCTCGGCGACGTCGCGCGCCATCGCCGCCTCGGAGCGTCTCCAGTGTCGAGGGTGCGGCTCGTGGACGTAGAGCAGCGCCCTGAGCTCGCCGTCGCGGACCAGGGGGACGGTGATCAGCGCCCGCATGCCGAGCGCCTCCCAGGCGTCGCCGAGCTGGTTGGCGCTGAGCGGCAGCGCGCGGATGTCCGGTATGGCCAGCGTCTCGCCGGTGCGCAGGAAGGCGAGCGCCTCCGCGCCGAAGGAGCTGATCAGGCCGCTCTGGCCGCCGAGGCTCTGGGTGCCCGGGTTGCGGGTCCAGTCGCCGCGCACCACGACGGTGCCCTGCGCCTCGTCGATCTCGGCATAGCCGACCCGGCTCGCGCCGAGATAGCGGCCGAGCAGCTCGGTCGAGGCGCTCTTCACCTCCTCCGGATCGGTGAGGCCGCGCAGCCGGTCGGCGAGGGCGATCTGGAAGGAGAGGCGGCGCTCGGCGAGGAGAGCCTTGGTGATGTCGATGCTCTGGTTGAGGATCCCGGCGACGCTACCGTCCGCGCCGGCGATCGGCGTCAGACTATAGTTCCAGTAGGTCTCCTCGACCGTTTCGCCGCGCCGCATCGGCAGCATCTGCTCGTAGACCGACACGCCCTCGCCGGTCGCGAGCACCTCGTCGAAGCTTGGGCGCACCAGGTCCCATATGTCGTGCCAGACCTCCGCGGCCGGCCGGCCGAGCGCTTCCGGGTGCCGCTCGCGGAGCACCGGGGCCCAGGCGTCGTTGTAGAGGAGGCGGAGGTCCGGGCCCCAATAAAGCGCCATCGGCACGCTTGCCCTGAGGCAGAGATCGGCGGCGAACGTCAAAGCGGACGGCCACGACTCGCGCGGCCCGAGTGGGGTCACCCCCCAGTCGAAGCGCCGGACCATCTCCGCCATGCGCTCCGGCTGCTCTGCCGGAAGGACAAGCGAGTGCATGGCCATCGACGCTGGGACTCCCCTGAACGCACGCAACTGTAGCGGGCGCACCGGACACCAAAAAGGATTGAAAATCAATGACTGCCGAGAAGCGGCGCGTGTGCGGCCGCTCGCTGGCGGAACGGCGCGGTGACGGGAGCCCTGAACCTGCTACGATGGACGGGCGAAGGGGAAGTGGGTCGATGAGCCAAAGTGGTGTGCAAGCGAGCCTTTCGGCCCATCTGCGCCGCATCGCGGCCATGCTGGAGCGCCAGGCTGAGGCTCGAGAACCCGGCGCCGCTGTGGCCGGAGCAGGTGCGGGTCTGTGCTCCACGGCCGATCTCACGGCGCCACAAACAGCCGAGGGGTCGCCGCTTGCGCTGCTCTGTGCAACGTTCGACCTGACGCCGTTCGAGCGCGACGTGCTCCTTCTGTGCGCCGGGGTCGAACTCGACTCCGAATGCGCGGGCCTCGTCTCGCGGCTGCAGGACGGCTCGCCACCCACTTTCTCGCTGGCGCTCGGGGCACTGGCCGAGCCGCACTGGAGCGCGCTGCTGCCGACCGGAGCGCTCCGTTACTGGCGCCTGGTCGAGATCGCCGCCGGCCCCTCGCTGGTCGCAAGTCCGATCCGCATCGACGAGCGCATCCTTCACCACCTGGTGGGCCTCCAATATGTAGACGAGCGGCTCGGCGCGCGGGTCGCCGTCGCGGAACCGCCACCGGAGCTGGTGCCGTCGCACCGCGCCGTCGCGGAGCGGATCGCCGCAATCTGGCAGGCGGCGTATAGAGAAGGGAGCGGCCTGCCGGTTATCCAGCTGTGCGGCGCCGACCTGGCGGCGCAGGGAGACGTCGCCGCCTTCGCCTCCGCGCTTGCCGGCAGCCCGCTGCTCGTTCTGCACGCGTCCGCCCTGCCTGCAAACGACGAGGCGTCCGATCGCGTCTGGCGCCTCTGGGAACGCGAGGCGCTGATCGTCTCCGCCTCCCGGCTGCTTGTCCTGGACGTGCCGGCCGGCGCAGACGAAGCGGGCCCCCGGAGGCTCGATGGTCTGATCGAGGCGGCGGCCGGCCCCCTGATTCTGTCCACCACCGCGGAGCGCATGTCGGGCACACCCACGATGGTGACGCTCGAGGTCGATAGGCCGGCCTCCGACGAGCGGCTCGGCCTCTGGCAGAACAGCCTCGGCACCCACGCCGGCGACGCCGGCGATCTTCGCAGGCTGAGTTTCCAGTTCGATTTGACTCCTGCCGCGATCCGCGCGGTCGCGGCGGCGGCACTCGCCGACGCCTCTCCGGAGGGCGGGAATCTAGCCGAGGCTCTGTGGCAGGGCAGCCGCCGCGCGGCGCGGCGCGGTTTGGACGACGCCGGCGCCCGCGTCGAGGCCAAAGCGGGTTGGAACGATCTGGTGCTCCCCGAGCGCGAACGCGAGACGCTGGCCTCGATCGTCGAGCAGGTCCGCCATCGCCACGTCGTTCACGGCGACTGGATCTCTACCGGCTCAGCGCGTGCCGGCCCTGGCATCGCGGCCTTGTTCGCGGGACCGGGCGGGACGGGTAAGACGCTCGCTGCCGAGGTGCTCGCGGCCGAGCTCAATCTGGACCTCTACCGAATCGATCTCGGGGCGCTGGTCAGCAAATATATCGGCGAGACCGAGAAGAATCTGCGGCGGGTGTTCGAATCGGCCGAGGCTGGCGGTGCGATCCTGCTGTTCGAGGAGGCGGACGCACTGTTCGGCAGACGCGGCGAAGTCGGCGACAGCCATGACCGCTACGCCGGGATCGACGCCGGCTCCCTGTTCCGGCGGATCGAAACCTATTCGGGTCTGGCGATCCTCACGACCAATCTCAAGGCCGGAATCGATGAGGCATTCCTTCGGCGCCTGCGCTTCGTAGTGGAATTTCCCGCCCCGGATTGCGGCGCCCGCCGCCAAATCTGGGGTCGGGCCTTTCCCGCCGGAACGCCGCGCGAAGGGCTGGACTATGAACGGCTGGCGCAGCTCGAGGTCAGCGGCGGCTGCATCCGCGACATCGCACTCGGCGCCGCCTTTCGCGCGGCCGCCGATGGGTCGGCCGTGTCGATGGATCATGTCCGCCAGGCCGCGCGGGCGGAATATGCCAAGTTGGGAAAGGAATTGACCGCAGCCGAGACGAGGGGATGGGAATAGGGCCTGCCGCGATCCCGGCGGTCTCGGTTCAGGCCAGCGCCGCCTGCTTCTCCTCGGCGATCCGGTCGAGCTCGGCGCGGCTTTTCCTCTCGGCGGCGGACTTGAGCTGGCCGCAGGCGGCCATGATGTCGCGGCCGCGGGGCCGACGGATCGGCGCCGAAATGCCCGCCTCGAAGACGATCTCCGAGAAGCGCCGCACCCTTTCGCCGTCCGAGCATTCGTAGGGCGCTCCGGGCCAGGGGTTGAACGGGATCAGGTTGACCTTGGCCGGCAGCTTGTACTTGCGGAGCAGCCGGACGAGCTCGCGCGCGTCTTCATCGCTGTCGTTCATCCCCTTCAGCATGACATATTCGAACGTGATCCGGCGGGCGTTGTTGGCACCGGGATAAGCCGCGCAGGCTTCGAGCAGCGCCTCGATCCCGTATTTTCGATTGAGCGGCACGATCTCGTCGCGCACTTCCTTGGTCACCGCGTGGAGGCTGACGGCGAGGTTGACTCCTATCTCCTCCCCCGCCCGCGCCATCATCGGCACCACCCCGGAGGTCGACAGCGTGATCCTCCGCCGCGAGAGACCGAGACCGTCGCCGTCCATCACGATCTTGAGCGCGTCCCGGACATTGTCGAAATTGTAGAGCGGCTCGCCCATGCCCATCATCACGATGTTGGAGAGCATCCGCCCCTCCGGCTGCGAAGGCCATTCGCCGAGCGCGTCGCGCGCCAGCATCACCTGGCCGACGATCTCGCCCGCCTCCAGATTGCGCACCAGCCGCATCGTGCCGGTGTGACAGAAACGGCAGTTCAAGGTGCAGCCGACCTGGCTCGACACGCAGAGCGTGCCGCGGTCGGCGTCGGGGATGAACACCATCTCGAAATCGTGGCCGTCGGCCGTCCTCAGCAGCCATTTGCGGGTGCCGTCGGTCGAGACCTGCTCGACCACCACCTCGGGCCGGCCGACGACGAAGCGCTCGCCGAGCCAGGCGCGCTGCGGCTTGGCGATGTCGCTCATCGCCTCGAACGAGGTCGCTCCGCGATGGTAGATCTGGTGCCAGAACTGCTTGGCCCGGAGCTTCGCCTGGCGCTCGTCGAGCCCCGCCTCCCGCAGTGCGGCGCGGATCTCCGCCTTCGACAAGCCGACCAGGTCGACGCGCGCGTCTTCGCCCGCCGCCTTCGGGCGCGGCACGGGAACCGGGTCGATGTGACCGGGGATGGGCATCGGCGCTGTCATGAGACCGCCGATGTAGGCGAGGAGGCCGGCTTTTTCTAGGCCGTCCCGGAGGCGCCGAGATCGCCGCTGCCGCGGCCGATGACGGTCTCGACGCCGTCCTCGATGCAGACCACCGATCCCTGCGGCAGCGGATCGGCGACCGGCGCCCCGCATTCCGGCCGGTCCGGCGCGCCGGCCAGCATCCCGCGCAGCACCCGCGAGGAGATTCCGTGCATGACGATCAGCCGGTCTCCGGTCTGCGAGACGGTGTCCTCGAGCCAGGAGCGCAGGCGCCGGGCGATGTCGTCATACCATTCGCCGCCGGGCGGACGGCAGGTGAAGAGCCCCGCTTGGGCGTCGACGAAGCCGCCATGCGCCTTGGCGATCTCTGCGTAGAACCGCCCGCCCCAGCCGCCCATCTCCATCTCCGACAGTCGGGGGTCGGTCCGCGCCTGGTGCCAGTCGAGGCCGAGATGCTCGGCGGCGATCGCCAGCGTCTGCAGCGCCCGGCCGGTCGGAGAAGCCCAGAGCGCCAGCTTGGGCTTCGGCCCCAGCTGCCCTGCCAGCGCGGCGCCGATCTCTTCCGCCTGGGCGAAGCCGGCGCGGGTCAGCGGCGTATGCTCGCTCTCGCCCTGCATCCGCCGGACGGCGTTGAACACGGTCTCGCCGTGGCGGGCGATATAATATTTCATCTGCGGCGGCAGGCGATCGCGGCGGCGTCGATCGCCGTCGCGGCTCCGCGCAGGCGATAGAGGTCGCGCATCTGGGCGCCGCGCGCGGTCCGCGTCTCGACGCTCATCTCCACCCCGGAGCGCATCGCGGCGACGATCTCGGCGTCGGCGCGCGCGTCCGGCGCCCAGGCGTCGCGGGGCCCGGAAAGGAGTTGGAAGGTGCGCCCGTCGATCCGGAGCAGCACCGCGGAGCCGGGTCTCTTCTCGCTGCCGAGCCGGACATGGAGCTGCCCGCCGATGCCGCGCCCCGGCCACCAGCCGACCGATGCGAAGGGCCGCGCCGCGCGCTCACCCTGCTGCCCCGGCTCGGAGATCGCGAAGCAGCGCTCATTGTCGCGAAACGCGCCCCAGAAATACCAGGTGCCGAGCGGGCGGCGCTGGGCGAGTGCAGGCGCCGCCATTGCAAGCATTAGGAGGGGTACGATCAGCCTGCGCATGGCGCGCTGATCCCGCCTCCGCAGCCGCAATGCAACGATTATCCCCGTTTATGCGCCGTTCAGGAAGCATGCTGCACTGCACAAATCGGGACGTCCGTCCCATTCCGATCGGGACGTCCGTCCCCAACTTGAATATCAAAAGGACCTATTCATGCGTAAGATCATCGTCGCCGCCCTTCTCGCGGGCGGCCTCGCCACTCCCGCTTTCGCGCAGGACGCGGCGCCCTTCTCGGGCTTTCACGTCGAGGGCATCGTCGGTTACGATACTACCGACGTCGAGGGCGAAGGAACCAACGGCATCGTCTATGGCATCGGTGCCGGCTACGACATCCAGTCCGGCAACCTCGTGTTCGGCATCGACGGCGAAGCCAGCAAGTCGACCCTCGACGAGTGCGTCGCCAGCGTCGACGTGACCGGGGACGAACTCTGCGCCGAGGCCGGCCGGGAGCTCAGCGTCGGCGGCCGCCTCGGCTTCGTCGTCGGCTCGAACGCCCTGGTATATGCGCGCGCCGGCTACACAAATGCGCGCGTCAACATCGATTACGACCACCCGACCAACAACACGCTCGATCTGAACGAAGGCGACAATCTCGACGGCGTCCGGGTCGGGGGCGGCGTCGAGCTGGCGCTCGGCACCAACGCCTTCGTTCGCGCCGAATATCGCTATTCGAACTACGAGCAGGGCTTCGATCGCCACCAGGCGGTCGGCGGCTTCGGCTTCCGCTTCTGACGCCACCCGTCAGACAGAAGGCCGGGGCGGCGACGCCCCGGCCTTTTTTTGTGGACGAACCGCGCGCGCCTCTAGCCCGCCGGGGATCGCGGCTCTACTGTTCCTCGCAAAGCACCATCTTTGGGGGACTTCATGAAGGCGACGATCGAACGGGCCACGCTCCTCAGGAGCCTTGGTCACGTCCATTCGGTGGTGGAGCGCAGGAACACCATCCCGATCCTCTCCAACGTGCTGATCGAGGCGCATGAGGACGGCACGCTGCGGCTGATGGCAACCGACCTCGATCTCCAGATCAACGACACCGTCGAAGCCCAGGTCCAGCAGCCCGGCGCGACCACCGTCGCAGCCCACACCTTGTTCGAGATCGCCCGCAAGCTCCCGGAGGGCTCGCAGGTCGAGCTCAGCGCCGCCGAGGGCAAGATGCAGGTCAATGCCGGCCGCGCGCGCTTCAACCTGTCGACCCTGCCGCGCGACGATTTCCCGGTCATCGCGGAAGGCGACCTGCCGACCCGGTTCGAGCTCCCGGCCGCCACCCTGCGCCAGGTCATCGACAAGACACGCTTCGCGATTTCGACGGAAGAGACGCGCTACTATCTGAACGGCATCTTCCTTCACGTCTCCGACGAGGCGCAGCCTGTGCTGAAGGCGGCCGCCACTGACGGGCACCGCCTTGCGAGGGTGACCGTGCCGCGGCCCGCCGGGGCCGAGGGCATGCCGGACGTGATCATCCCGAGGAAGTGCGTCGTCGAGCTCAGGAAGCTGCTGGACGAGGTCGACGGCACCGTGCAGATTTCGCTCTCCGAGACCAAGGTCCGCTTCGGCCTCGGCAATGCGATCCTGACCTCGAAGCTGATCGACGGCACCTTTCCCGACTATAGCCGCGTCATCCCGACCGCGAACGACAAGCTGCTGCGGATCGACCCGCGGTCGTTCGAGGAGGGCGTCGATCGGGTCGCCACCATCGCCAGCGAGAAGACCCGCGCGGTCAAGATGTCGCTCGACCGCGACAAGGTGACCCTCTCGGTGACCTCGCCGGAGAACGGCACGGCTGCCGAGGAGGTCCCCGGCGACTATGCGTCCGAAAGCCTCGAGATCGGCTTCAACGCCCGCTATCTGCTCGACATACTCGGCCAGATCGAGGGCGACCATGTCGAGATGCACCTCGCCGACCCCGCCGCCCCGACCCTCCTCCGCGAGAACGACAAGGCCCCCGCACTCTACGTCCTGATGCCGATGCGCGTGTGAGGCCTGATCTGATCTCAGAAGTTTTTTTGGCGCGCAGAGACGCAGAGGCGCAGAGCGACGGAGCCATTGATCCGGCGCGGAGCGCCATTCGTGTCGAGCATAGGCTGTAAGTCGTGACTTCGCCGCTGGTGCGGTCTCTCTGCGCCTCTGCGTCTCTGCGCGCACCCTCCTTCTTCTCTTTCCCCGCCGCGCGCTTACATTGACAGGGAAGGCCTCGGCTGTTAGCCGCCGCGGCTTGCCTAAAACACTGGATTTCCCGGGAGCTGCCCAATGGCGCGCGTGACCGTCGAAGATTGCGTCGACAAGATTCCGAACCGTTTCGATCTCGTCCTGCTCGCCGCGCAGCGCGCGCGGCAGGTGTCGGGCGGCGCGGAGCTGACCATCGAGCGCGACCGCGACAAGAATCCGGTCGTCGCGCTGCGCGAGATCGCCGAAGAGACGGTGAAGCCGAAGCATCTCGAAGAAGCTCTGGTCGGCTCGCTGCAGCGGGTTCAGGTCGACGAGGACGACGCGCCGGACGAGGTCGGCTCGCTGTCGGCCTCGGCCGAGGCGCTGCGCCTCACCGCCGCCGCGCCGCCGCGCAACACCAATTCGGGCGGCGACTACGAATAATCGCGTCCACTTCGTCCAGTTCGAAACGGCGATAGGCCGCTGCGCCCTCCTGTGGCGCGGCGGTCTTGTCGTAGGTGCGGCCTTGCCCGAGCGCGACGAAGAGCGGATGCGCGAGCGCCTGGCGACGCGCTTTCCCGGCGCCGTCGAGGCCGGTCCACCCCCGTTCGTGGCCGAGGCCATTGCGCTCGTCGTGCGCCTGCTTGGCGGCGAGAAGGTCGACCTCGCCGGCATCCCGGTCGAGCCCGAAGGCGCTTCGGAGCTGGAAAGGAAGGTCTACGAGGCGGCGCGCCGCATTCCCTGCGGCGAGGTGCGGACCTATGGCGAGGTCGCCCGCGAGATCGGAGCTCCCGGCGCTGCGCAGGCTGTCGGCGCAGCCTTGGCCCGCAATCCGATCCCGATCGTCGTGCCTTGCCATCGCGTGCTCGCTTCGGGTGGCCGCAGCGGCGGCTTCTCTGCACCGGGCGGCATCGACACCAAGTTCAGGATGCTGGAGATCGAGGGCGCGCGGCGCGCAGATGAGGCCGGTCTGTTCGATGCTCTGCCTTTGGCGGTGAAGCCGAGGGCTTAAGCGGCCCTTTCGGTGGCGGGCAGCTCGGCGCGGTCGACCCAGTCCAGGTCGCCGATGGTGAGAGGGCGGCCGTCGGCCGCCCGCACCGCCATCTGCTCGACAGGCGACCGGGTGATCCGGTCCACAAGCACGGGGTTGGACGGCACGCCTGAAACCCAACGCTCACCCCACTGGCGAAGCGCGATCAGCACTGGCAGCAGCGCCTTGCCCTTGTCCGTGAGCCGGTAGACGATCTTGCGGCGGTCGGCGGAATCGGCCTGACGCTTCAATATGCCGTGCTCGACCAGCCTGCCGAGCCGGTTGGAGAGGATGTTGCGGGCGATGCCGAGGGTCGACTGCAACTCCTCGAAATGCTGGAGGCCGTTGAACGCCCCGCGGAGGATCAGGAACGACCAGCGCTCGCCCACCACTTCGAGTGCGGCAGAGATGCCGCATTCGCCGTAGATCGCCTTCAGGCTCTCTGCCTTCACCATTTGAAGAACCTAGCCTTTTTCCATCATCGCGCCATCCTGCATTTTTCCGTTGCGAAGAGCAACCGAGGGCGGCGTGCGCGGATTTTTGCGTTGCAACATGGGGGCGCCGCACCACATGGTGGGACTGTGCTCAGGCAGTACGAACTGATCGAGCGGGTCAAATCCTACGATCCGGACGCCGACGAGGCGCTGATCAACCGCGCCTACGTCTTCTCGATGAAGGCGCACGGCAGCCAGACGCGCGCTTCGGGCGACCCCTATTACAGCCATCCGATCGAGGTCGCGGGCATCCTGACCGACCTCCATCTCGACGACGAGACGATCGTCACGGCGATCCTCCACGACACGATCGAGGACACCCTCGCCACGCCCGAGGAAATCGAGAGGAGGTTCGGGCCGAGCGTCGCGCGCCTGGTCGACGGCGTCACCAAGCTTTCGCGGATCGAGGCCCAGAGCGAAAGCCAGCGCGCCGCCGAGAACCTCAGGAAGTTCCTGCTCGCCATGTCCGGAGACATCCGGGTGCTGCTGGTCAAGCTGGCCGACCGGCTGCACAACATGCGCACCCTCCATTTCATCTCGAACCAGGACAAACGCCGCCGCATCGCCCGCGAGACGATGGACATCTACGCGCCGCTCGCCGAGCGGATCGGCATGTACGAGTTCATGACGGAGATGCAGACCCTCGCCTTCAAGGAGCTCGAGCCCGACGCCTACGCCTCCATCTCGAAGCGCCTCGAGCAGCTCCACAAGGGGGAAGGGGACCTGATCGAGCGCATCGCCCGGGGACTCAAGGCGCATCTGGAGGCCAACGGCATCGAGGCCGAGGTGCAGGGGCGCGAGAAGCATCCTTATTCGATCTGGCGCAAGATGGCCGAGCGCCATGTCAGCTTCGAGCAATTGTCCGACGTGATGGCGTTTCGCGCGATCGTCGGATCGGTCGAGGAATGCTATCGGACGCTCGGGCTGATCCACCAGCGCTGGCCGGTTGTGCCGGGACGCTTCAAGGACTTCATCTCCACGCCCAAGCGCAACGGCTATCGCTCGATTCACACCACCATCATCCACGACGAGCAGATGCGGATCGAGATCCAGATCCGGACCGAGGAGATGCACGCGCGGGCCGAGCACGGCTTCGCCGCCCACTGGGCCTACAAGGAAGGCAAGGAAGCTGCCGAGGCGCAGCACCCCTGGATCGACGATCTGCTCGAGATCCTCGAGCACGCCGCCACCGCCGAGGAGCTGCTCGAGCACACCAGGATGGCGATGTACCAGGACCGGATCTTCGCCTTCACGCCGAAAGGCGAGCTGATCCAGCTCCCCAAGGGCGCGACCCCGGTCGATTTCGCTTATGCCGTGCACACCGATCTCGGCGACCAGACGGTGGGCGCCAAGATCAACGGGCGGGTAATGCCGCTGCGCACGCCGCTCGACAATGGCGACCAGGTGGAAATCCTCGTCTCCAAGGCGCAGCATCCGCAGCCGGCTTGGCTGAGCTTCGTCGTCACCGGCAAGGCGCGCGCCAAGATCCGCCGCTTCGTCAAGTCCAAGGAGCGCGAGGAGACGGTCGCGCTCGGTCGCAAGATCTTCGACGAAATCGTCCAGCGCCTCCCCGCACCCCTAGGCTGGGAAGCGATGGCCGAGGCGCTGCGCCGCCTTCACTTTCACGACGACGGCGCCCTGATGGAGGCGATCGCGTTGAAGCGCGTGGACGACGTCCAGGTAATGGAGGCGCTGATGCCGGGCTCGACCGGCAAGGACGGGGTCAAGCCGCCGCCGCAGCGCCGCGCCATCTCGATCAAGGGGCTGACGCCCGGCGTCGCCTTCCAGCTCGCCGAATGCTGCCATCCCATTCCGGGGGACCGCATCGTCGGCCTGCGGCGGGAGGGCGAGGGGATCGAGGTCCACACCATCGGCTGCGACCGCCTCGCCGACGGCGTCGACGCCGATTGGGTCGACCTCGCCTGGGGCGACGAATCGGACGGCGGCACCGCGCGGCTGTGCATCGTCATCAAGCACGAGCCCGGCTCCCTGGCGATCGTCGCCGGCGTGATGGGCAATCACGGCGCCAACATCGTCTCGATGGACCAGACCGGCCGCGACGGCAGCTTTCACACCTTTCATCTCGACATCGAAGTCCATGACCTCCAGCATCTCATGCGGATCCTGGCGGCGCTTCGGGCGACCGACGTCGTCTCGATCGCCGAACGACTGTAAGGAGGAGCTTCTTATGCACAGCATCGACCGCCGCATGTTCCTCGCAGGCTCGGCTGCGCTGGCGCTCGCCGCGCCGGCTGAGCTCCTCGCCCAGGCGCGGCCGGGGCTGGTCATGTGGAAGGACCCGAATTGCGGCTGTTGCAGCCACTGGGCCGAACGCGTCCAGGCAGCGTTCGGCGAGCGGGTCCAGGTCGTGCCGGTCTCCGACATGCCGGCGGTGAAGCGGGCGCGCGGGGTGCCGGAGGACCTGTGGTCGTGCCACACCGCCTCGATACGCGGCCTGATTGTCGAAGGCCATGTTCCGCCCGCGGACATCCAGCGTCTGCTTGCCGCAAGGGGCCGTCCCTTCTCCGGCCTCGCCGTCCCGGGCATGCCCGCCGGTGCGCCGGGGATGGACGTGGGGCACAACCGCCGCCAGCCTTATCAGGTCGTCGCCTTCGGCCCGAACGGCCGGCGCGCGGTCTTCGCCCATCACGGCTGAGGCGCGGCTGATCGGGCCCATACAGAATTTTCTCGTTTTTTTTCCATAACTTGCTATAAGCCCCGCTCATTCGGCGATGGGCGACGCGACGCGCCACGCCGGGATTTTGGGGATCAGGATGGATTTTCAGGGCGGGGCTGACGCGGACGGCGTCAGCGGCGGCACCGGTACGGACGTGCTTCGCGGCGGCGGCGGCAACGATTCGATCTCGGACTATTCCAGCGGCGACGATCAGCTGTTCGGCGAGGACGGCGACGACCAGCTGTGGGTCGACCGCACCGCCCCCGGGCTCGCCACCGTCGCCCTGCTGGACGGCGGCAACGGCGACGATCGCCTCGGCTTCCGCGGCTTCAGCGTCGACGATGGCGGCGACCGCAGCCACGCCTCCAGTCAGGTGACGATGAACGGCGGCGAAGGCGCCGACTATTTCTATCTGAGCGACGCCAATGTCGCCGTCATCGACGGAGGCCCGGGCGACGATCACGTCGCGATCGACCTGTTCGGCGCATACGCGATCACGCTCGGCGCGGGCCGCGACCTCCTCGAGCTCGCGGATCCGCGCAACTTCTTCTTCACCGGGCGTCGCGTCGCGGTCACCGACTTCGCGACCGGCGCCGGCGGCGACCGGCTCGATCTCATCGACTATGTCGCGGACCTCCTGTTCGGATGGGATCCCGCCACCAACCCCTTCGGAGCCTATCTCCGAATCGCACAGCAGGGGGCCGATGCGGTCCTGCAAATAGATCGCGGCGGCGCCTTCGACACGGCGGGCTTCCTGACCGTGCTCACGTTCGAGAACGACACCGCGAGCGCATTCACGGCCGAGAATCTGGGCGGCTGGGCGCGCGACGGCTCCGCCGTCGCCGGCGTGACCTTCCCTGTGACCATCGGAAACGATTTCATCATCGGCCTGTCGGGCAGCGACGTCGTCGCCGGGTCGGACGGCGCCGACCGGATCCGCGGCGGTGCCGGCAACGATCGCCTCGAGGGCGGCGAGGGCGCCGACGTCATCTTCGGCGAGTTCGGGAATGACGAGCTTATCGGCGGCGCCGGCAACGACCAGCTCATCGACAGGCATCACGGCGACGACACGCTGCACGGCGGCGCCGGCAACGACCTGGTTTACGTGCAGCGCGAGGCCGGCGCGGTCAGCCGACTCCTCCTCGACGGCGGCGACCACGACGATTACGTGAGCTACATCGGCGCGGTGGGCTCGTCGGCGGAGACCGTCCTGCTCGGCGGCAGCGGCAATGACAGCATCGTGCTGAACGGCGATCAGGGCGCGATCATCGATGCCGGACCGGGGGACGATAATGTTCTCATCTATCTCAGCAGCGGCCGTTTCGAGTTGCAGCTCGGATCGGGAGCGGACACGGTGGCACTCGGTTTCGATTCGCAGCGCGACGGCACCGCCGCCTTCATCGTCCGCGACTTCCAGGGCGGCGCGGGCGGCGATCTGTTCAGACTTGATCCAACTTTCGACGGCTATTGGACGGACTGGGACGGCGCTACCAGCCTCTTCAAGACCGGTCATTTGAAGCTGGTCCAGCAGGGCGCCGATACATTGCTGCAGATCGACCGCAACGGCGGGGGAGACGGTTTCATGGATTTCGTGACCTTTCGCGGCGCCACGTCGGGGGGCGTCTCCCAGAACATGCGGGGCGCGAACCTCGCGCCCGCGGCCGCCGCGCCGACGGACGGCGACGACACGATCGAAGGGACTCCCGGCGACGACATCCTCGACGGCCTCAAGGGCGCGGACACCATCCATGGCCGCGCCGGCAACGACCGGCTCGCCGGCGGCGACGGCAATGATCGCCTGTTCGGCGAGGAGGACAACGATACGCTGAGCGGCGGGGCGGGCGACGATTTCCTCGCTGGCGGTATCGGCAACGACATCCTCGACGGTGGCGCCGGAGCCGATCGCGCCGAGGGCGGCGCGGGGGACGACGTCTATTATGTCGATGCGGCAGGGGACGTGGCCTATGAGCTCGCCAACGAGGGGAGCGACCTTCTGATTACCAGGGTCGGCTACACCCTCGGCGCCAATATCGAGAAGATGCAGGCGGCCCTGGTCGGCGGGACGGATCCTATCACGCTGACCGGCAACGCGCTCGGCAACACAATCTGGGCGACGTTCGGCGCCAACGTCCTCGACGGCGGGGCCGGAGCCGACGTGATGTACGGCTATGGCGGCAACGACACTTATTATGTCGACAATGCCGGCGACGTGGCCGTCGAGTTCGAAGGCCACGGAACCGACCTGGTCGTCACCAGCGTCAACTTCGCGCTCGGCGCGAACATCGAGAATATCCAGGCGAGCTTCATCCCCGGGACCGCCGCGCTGACCCTGGCCGGCAACGCGCTCGGCAACACCATCTGGGGCACGTTCGGCGCGAACGTCCTCGACGGCGGCGCCGGAACCGACGTGATGTACGGCTATGGCGGCAACGACACTTATTATGTCGACAATGCCGGCGACGTGCCGATCGAGTTCGAAGGCCACGGCACGGATCTGGTAGTCACCAGCGTCAACTTCGCGCTCGGCGCGAACATCGAGAATATCCAGGCGAGCTTCATCCCCGGCACGGCCGCGCTGACCCTGGCCGGCAATACGCTGGGCAACACGATCTGGGGCACGTTCGGCGCCAACGTGATCGACGGCGGCGCGGGGGCCGACGTGATGTACGGCTATGGCGGCAACGACACTTATTATGTCGACAATGGCGGCGACGTCGCGATCGAGTTCGAAGGTCACGGCACCGACCTCACCGTCGCCTCGGTGAATTATGCGCTCTCGGCGAACGTCGAGAACCTGCAGGCGGCCTTCATCCCGGGCACCGCCGCGCTGGCATTGTTCGGCAATGCGGTCGGCAACACCATCTGGGGCACGTTCGGCGCCAACGTCCTCGACGGCGGGGCCGGAGCCGACGTGATGTACGGCTATGGCGGCAACGACACTTATTATGTCGATAATGCCGGCGACACGCCGGTCGAGTTCGAAGGGCACGGCACCGATCTGGTCGTCACCAGCGTCAGCTATGCGCTGGCGGCCAATGTCGAGAACATGCAGTCCAGCTTCATTCCCGGGACCGCCGCGCTGACCCTGGCCGGCAACGCGCTGGGCAACACGCTCTGGGGGAATTTCGGCGACAATTCGATCGACGGCGGCGCGGGCGCGGACACGATGTACGGCTATGGCGGCAACGACACTTATTATGTCGACAATGCCGACGACCGGCTTCTGGAGGCGGAAGGGCATGGCACCGACGTCGTCGCCACCACGGTCAGCTACGTCCTCGATCCCAATGTCGAGAATCTGCAGGCGGCCTACATCCCGGGCACGGTTGCGCTCTCCTTGACCGGCAACGCGTTGGGCAACGTCATCTGGGGCAATTTCGGCAACAACGTCATCGACGGCGGCGCCGGCGCGGACATGATGTACGGCTTCGGCGGCGACGACACCTATTATCTGGACAATGCCGGCGACGGCATCGGCGAAGACGCCGGGGGTGGCAACGACACCGTCTCCACCGGCTTCAGCTACGTGCTCGGTGCGAACCTCGAGAATCTGGTGGCGACGGACGCCGGCAGCACCGCCCCGATAGCCCTCACAGGCAACGGCGCGGCGAACCTCGTCAGCGGCAATGCCGGCGCGAACGTCATCGACGGCAAAGCCGGCAACGACAGCTTGACCGGCGGGGCGGGCGCGGACGTGTTCGCCTTCACCACGGCCCTCGATCCGGCCGGCAATGTCGATACGATCGCGGATTTCAACGCCGCGGTCGACCGGCTCCGCCTGGCGGTGGGACCGGGCGACCCGTTTGCCGGACTCTCCGCAGGAGGGCTTTCGGCCGAGTCTTTCTACGTGGGTCCCGCTGCGACCTCTGCTGAGCATCGCATCATCTATTTTGCCGTCACCGGATCAATATATTACGATATTGATGGCGCCGGGGGCGCCACTCCAGTCGAGTTCGCGCGCATTGCGCCGTACACCGATCTCAAGACTTCGCATTTCGAGCTTCCCGGCACGAACGGAATGCACACGATCACGTCGCCGGCCGCGGTCAGCGTCGTCGAAAACAGCCCGGCCTCCCAGGTCGTCTACAAGGTGACGGCATCGGATCCCGAGGGCGACGCGCTGCTTTTCCACATCAGCAGCGTCAGTGAACAACATTTCAGCATCGATCCCCATACCGGCGAGGTCCGCCTCCTCACCGCGGCGGACTACGAAGCGGGAACGAACTACCAATTGCGCGTTTATGCGACCGACTCGAGCGGGCAAACCGCTTTGCGCGATGTCGCCTTGACCGTCACCGACGTCGCCGAGACTGGCCCGGTCTACCTGATCGGCGAGCAAGAGCCGAACGACTCCCCGGGGGCCGGACAGATCGTCGACAGGAACCAGATGGCTCCCAATTCGAACCCGGTCGTCCCGGACGCGGCACTGCCGTCTGCGACGATTTCGGGAACGATCTCGTCGGCGACCGACTTGGACACGTTCCGGATTCACCTCAATGAAGGCGAGCTCCTCATTCTCGACGTCGACGGGACCGACACGCTCGATGCCGAACTGCGCGTGACCTTCGGTATGCTCTCCACGGAGATCGCCCGGAACGACGACCCGGGCTCGTTCGACCCGGGTTCTACTGCCCATGCGGGCCTGTCGCACAACATGGATTCCGCGATCCGAGTCAGGGCGCCGTCGACCGGCACCTACGTCTTCCAGATTGCCTCCTTCCAGGAAGAAAACGGCAGCACCTCGCAGGGCGGGTACACGCTGCATGTCCTGGTCGGCCCGGTTGCGACCCCCGCCCAGATCGACGAGGAGAACATCCAGGCGCTGCTCTCCGGTGACAGCTGGGACACGCTGGCGCTGACATACGGCTTCACTACCAGCGCCAGCCAATACGGGCCTGGCGAGGGCGTGAACGAGATTGCCGCCGGGATGGCTGCGCTCAATGCGACCCAGCAGGCCGCGACGAACACCATCCTCGCTCATTATGCCAATCTGACCAACCTCACCTTCAGCGAGTTGACCGCATCGCCCGGCTCCGCGCACATGCGCTACGCCTTGTCGCTCGATCCCGACACGGCGCACGCTTATCATCCGGGGCCGGGAGACGGCGGCGACAGCTGGTACAACTCCGACAAGTACAGCAGCCCGACCGTCGGCAACTATCAATGGATGACCTTCCTGCACGAGACCGGGCACGCGCTCGGCCTCAAGCACGGCCACGAATCGCCGGCGCTGAGCCCGGACCGCGATTCGCTCGAATTTTCGGTGATGACCTACCGCTCCTATATCGGCTCGTCGCTCGACGACGACAGCGGCTTCTCGAACGAGACCTGGGGCTATCCGCAGACGCCGATGATGTACGACATCGCCGCGCTGCAGCGTCTCTACGGCGCCGATTTCAGCTTCAATGCGGGCAATACGGTCTATTCGTGGGATCCCAATAGCGGTGTCTTCTTCGTCAACGGAGCTGCCCAGTGGGCCCCGGGCGCCAATCGCATCTTCATGACCATCTGGGACGGCGGGGGCGTCGATACCTACGACGCCACCGGATACGGACAGGGCCAATTCCCGCAGGGCACGCACATCGATCTGCGCCCCGGCGAGTGGACGGTCCTCTCGTCTACTCAACTCGCCAATCTCGGCGACGGCGATTACGCCCGCGGAAACGTCTTCAACGCCCTTCTCTACAACGGCGACCCGCGCTCTCTGATCGAAAATGCGATAGGCGGGAACGGAGGCGACTGGCTCATCGCCAACGCGGCGGGAAATCGCCTTACGGGGGCCGGCGGTGCGGACGTATTCAGCTGGAGGTCGGCAGACGCCGCGGGGGTCGGCGACGGCGCCGACACGATCACCGACTTCGTGCGCGGCGTGGACAAGATTGATCTTGAAGGGATGGACGCGATCACAGGGACGCCGGGGAACGACCAGTTCGCTTTCATCGGCACCGCTGCCTTCTCGGGCGTCGCCGGCCAGCTGCGTTACGAAGTGGCCGGGAATCAGGTCCGTATCCTCGGCGATACTAATGGGGACGGTCTGGCGGACTTTCAGATCGGGCTGGACAACCTGTCCTTCCTGGACTCCAGCGATTTCATGGCGATTTGAGGGCCATGGCTGGGAGAGCTTTGATTTCGGTGGGGCTGATGGCCCTGGCGCCAATCCTCGGGACCGCTCAGGCTGCGACGATGGACGAATCCGGCATCAGGCCCGCGCGCGACGGGGACATTGCGATTGGCCAGGAGCTCGACGCCGCCCGCCGCGCCGGCACGCTCGCCGCCTACGACCTGTTCATCGCGCGCCATCCGGAGCATCCCCTCGCTCGAGCCGCCCGGGAGGAGCGGGGGCGCCTTGCCCGCCAGCTGCGGCAGCGCCGCTAGGCACCAAGCGCCGCCCCATGCTAGGCGTCGCGCGATGAGCGACGCGCCGCCGAAGCCGGGCCGGGACATGACCTATGGCGACTATCTGTCGCTGGGCGACCTGCTCGCGGCGCAGCATCCCGTCTCCGACCATCATGACGAGATGCTGTTCATCGTCATCCACCAGACCAAGGAGCTGTGGCTGAAGCAGACGGTGCGCGAGCTCAGGCTGGCGCGCGAGCTGATCCGCGGCGACCGGATCATCGAGGTCCACAAGATTCTCTCGCGGGTGACGCGCATCCAGGCGGTGATGACCCTGTCCTGGGACGTGCTCTCGACGCTGACCCCGACCGACTATGTCCAGTTCCGAGGCGTCCTCGGCGGCTCTTCCGGCTTCCAGTCGGCCCAGTTCCGCGAGGTCGAATATCTGCTCGGCCTCAAGGAAGGCGGCTTTCTGAAGTATCACGAAGAAGGCTCCGAGCCGCACCGCGCCTTGGCCGATGCGCTGGCGGAGCCGAGCCTTTGGGACGAGGCCAATGCGGCGCTCGGCCGCGCCGGATTTGACCTGCCCGCGCTGGCGGCGGAGCGCGACTGGAGCCTGCCCTACACCCCGAGCCCCGCGGTCGAGGAGGCCTGGGCCGCGGTCTATCGCGATGCCGAGCGCCACTGGCCGCTCTACCAGCTCGCCGAGAAGCTGGTCGACATAGACGATGCGTTCGCCACCTGGCGCCACAAGCACGTGATCACGGTCGAGCGCATTATCGGCTTCAAGCGCGGCACGGGCGGCACGCCGGGCGTCCCCTATCTGCAGTCGACCCTCGCCAAGCGGGCCTTCCCGGAGCTCTGGTCGCTGCGGACCCGCCTTTGACACGAAAGTAACCTCCACCGGCTATCGGGAGAGCCATGTCCCCGAGGATCGTCCACCTCGTCGCCGCTGCGCGCCCGAACTTCATGAAGGTGGCGCCGCTCTGGCACGCGCTGAAGGCGGCGCCCGACTTCCGGCCCGTGCTGGTCCATTCCGGCCAGCATTACGATGTGAACATGTCGGACGCCTTCTTCCGCGATCTGGGGCTGCCCGAACCCGACCACCATCTCGGCATCGGCTCCGGCAGCCATGCGGCGCAGACCGCCGGCGTGATGATCGCCTATGAGAAGGTGGCGCTCGCCAGCCGCCCCGACTGGCTGGTCGTCGTCGGCGACGTCAACAGCACCGCGGCCTGCGCGATGGTCGCGGCGAAGCTGCAGATCCCTCTGGTCCATCTCGAGGCGGGGCTGAGGAGCCGCGACAAGGCGATGCCGGAAGAGGTCAACCGGCTGGTCACCGACTGTCTCGCCGACGTCCTCTGGACGCCCTCGCCCGACGCCGATTCCAACCTCGTCGCCGAGGGGGTCGACGCCGCCCGGATCAGCCGCGTCGGCAACATCATGATCGACAGCTTCGAACTCGTTCGGCCCGCGATCGCCACCGCCGGCTGCGCCAGGCGCTTCGGCCTGGAGCGCGGCGGCTACGGCGTGGTCACGCTCCACCGGCCCTCCAACGTCGACGATCCGGCTGAGCTGGGCCGCCTGACGGCGAGCCTCGCCTCGGTCCAGCAGCATCTCCCCCTCGTCTTCCCCGTTCATCCGCGCACCCGGGCCCGGCTCGCCGCCGCCAAGCTCGATGCGAGCCTCGCCGCGGCGGGCGTCCACCTGGTCGAGCCCTTGTCTTACGTCGAGTTCATGAGCTTGGTGACCGGCTGCGCAGCGGCGATCACCGACAGCGGCGGCGTCCAGGAGGAGACGACCTATCTCGGCATCCCGTGTCTCACCCTGAGGCGCAACACCGAGCGGCCGATCACGATCCATGAGGGCACCAATCGCCTGGTCTGCGCCGACACGTTGCTCGAATCGCTGCTCCAAGCGCTCCAGGCGCGCCGCCCGGCGCGGCGCTGCCCGCAATATTGGGACGGGCGTACCGCCGCGCGCTGTGTCGCAGACCTGCGACGCCGCAGTACCGAGGACGCCGCGCTCGCCGCGGAGTGACGTCGCGCGCGCGGCGGGGCTATGGAGGCGCGATGGAGCGCCTCGTTCGCACCGCCTTCTGGGGCGCCGCCTGCTTCGCCTTCGTCATGGCGGTGCTGCCGCAGCCGCCCCATCTGCCCGGCGATCCTTCCGACAAGGTCCAGCACATCCTCGCATTCGCCGTCCTCGCGCTACTGGCGGGGGTCGGCTACCGGCATGTCTCGGCATGGCGGCTCGGGGTGGCGCTCTCGCTGTTCGGCGCCGCGATCGAGCTGGTGCAGCTCATCCCCCCGCTTCACCGGGACGGCGACATCCTAGACTGGTGCGCCGACACCGTCGCCGCGGCGTTCCTTCTGCTGCTCGTCCGCGCGCTACAGGGCGGGCTCGCCGGCGATCCGCCACATCGCCCACGCGAAGAGCAGGGCTGAGAGTGCGAACCACGCATAAGCGAGCAGGGTTGCGATCCGGATCAGGGCCGGGCTTCTGGGGCGGTCGCGCCGCTGTGCGGTCCTCAGCCGGTACGCGGCGAAGCCGGAGACGGTGCCGAGTAGGAAGAAGGTCAGCGGCAGCAGCATTTGCGCAGGCTCAGCGCACCGGCCTGCCGCGGATCTCGGCGAGCACCTCGCCGATGACCCGCTCGCGCGCCCTGAGGCCGGGATGGGCGCTGATGATCTGCAGAATCGCGTCGGGCCGTCGGTAGAGTCGCCGCCAGAAGGGAATGATCGCGTCGAGATCGTAGCCCGCCGCGGCGAGTAGGCGCACGGAAAGCCGGTCAGCCTCCACCTCGGTCGCGCGAACCAGCCGCGCGTTGCGGCCGATATTGCGCATGATGCCGCTGCGGGGGACGCCCTGTGCCTCGAGCTGCTGAGGGTGGCGCAGGATGTTGTGCGACAGTTCGTGCGCCAGCGCCACGGCGAGCTCGTCGTCGGTGCGGAAAAAGCCCAGGAACCCCGTCGTCATGATCACGTAGCGGCCGTCGGCGAAGGCGTTGTCCTGACCCGAGCGGGCGAGGCGGCCCCGCGCCGGGCAGCCGGGAATGGAGCCCAGCGTGACGGCGAGCGGCTGCCCCGCCCGAAGGATCTCCAGCCGGGCGGGGCCGAGCCGCAGCCGATCCTCAAGCAGCACCTCGGAGGCGACGGTGCGCGGGCGCCAACGCTCGATGTCGGCCTCCGCGGCGATCGCCGTTGCGGACGGGAAGGGGATGCCGTCGACCGAAACCACCACGTCTCCCGCGGCGAGCCCGGCACGGGCGGCGGGGCTGCCCTCCGCAACCGAGAGGATGCCGGGGCCGCGGTCGAGATCCCAGCGCGCGATCGCATCGGCCCGGTCGGCAGGGCGGTATTCGGCGAGATGATGGAAAGCGAGGCCGGTCAGCGGCAAGGGCTCAGGGCAGAAAGCGCGTCCTGCGAGGCCGAGACGGTAGACGATCGAGGCGATGCGGTGGTCAGATTCGCGAAGGAAGCTGCCCGGCGCCGGCGCAGACGAGGCAGCCGCCGGGAGCTGGGCGCGGACGGCCGGTCCTGAGCTGGCCGCCGCGACGGCAAGCGCCAGAAGAAGTGCCCTGAACCGCAGCACGCTTCGTTCCAACTCCGCCTTCTACCCGCGGACCACAAGAAAACGGCCGGGCGAGACGAATCTCACCCGGCCGGAAAATTCAAGCTGACGGCCTGTCGGCCAGACCCTTACGGGCTGTGCGGCAGATCGTCGTCCTCCCCGCCGCAAATGTCGGTCGCAGCGCACAGGCCGAGGATGATCGCGATCAGCGCGATCAGCGGAATGATGAAACCGCCGCGAAGCTCGCTGCCCTCGACGCTCTCCGTCGCGGGCTCGGGAGCCGCGGACTGCGCAACGGCCATGGTCGGCGCCGCGATCAATGCGAGCGCGGAGGCCGCAGTGAGAACTTTCTTGAAAACCACGTCAGCTTCTCCCTTCAACAACGTCTGATCTTGTCATTTCTCGTCCTGATATCGGAGGCGTCCTCGGCTGTCCAGCCCCGAAATGCCCGCCGCCAAGCTCTTGAAAGGTCGCTAGCCAGAAGGCGTTTACGAACTCTGAACTGCCCCGAACGCAGGGCCGAGGCAAAGGTTCAGCGTTCGGGCGCAAAAATGGTTGCCTATCGAGGCCCGAGCGGCGATGCGTCTAGCCAGCCGGACCGGAGGGCGCTTAGTGGCGCAAATTCAACGTCTTGCCTATCGGGAGGGGGTGGAGTTCGAGATGCGTCGCGGAATCCTCGTTCGCAGGTGGGCCGCCGCCCTGATGGCGGCGCTCGCCTTGCTTGTGCCCATCTCCGCGCAAGCGGCGGTGGAGATGACCTTCTATGCACGCGAGTTCGGAAGCCAGTTCCCGCACGGCTTCGTCACCCTGATCGGAACCCCCGACCGCGGCGGCGAGAGAATCAGCGCCAACTATGGCTTTACGGCAACAGTGGTGAGTCCCGCGATTCTGTTCGGCTCGGTCCGGGGCAAGGTCGACACCGCCGGCGAAGGCTATGTTCGCGGAAGCGAACCGCAGCTCGCCGTGATGCTCACCGATTCGGAATATGACGAGGTGATGGCGACGGTGGCGCGATACCGGGCGCTTCGCCAACCCGCCTACAGCCTCAACCGCCGGAACTGCGTCCACTTCCTCGCGGACATCGCGACAGCGATCGGAATGCGCGCCGAAGTGCCTCGCAGCCTCGCGCGTCGCCCGGGCGCCTTCCTCGCATCCTTGATCCGTAGCAATCGGCAGTGGCTGGCCCAGCGCGCGGGCGCGCGGATTCTGCGTGAGCCGGGGCCGGAACGCGCGGAGCGACGGCGCGGGCGGGGGCGGGATTGACATTGGCGAGCTACTCCGCCTGAGGTTCGGCACGCCGGCCGCGCGCCCCTCCACCCGCTACAAGCTGTTTCGCGAGCGACTCATGAAAGCCTCCGCCGACCTCCACATCGTCGTGATCGGGCTCGGCTATGTCGGCCTGCCGCTCGCGGTCGCACTCGCGAGGAGCTTCCGGGTCACCGGCCTCGACATCGACGAGAGCAGGATCGCGGATCTCAAGCAGGGACGGGACCGGACTCGCGAGGTCGAGGCGGAAGCCCTCGCCGCGTCCACTCTCGCCTTGACCGCCGACGCCGCCGACGCCGCGGGCGCGGACCTCTATATCGTCACCGTGCCGACGCCGGTCGACGACCGATGCCGGCCCGACCTCCGCCCCGTCGAGGGTGCGACGCGCGCGCTGGCGGCGATGATCGATCCTGCGCTGACTCCGACGATCGTCTACGAGAGCACCGTCTATCCCGGCGTGACCGAAGAGATTTGCGGGCCGCTGATCGAGCGGGTTTCGGGGCTGAAGCGCGGCCGCGACTTCTTCCTCGGCTACAGCCCGGAGCGGATCAATCCGGGCGATCGCGAGCATACGGTCGAGAGGATCACCAAGGTGGTCGCCGGCGAGAATGAGGCGGTGACCGGGCTCCTCGCCGAGGTCTACGGCCGGGTCAACGACGGCAACGTCTTTCCAGCGGCCTCGATCAAGGCGGCCGAGGCCGCGAAGGTGATCGAGAATGCGCAGCGCGACATCAACATCGCCTTCATGAACGAGATTACCCAGATTTTCGCGCGCCTCGATCTGTCGGTCTGGGACGTGCTCGCCGCGGCGCGGACCAAGTGGAACTTCCTCCCTTTCCAGCCGGGGCTGGTCGGCGGCCACTGCATCGGCGTCGATCCCTATTATCTGAGTTTCCGCGCGCAGCAGCTTGGACTGGAGCCGAACGTCATCCTTTCCGGCCGGTCGACGAACGACGGCATGGGAGCCTGGATCGCCGAGCGGATCCACGAGCGCCGCGGCCGGCCCGGCACCGCCCTCGTCCTGGGTCTCGCCTTCAAGGAGAACGTGCCGGACCTCCGCAACAGCCGCGTGATCGACGTCGTCCGCCGCCTCGAAGCGCTCGGCCACGAAGTCGCCGTCCACGATCCCCTGGTGGACCCCTCAGAAGCGCGGCACGAATATGGCCTCGCTCTTGTCTCCGACGGACTGGCGCGGAGCTGGGATACCGTCGTGGTTGCGGTTCCGCACCGCGAGTATGAAGGCCTGTCGGATGGGGAGCTGTTGAAAATCGTCGGCGAGGGCGGGCTGCTCGCCGATCTCAAAAACCTGTTCGCGGGCCGCTCGCTTCCCGGCGTGGAGCGCTGGACGCTCTAAACGCCGTGATAGTCGCGGTACCAGGCGACGAATTTCGGAACGCCCTCATCGATCGAGGTCGTCGGACAAAAGCCGAGGTCGCGTTCGATCGCGCTGATGTCTGCGAAGGTATCGCGCACGTCGCCGGGCTGCATCGGGAGCAGGCGCTTCTCGGCCTGGCGTCCGCAGGCCTGCTCGATGAGCCCGATCATCCGCGTCAGCTCCTCTGACCGGCGGTTGCCGATGTTGTAGAGCCGGTGCGGGCCGCGGCTGCCGCCGGCCTTCTCGCTTCCGTCGTCGGGCGGGGGACTGTCAAGAGCGGCGACGATGCCGGTGACGATGTCCTCGATATAGGTGAAGTCGCGGCGCATATCGCCTTCGCCGAACACCTCGATCGGCTCGCCGGCGAGGATCGCTTTCGTGAACAGCCACATCGCCATGTCGGGGCGCCCCCAGGGGCCGTAGACGGTGAAGAATCGCAGCCCCGTCTGAGGGAGGCGATAGAGATGGGCGTAGGTCTCGCTCATGAGCTCGTCGGCCTTCTTGGTCGCAGCGTAGAGCGAGAGGGGGTGGTCGACGCGGTCCTCGACGCGGAACGGCAGGCTGTCGTTGCCGCCATAGACCGACGAGGAGGAAGCGTAGACCAGATGTGCGCTGCGCCGATGTCGGGCGAGCTCCAGCAGGTTGATGTGGCCGACCAGGTTCGACTGCACATAAGCGTGGGGGTTCTCGATCGAATAGCGCACCCCTGCCTGCGCACCGAGGTGGACGATCCGGTCGAACTCGGAATCCCCCACTGCGGCCTGGAGCGCGCTCTGGTCGGCGAAATCGACTTCGAGAAAGACGAAAGAGTCGCCGTAGCGGCGAACGAGATCGCCCAGCCGGTCGCGCTTCAGCTTCGTGCTGTAATAATCGTTGACGTTGTCGACGCCGATCACGGCCTCTCCGCGGTTCATTAGGCGCGCGGCAAGATGAAAGCCGATGAAGCCGGCGGCGCCGGTGATGAGGGTAGCCATGGAAGTTCCCGAGGCGCAGTAGCTTCGCGGCCTCTATCGGCGGCGCCTCAGCCTGCCAAGGCCGATTGGCGCGGCGCGGCACCGGTTCTTTCTCGCCCCTCGATGAACCACCGCTCACGGCCCTCGATTCCGATCGCGGTGAGGACGCCGCTTCGATAGGCGCCGGTGTCGAGCGCGATCCGGTTCGCGAACTGCTCGACCTTGTCGACGATGGTGTGGCCGTGGACCACGACGACGCCGTGGTCCTCGCCGCTGTCGAGGAAGCCTTCGCGGATCCAGCGCAGGTCCCGCTGGCACTGCTCGGCGAGCGGAATCCCGGGGCGAATGCCGGCATGGACGAACAGATAGTCGCCGAAGCGGAAGCTGTCGGCCATGTTGCGCAGGAACTCGATATGGCTCTGCGGGACCGCCGCCTTCAGCCGCGCGACGATCTCGGCCGACGTGGCGTTCAGCGTAGAGCCCTGACTGACGCCGTAGCTCGCCGCGCACTGATATCCGCCGTACGTCAGCCAGTGGCCGACCGTCTCCTCGCGTCCGGTGAGGACGTCGAGCAGAAATTCCTCGTGATTGCCCTGGAGGTAGATCGGACGCGCCCAAGCCGGCGGATTCGAGACGAAGCGCTCGACCACGCCAGCCGAATCCGGCCCCCGGTCGATCAGGTCTCCAAGCAGGACGAGATAGGTTTTGGCGCTCGCCCTCGCCGCATTGTCGGCCTCGATCCGCTCGAGCAGGTCCTCGAGCAGGTCGAGGCGCCCGTGGACGTCGCCGATCGCATAGGCACGGCTCCCCGGCGGACCGCTGGGCCCGCGGCCTGGCCGGGCCCGGTTCAAGAGTTTTTTCAGCACCATGCTTTGCTTCGGGTCTCACTCGCGAGCCGGCAATATCGGCGCGGAGGCAGCGCTTACAAGAGCCGGGCTGGACCGGCGAGCCATTCTCTGGCAGAGGGGCGCGCGTAGGCTGGCGACGCGCGGCCATCCGTCGTTTCGAACCCGCTGCTCGAGCGAGCATGCGGGTTTGACCCTTTGACGAGATGGTGTAAATGCGTCCGCGCAGCCAATTTCTTTGGGATCACAGATAGATGCAAGAGATTCGGCAGGTCCGCTTCCGGCTCCCGCTCGGGCGGGCGACGGTGAGTCTCGTCCTGATCGGCGCAGCTCTGGCCATGTCCGCCTGCACCAGAGGGCGCGGCGGCCCCGTCGCCTACGACCCGCCGGATTTCGTGCCGCCGGACGCTTCGACCGTCGTCGCGACGGCGGTCCAGCAACGCATCGCCCCTCTCGACAAGATCCGCGTCACCGTCTTCCAGGTCGCCGACATGACCGGCGAATATACCGTGGACGCCAGCGGCAACATCGAGTTTCCGCTGCTCGGGACGGTGAATGCGCAGGGCCTGCTCCCGAGCGAGCTGGGCGCCCGCCTCGCCGAGCGTCTCGGCCAACGCTATCTCCGCTCCCCCAGCGTGACCGTAACGATGCTCCAGCAGGCCGAGCAGACGATCACGGTCGACGGCGCCGTCCGCCAGCCCGGCGTGGTGCCGATCCGCGGCTCGATCACCCTAATGCAAGCTGTCGCCCTCGGCCGGGGCGCCGCCGAGGACGCCAATACCAATCGGGTCATCGTGTTCCGGACCATCAACGGTCAGCGCATGGCGGCGGCATTCGATCTGCAGGCCATCCGCCGCGGCCAGGCTCAGGATCCGGCCATCTACGGCAACGACATCGTCGTGGTCGACGGGTCCCGCACCCGGACCATCTGGCGGGACATCATCGGGGCGATCCCGCTGGTCGGTGTATTCGCGCCCTATATCGCGCGGTAAAGAAGCGATAGAAACAGTCAGAGTGAAAAAGGTAGGTCTGAGTCCATGAACGACCAGAGCGGGAGCTTTCCCGGCGATCGTTCCGTGTTGCCGTTCGGGCAGGCGGGTGTGCCGAGCGCGGGACTCCGCGAAATGTCGGTGGCATTCGCCGCGCCGACTCGAGCGCCGATCACTCCGAGCGAGATTTGGCGGATCATCAGCAAATGGTGGTGGCTGATCGCCGCCGTCGTGCTCGCCTGCGTCATCGCCGCTCTGACCCTGTCGCTGATGATCACGCCCGAATATCGGGCCCGGACCATCCTCGAGGTGAACCAGGAAGCCCTGCAGCCGATCCGGATGGGCGAGCTCGAGCAGAATCTCGGGCAGGAGGGCGGCTTCATGAACACCCAGGCCGGCCTCCTGCGCAGCCGCGCGCTGGCCGAGCGGGTGGTACGCAGCCTGAACCTCGGCAGCCATCCTCTGTTCGGCAACGATTCCATGGACCGGCCGACGCGGGAGTCCGTCGCGGCCAGCATCCTCGAGGGGAGCATCGACGTCGAGCCGCAACGCGAAAGCCGGCTGCTCAACCTCACCGTCGAAAGCACGGATCCGGTGCTCGCCTCGCGCATCGCCAATGCTTATGCCGAGAATTTCATCCGCTCCAACCTCGAGCGTCGGTTCGAGGCCACCTCCTACGCGCGCAACTTCCTCGAGCAGCGCCTCGGCACGGTCAAGGCGCGGCTCGAGGACACTGAGCGCCAGCTCGTGGCCTACGCCCAGCGACACAATATCGTGACCTTGAACGTCGACAGCGGCAACGGCGCTGCCGGCCGCACGGAGCAGCCGATCGACGCCAATTCGCTGGTCGCGCTGAACCAGGCGCTGCAGCAGGCTCGGGCCGAGCGGATCTCCGCCGAACAGCGCTTCCGGCAGGCGCAGGGCAACCGCTCCACCTCCGAAGTGCTCGGCAATCCCACGGTCCAGACGCTCACGTCGCAGCGCGCCCAGCTGCAAGCTGAATATCAGGAGAAGCTCGGCATCTATCAGCCGGACTATCCGCTCATGGTCCAGCTGCGCTCGCGCATCCAGTCCCTCGATTCTGCGATTGCGCGCGAGACCGGCAACGTCTCGTCCTCGCTGCGCTCCGAATTCGCGGCCGCAGCCGGCAAGGAGCGGCAGCTCGAAAGCCGGGTCAACGCCCTCAAGTCGAGCCTCCTCAACCTGCGCGAACGGAGCATCCAGTATACCATCCTGCAGCGCGAGGTGGACACCAACCGCACGCTCTACGACGCGCTGCTCCAGCGCTACAAGGAAGTCGGCGTGGCCGGGGGCGTCGGCACCAACGCGGTGTCGGTGGTCGACCGCGCCCAGGTTCCGGGGGCGCCGTTCCGGCCGAACCTGCCGCTCAACATTGCGCTGGGGCTGCTCGCCGGATTGCTGCTCGGCTTCGGCTCGGCCTTCGCTCTCGAATGGATGGACGACACGATCAAGACGCCCGAGGATCTGACCAAGAAGCTCGGCGTCGCTCCGCTCGGGATCGTCCCGATGCTGCCGAAGGGCACCTCGATCGAGCAGGATCTGGCAGATTCGCGCTCGCAGATTTCCGAAGCCTATCAATCGGTGCGAACCGCGCTGCAATTCTCGACCGAGCACGGCGTGCCGCGCTCGCTGCTCGTAACCAGCACGCGTGCCGCCGAGGGCAAGTCGAGCTCGGCGCTCGCGGTCGCGCAGTCGATCGCCAACCTCGGCGCATCGGTGCTGCTGATCGACGGCGACCTCAGGAAGCCGACGTTCCGCAGCCCCAATGCCGATGCGGTGGGTCTTTCCAGCCTTCTCGCCGGCTCGGAGGATATCCAGGCGGCGATCCATCCGACCGACCATGGCTCGCTGTTCCTGCTGCCGGCCGGAAAGATTCCGCCCAATCCCGCCGAGCTGCTCGCCGCGGGCCGCTTCCGCTGGCTGATCGAGCGCGTCGGCCAGATGTTCGACCATATCGTGGTAGACGGCCCGCCTGTCCTCGGCCTGGCCGACGCGCCGCTGCTCGCTTCTTATTGCGAGGGCACGCTGCTCTGCATCGAAGCCGGCAAGATCCGCCGTGTCGCGGCGTTGAGCGCGCTCGAGCGGCTCCGGGCGGCGGACGGCCGGATCATGGGTGCCATCCTGACCAAGTTCAGCGCCACGCGCTCCGGCTACGGCTATGGATATGGCTACGGTTACGGCGATGACGCCTACGCCTATCGGGAAGGCGACAAGCCGAAGAAGCAGATCGAGCTGCTGAAGAGCGCGTGAGGGGGCGGCACAGCGGGGGCGCGGCCTCCACGACAGGGTGGCGGGTCTCGTTCGTTGCGGCGCTGATCGCCGCACCGGCGCTGGCCTATTTCATCGTCCGCACCGCGGCAGCGGGCACCGTCCCCGCACTAGGAGCCTCGCTCCCTCCGGCGGACGTTTCGGCTCTGCTGAGGCCGATGGTCTTCTCCGTCGCCGACCCGCGCAGGCGCGTGCCGCCCGCGGCGCTCGCGGCGGCCCGTACCGGTGCCCGGACTACGCCCCTCGCATTCGAACCCTTCTTCATCGTCGCCCGGGCGGAGGAGCAGGCCGGTCGCCTGCCGCGGGCGATCGCGCTTCTCGAAGAGGCGCGGCGGAGGCGGCCGAATCAGCTGCTGATCCATATCCAGCTGCTCGCTTACTATCAGGCGGCGCGCCGCGAGCGGGACCTGCTCGCCGAGCTCGATTTCGTGCTGCGCCGGAGCAACCCGGCGAAGCAGTTCGTCTATCCCGAGCTCGCGCGGATGGCCGCGCGGCCCCGGGACCGGCGGACGCTGGCGGCGGTGCTCGCGAGCAATCCGAGCTGGCGGCGCGACTTCCTCGGCGCCGCGCGCCAGCAGATCGCGCCCGGCGACGTCGCCGCCCTGATCGAGGAGATGCGGCGCCAGCGTCCGGGCGTCGATGTCGCCCCGGAACGGAGTCTCTACGTGCAGGCGCTGGCACGGACCGGGGATTTCCGGCGCGCGCGGGCGCTGTGGCTCGAGGCGCTGCCTGCGTCGGACCGGGCACGCCACGCTTTGCTGTTCGACGGTCGCTTCCGCGAGGCGCGCTCCGAGCCGCCCTTCGGCTGGACCTATGCCGGCACCGATTCCGGGCGCGCCGAGCGCTCGCATGCGGGTGGCCAGCCCTATCTCGACATCAGCTATTTCGGCGGCTCGGACGTCGTCCTCGCGGAGCAGGTTCTGACCCTCGGTCCAGGGCGCTACCGGCTGCGCACCCGCGCCAAGAGCGACGGCAGCCCGGTCACCTCGGGCGCCGTCCTCTGGAACCTGACCTGCGCCGCGGGCGACGCGAGCCTCGTCCGGCTGCCGCTCGCCGGCTTGCGCGAGAGCTACCGCGACCTCGAGACCCTTTTCCAGGTTCCCGGGAGCTGCCCTGCCCAGCGCCTGCGCCTGATCGGCGCGGCGGGCGACGTCGCCGCCACGATCCAGATGCAGGTCGCTGCAGTGGAGGTGGTCGGTGCGGACTGACTTCCTCCTCGCCGTCGCCGCTGCCGCGTTCCTCGGCCTTTGCATCCTGCTCGGCGGCGCCAGCGCCCCGCGCGCCGGCGCCGTTGCCAACGGCTTCCTCCAGCTCGTCGCGCTGGTCCTGCTGCTGTCGGCGCTTTGGGCCGCGCGGCGCTACGCCTTTCCGCAGGGGACCAGATCGCTGGTCTGGATATTCCTGCTCTTCCTCGGCGCGGGGCTGCTGACCTTGGTCCCGCTGCCCGCGTCCATCTGGACGTCCATGCCGGGCCGCGAGCCGGTCGCCCACGGCTTCGCGCTGCTCGGGCTAACGCCGCCGCCGCTGCCGCTTACACTGGCGTTCCACAACAGCATCGCCTCGCTGCTTTGGCTGCTGCCGCCGGCTGCGATGTTCATCCTGGTGATGCTGATCTCGCCGCAGCGGCGCCGCTGGCTGCTGAGGGCGCTGCTGGTCATGGCCGGACTGTCGATCGTCCTCGGCGCCGCGCAGCTGCTGGGCGGCAGCGGCTCCCGCCTGCGTCCCTACACGATCACCAACGACACGCTCGCCGTGGGCTTCTTCGCCAACGCCAACCATCTTGCCACTTTGCTCGTCTGCGCGCTGCCGGTGACCGGATATCTCGCCGGCCGTTCGGTGGCGCGCTCTCGGGAGCGCAGCCGCAGGTTCAGCGCGGTGATGGTCGCGGGGGCAATCGCTTTGCTCCTGCTGGTCGGGATCGCGATCATCGGCTCGATGGCCGGCTACGGGCTGGCGCTTCCGGCGACGCTCGCGACTTTGCTCATCTACCGTCGCGCCGCCTACGGGCCGATCGGCCTGCGCTGGCTCGGCGGCTTCGGCCTCGTCGTGGTCCTTTTCGGGGTGCTCGCCTTCGCCGGCCCGCTCAACCGCGAAGCGCTGTCGCAGGAGTATAGCGCGGAGCCGAGCAGCCGCGGCAGGCTGGCCGCCAATACTTTAGGCCTGATCGGCGACACCTTTCCGGCGGGCACCGGCCTCGGCACCTTCCCGGACATCTATCGCACGATCGAGCGGCCGGATCCCGATTCGCGCGAATTCGCGAACCACGCCCATAACGACTATGTCGAGATCGTGCTGGAAATGGGCCTCGTCGGGGCGCTGGTCGTGATCGCCTTCATCGGCTGGTGGGGCTGGCGCGCCTGGCTCGCCTGGACTTCGGACAATCAAGGGTCGAGCGTTGCCCGCGCCGGCTCCGTGATCGTCATGGTCGTCCTGCTCCACAGCCTCGTCGACTACCCGCTCCGTACCTCGGCGATCGCCGTCTTGTTCGCCATGGCCTGCGCGATGATGCTGCCTTCGGCGACGCGCCGCGAGCCGTCACGGGCCGCGAGCGGCGGCGGACAAGGCCCGGACGCGGCCCGCCACATCGAGGCCGATTGATGACCTGGGTCGGCGTTCTGGGGATGGCGCTTGGATTGCTGTGCATCCGCTGGGCCGTGCGCAGCCGCGACTGGATCGAGGTGGCGGTGTTCATCCTCCTCTACATCGCGCATCTCGGCACAACCTTCTACGCCTACCAGCTGTCCGTCGAATCCGGATCCGACAGCGTCCTCTATTACTACGACCCGGGCCGTTGGTACGGCCGCGGCTTCCGGCTCTCGACGACATTCGTCATCTACATGGTGCAGTGGATGCGGGACTGGATCGGCGGCACCTATCTCGATTATTTCCTGCTGTTTCAGCTTTTCGGGCTGTTCGGCATCGCCGTGCTGATGCGCACGTTCCACGAAATTTACGAGGAGCTCGGCCAGCCGCAGCCGCTGTGGACCTACGCCCTGCTGTTCATGCCCGGCCTGCATTTCTGGACCAGCGGCATCGGCAAGGACAGCGCCCTGTTCTTTGCCGCCGCGCTCTCGATCTGGGCCGTGACCCGGCTGACCCAACGCTACATCGCCTTGGCGATCGCCATCGGAATCATGATCCTGTTCCGGCCCCACATCGCGCTGATCGCGATGGTCGCGGTCGCCGTCAGCATCTTTTTCGACCGTCGCACCGGGCGAGGCCTCAAGTTCATGTTGTTCGCTGCGGCCTCTCTCGCGACCGGTTTCGTCGCCGCGACGGTGAGCACGACCTTCAACCTCGATGTGACCAACGCCGATTCGGTGAGCCAATTCCTGACCGTGCGCGAAGAGATCACGCAGCGCTCCTCGGAGGGCATGAATACGGGGGTGCTCAATGCGTCGTTCCCGGTCCGGCTGTTCAGCTTGTTGTTTCGCCCCCTCTTTCTCGACGCGTCGGGCACTCCGGCCCTGATCGCCTCGGCCGAGAATGCGATCTTCCTGATCCTGGTCGGCACCCTGATGCTCCATGCAGGCAAGGTATTCAGGGTGGCCCGCGCGATCACTTATGTGCGTTATGCCCTGGCCTTTGCCGCCATGGTCGCGCTGCTCCTCACCATTACGTACTACAATATCGGTCTTGGACTCCGCCAAAAGACGATGTTCGTCCCCGCCATCCTGGTGATGTTCGTCACCTACCGCGCGCTCCACAAGCGGGCGGCGGCGCTGCGCGAGTCCGGCCTCGCCGTCGCGTGAAGCGGCTGCTCGACATCGTCGTGGCGGGCACCGTCCTGTTGCTGCTGTCGCCGCTTATGCTCCTCATCGCGCTCGCGATCCGCTCGACGATGGGCAGCCCGATCCTGTTCCGCCAGCTTCGACCGGGCCTTCGCGGCGAGGCCTTTGAGCTGGTCAAGTTCCGTACCATGAAGCGGCTCGCGACCGGCGACGTCGTCCCCGCCGAGGACGCGCAGCGGCTGACCCGGCTCGGTCGCTTCCTGCGCGCCTCCAGCCTCGACGAGCTTCCGGAGCTGTGGAACGTGCTCAGGGGCGCGATGAGTCTGGTCGGCCCGCGGCCGCTGCTGATGCGCTATCTTCCCCTCTACACGCCGGAGCAGGCGCGCCGCCACGAAGTGCGCCCCGGCCTCACCGGCTGGGCGCAGGTCAACGGCCGCAATGCACTCAGTTGGGAAGAGAAGTTCGCGCTCGATTTGTGGTATGTCGACAATTGCTCCCTGCTGCTCGACCTAAAGATCCTGCTGCTGACGGTCTGGCGCGTGCTGCGTCCCTCCGGCATAGCCGCCGAAGGATCGGCGACCATGCCGGAATTCACGGGCTCGTCGCCGCCGGCGCAGGCGCGGGAAGAGCGCGGCGCCTTCTGACGGCGCCCTGTTGGAGGAAATAGGATGGCTTCGCTCAGCTCCAGGATCGTCGCGGCGGATGACGAGACCAGCCTTGCGCCGCGACCGGATGAGGCTTGGCCCTATTACGCCGAGGATGAGATCCAGGCCGTCGCCGAGGTGCTCCGTTCGGGAAAGGTGAATCAGTGGACCGGGCCCGACGTGTTCGCCTTCCAGGACGCCTGCCGCGAGCGCTTTGGAGGGGGACCCGGCATCGCGCTCGCCAACGGCTCGCTGGCGCTCGAGCTGCCGCTGCGGGCTTTCGGCATCGGGCCCGGGGACGAGGTGGTGGTGACGCCGCGGACCTTCGTCGCCTCGGCCTCTTGCGCCCGTCTGGTCGGGGCGACCCCCGTCTTCGCCGAAGTGGACCCGAATTCCGGCAACATCACCGCCGAGACGATTGAGGCGGTGCTGACGGATCGCACCAAAGCGATCGTTCCGGTCCACCTGGCGGGCTGGCCCTGCGACATGCCGGCGATCATGGCGCTCGCCGAGCGGCGCGGGATCAAGGTGATCGAGGATTGCGCGCAGGCGCACGGCGCGACTTTTGGCGGGGCGCCGGTCGGCAGCTTCGGCGATGCCGCCGCCTTCTCCTTCTGCCAGGACAAGATCATCACGACCGGCGGCGAGGGCGGCTATGTCAGCTTCCGCGACGAGGCGGCGTGGGAGTGGGCCTGGTCGTTCAAGGACCATGGCAAGAGCTGGGCGAAAGCCAACACGCCGACTGCGGCCCCCGGCTTCCGCTGGCTTCACGACGCCGTCGGCACCAATTGGCGGCTGACCGGGCCGCAGGCCGCGATCGGCCTCGTCCAGCTCGGCAAGCTGCCGGGGTGGACCAACGCGCGCACGCGCAATGCCGTGATCTGGGCGGAAGCGCTGCGGCAGGTGCCCGGCCTCCACGTGCCTCTTCCCGGCAACGCGGCCGGTCACGCCTGGTACAAATTCTATGCCTATTTGCCCGAGGAAGCGAAGGCCGAGCGGGAGCGCATCCTGGCGCGCGCCAATTCCGAGGGAATCAGGCTGTTTTCGGGATCCTGCTCGGAGGTCTATCTGGAGGCCGCGTTCGACGATCTGCCGCGGCCGGACCTTCCGGTAGCGCGCCGGCTCGGCCAGACCAGCCTGATGATGGAGGTCCATCCGACGCTGCGCCCCGACCTCGTCCGCCGCCGGGCGGAACGGGTGGCGGCGCTCCTCCGTGAGGCGCTGGGCTAGCGCGGGGACGGGGCTTGATGTAGTGCGCCGCAGAAAAGATTTGTGAAAAGAGCATGATAACGCAGTTCATCCGCGGCCTCGCCGACGCCGACCGCACGCGCAAGCGCAGCATCCTCATCGCCCACGACGTGACCGCGATGATCGCCGCTTTGTGGGCCGCGCTTTCCACGCGGCTCGGCGGCTTCTACCTTCCGGAGGACCCGATCCTGCTCGCCGCGGCGGCCGCCTCCATCGTGATCGGCATCGTCGGCCTGTTCCAGCTGCGCATCTACCATATCGTGCTTCGCTATTTCGATCTCGGTACGGTCAGCCGGATCTTCTTCGGCGCGGCCCTGGCCGCGGCCGCCTGGGTGATGATCGTCTATTTCACCCGCGCCTCTTTGGTGGTCGAGGGCGTGCGCATCCTGGTGCCGCGGTCGGTCGGCTTCATCTATTGCGGCTTCCTCTTCATCCTCCTCTTCATGGGGCGCTATTTCATGGCGCTGATCGTCGGCGCGGTGGAGAAAGCGAGCAAGCCGCACGAGCGGCGTGCACGGACCAACGTCGCCATCTACGGCGCCAACGCCGCCGGCATCAGCCTGGCCGAGTCGGTCCGGCGGGGGCGAAAGTATAACCTGCGCGCCTTCATCGACGACGACAGCGCCTTGCGCGGCCAGATCGTCTCCGGGGTGCCGATCTACGCGCCGTCCGCATTGGCCGACCTCGTGCGCGACCGCGAAATCAGCGAGGTCTTCCTCGCCATGCCGCAGGCCAGCCGGTCGCAGCGCCTCGCGGCAATCTCGCGGCTCAACAAGCTGAACGTCCCGGTCAAGACGGTCCCCGCGCCCGAGGAGATCGTCTCCGGCCGCTTCACGCTCACGGACGTTCGCCCGATCGACGTCAACGACCTCCTGCGCCGCGATCCGGTCGAGCCGCTCACCGAGCTGATCGTCACGGCCGCCCAAGGCCATTCAATCCTGGTCACGGGTGCCGGCGGCTCGATCGGCTCCGAGATTTGCCGGCAGATCGTCCGGGCCCGCCCGCGCCGCCTGGTGCTGTTCGATCACAGCGAGTTCGCCTTGTTCAGCATCGACCAGGAACTTGGCGAGCTGGTCCGGAACCTCCCGGAAGAGGAGCGTCCGGAGATCGTGCCCGTCGTCGGCTCGATGCTCAACGAGCAATTGGTGAGGGACCTGATCCGGACTCAGAAAGTCGACACGATCTACCACGCCGCCGCTTACAAGCACGTCCCGCTGCTCGAGCATAACGAGGCGGTCGGTGTCGACAACAACGTCTTCGGAACTTTGATTCTCGCCAAGGCTGCCGCCGAGGCGAAGCTCGGCCGGTTCACGATGATCTCGACCGACAAGGCCGTGCGCCCTGAGAGCGTGATGGGGGCGAGCAAGCGCGTCGCCGAGCTCATCGTCCAGGCTCTCGCCGAGGAAGGCGGGGCGACCCGCTTCGGAATCGTGCGCTTCGGAAACGTCCTCGATTCCTCCGGCTCGGTGGTCCAGCGCTTCCGCGAGCAGATCAAGGCGGGGGGGCCGGTGACGGTCACCCACCGCGACATCACCCGCTTCTTCATGTCGATCCCGGAGGCCACCCAGCTGGTCCTCCAGGCGAGCGCCATGGCCAGCCGCGGCGAGGTCTTCGTCCTCGACATGGGCGAGCCGATCCGGATCGCCGACCTCGCGCGCAACATGATCGGCCTCTCCGGGATGACCGTGCGCGACGACGCCAATCCGCACGGCGACATCGAGATCGTCTATGTCGGCCTCAGGCCCGGCGAGAAGCTCTACGAGGAGCTGTTCGTCGGCGACGCCACGCTTCCCACCGCGCACCCGCGGATCAACATGGCGAAGGAGCGTTCGGTCCAGCTCCGCGAGCTCGACCGGCATCTCGAGGCTTTGCGGGCCGCGACAGCCGCGCGAAACGCGCAGGCCGTCCGCGCCCTTCTCCAGGAGCTGATCGCCCCCGATCAGGGCATGCTCGGCGGCGCCGCCCAGGCGCGCCGCGAGGCCGAGGACGCGCGCACGGTCCACTGATAGCGCGTGCGCGGCTGCTTGAGCCGCCGCCCCATAGCCACTAACCGCCGCCCCAGGGGCGCGTTCACGAACGGAAGCAACAAGGTGCGCAAAGCGATCATTCTGGCAGGCGGGGCGGGGACGCGGCTGCATCCGATCACCCAGGTGCTGAGCAAGCAGCTGATGCCCGTCTACGACAAGCCGATGATCTATTATCCGCTGTCGGTGCTGATGCTGGCCGGGATCCGGGACATCCTCATCATCACGACTCCGCACGAGCAGGAGGCTTTCCGGCGGCTTCTCGGCGACGGATCGCAATGGGGAGTCCGCTTCGAATATGCCGCCCAGCCGGAGCCCGGCGGCCTCGCCCAGGCGTTCCTGATCGGCGCCGATTTCGTGGGCGGCGGCCCGAGCGCCCTGATCCTCGGCGACAACATCTTCTACGGTCACGATCTCGCGGTGCTGCTCCGCCGCGCGAACGAACGCGAGCGGGGGGCGACGGTGTTCGGCTATCATGTCGCCGATCCCGAGCGCTACGGCGTAGTGTCGTTCGACGCCGAAGGGCGGGCCGAGACGCTCGAGGAGAAGCCTGCCCAGCCCAGATCGCATTATGCGGTGACGGGGCTCTATTTCTACGACGAGAAGGTCGTCGACTTCGCCCACGCCATCCGGCCTTCGGCGCGCGGCGAGCTGGAGATCACCGACGTCAACCGCCTCTATCTGGAGGCGGGCGAGCTCAACGTCGAGATCATGGGCGCAGGCTTCGCCTGGCTCGACACCGGCACGCATTCCTCGCTGCTCGACGCCGCCCTGTTCACCAAGATCATCGAGGACCGCCAGGGCCTGAAGATCTGTTGTCCCGAGGAGATCGCCTGGCGAATGGGCTATATAGGCGGCGAGCAACTCGCCCGCCTCGCCGAGCCGCTGCGCAAGAGCGGCTACGGCAGCTACCTCATCCAGATGCTCGAAGGCGGCCGCAGCCGGTGAAGGTCCTCGACACCGATCTGCCGGAGGTGAAGCTGATCGAGCCGAAGATATTCGGCGACGAGCGCGGATTCTTCCTGGAAGCCTGGAATAACCGCACCTTCGCGCAAGCGGGGATCGAGGCGGCTTTCGTCCAGGACAATCACAGCCGCTCAGCCCGCGGCGTGCTGCGCGGGCTCCACTATCAGATGGTCCGGCCGCAGGGGAAGCTGGTCCGCGTCGTCGCCGGCCGCGCCTTCGACGTCGCCGTCGACATCCGCCGCTCCTCGCCGCATTTCGGCCGCTGGGCCGGCTTTGAGCTTTCGGCCGAGAACAAGCGCATGCTCTGGGTCCCGCCCGGCTTCGCGCACGGCTTCCTCGCGCTCGAGGACGGCACCGACTTCCTCTACAAATGCACCGAATATTACGCGCCCGAGCATGACCGCTCGATGCGCTGGGACGATCCCGCGATCGGCATAGAATGGCCGCTGGGCGGCCTCGACCCGATCCTCTCCGCCAAGGATTCGGCCGCACCTTTGCTGGCCGAGGCGGAGACCTACGAATGAGGGCGCTGGTCCTCGGCGCCGGCGGCCAGGTCGGCCGCGCCCTCGCCGCCGCGGCGCCCGAGGGGACGGACCTGGTCGCCCTGGCGCGCGCCGACTGCGACGTCGGGGACGAGCCTTCGGTTCGCGCCGCGATCCGCGACGCGCGGCCGGAAATCCTGTTCAATGCCGCTGCCTACACCGCGGTCGACAAAGCCGAGGCGGAGCCCGAGGCGGCGCGCCGGCTCAACGCCGAGGCTCCGGGCCTGATCGCCGCCGTCGCGCGGGCCGGCGGCGCGCGCCTCGTTCACCTCTCGACCGATTTCGTGTTCGGCGGCGCGTCCGAGCGCCCGCGCCGCCCCGACGATCCGACGCAGCCGGACAGCGTCTATGCACGCACCAAGCTGGAGGGCGAGAAGGCGGCGCTCGCCGCCGATCCCCAAGCGCTCGTCGTCCGCGCGTCCTGGATCTACGCCCCGGTCGGGCAGAATTTCGTCAATACAATGCTGCGGCTGATCGCCGAGCGCGAGGAGGTGCCGGTCGTCGCCGACCAGATCGGAACGCCGACCTGGGCGCCGCGTCTCGCCACCGCCCTGTGGCGGCTGGCCGCCCTCGGAGCGCGGGGGATCCACCATTATACCGACGCAGGTGTCGCCAGCTGGTACGATTTCGCAGTCGCGATCGGGGAGGAGGCGCTGGGCGCGGGGCTGATCGACCGCGCCGCGCGGGTGGTGCCGATCACGACCGAGGATTATCCGACTCCCGCCAGGCGGCCGGCTTATTCGGTGCTGGACAAGCAGGCGACCTGGGCGCTGCTCGGCGAGCCGGCGCCGCACTGGCGCGCGAACCTTCGCGCGAACCTTCGGGAGATCGTCAATGCCTGACCTCCTCGTCACCGGCGCCGCCGGGTTCATCGGCGCGAATTTCGTGCGCTACTGGCGGGCACGCCGCGGCGGCGACCGGATCGTCGCGCTCGACGCGCTCACTTATGCCGGCAACCGCGCCAATCTCGCCGGCATCGACGACGTCGAGCTGGTCGAGGGCGACATTCGCGACACCGATCTCGTCCGCTCCCTGCTCGCCGAGCGCGGCCTCGATGCGATCGTCCATTTCGCCGCCGAAAGTCACGTCGACCGCTCGATCGACGGCCCCGACGCCTTCATCGACACGAACGTGGTGGGCACCCACAGCCTCCTCAAGGCAGCGAAGTCGGTGTGGCTTGACCAGGGCAGCGGCCGGCCGCACCGGTTCCACCATATCTCCACCGACGAGGTCTACGGCAGTCTCGGCCCGGACGATCCCGCTTTCTCGGAGATCACGCCCTACGCGCCCAACTCCCCTTATTCCGCCAGCAAGGCGGGCAGCGATCATCTGGTCCGCGCCTATCACCACACGTTCGGGCTCGAGGTCACGACCACCAATTGCTCGAACAATTACGGCCCCTACCAATTTCCCGAAAAGCTGATCCCGCTCTTCCTGATCAACTGCCTCACCGGCCGAAACCTTCCGATCTACGGCGACGGCATGAACGTCCGCGACTGGCTCCATGTCGAGGACCATTGCAGGGGAATCGAGCTGGCCCTCGATCGGGGGCGGATCGGGGAGACCTACAATGTCGGCGGCGGCGAGGAATTGCCGAACATCCGCGTGATCGAAGCGGTCTGCGAGGGGGTCGACGCGGCCTTTGCGCGGGATTCGTCGCTTGCATCCCGCTTCCCCGACGCGCCGGCGGCGCGAGGCGAGCCGTCGGCTTCCCTCAAGACCT
>Ga0196965_1000083_pt1 | contig 75068 bp, 68 predicted proteins | sample S1_20metaG_FD_148668 | JGI IMG/M metagenome (GOLD analysis project Ga0196965, IMG submission 148668) | Soil microbial communities from Anza Borrego desert, Southern California, United States - S1_20 | ecosystem: Environmental > Terrestrial > Soil > Desert | place: USA: California | collected...
CATGAGGAAGCGCGGGGCGTCGGATTATTCCTTGTCAAAACACAAATTGAAGCAATGGGTGGAACAATCAACGTCGAAAGTGAAGTCGATACAGGAACGACGTTCATCATCCGTTTCTAAAAAAAATACATCCAGCAATTGCCGGATGTATCCCATTCATTTTTTCAAAAATTCTTTATTCATCGCGCAAAGCTTTTACCGGGTTTGACGATGCCGCCCGGATGATGTGATAGCCAACTGTCACCAATGTAATGACAAAAGCGATTAGTGCCGACATGATGAACGTTGCCCACTCACCGGTAAGGTTAATACGGTAAGCGAAGTTCTGCAGCCAGTTGTCGGTAAAATACCATGACGCAGGAAATGCGAGCAGCATGCCGAGTCCTACGAGCAAAAAGAATTCTTTCGACACGAGCAGCACAAGACTATTAATACTTGCGCCAATCACTTTGCGCACCCCTATTTCTTTTGTCCGTTGCTCTGTCGTAAATGCAGCGAGGCCGAGAAGACCAAGGCAGGCGATGACAATCGTTAATCCTGAGAATGCGGTAAATATCTGACTACGTTTTTCATCCGCTTGATACTGCGAATTAAAATCCTGATCGAGAAAAGTATATTCAAATGTGTATCCGGGAAATATTTCTTTCCATGCGTTTTCGATCGCGGCAAGTGAGTTGCGAACATCACCTTCTTCGGTTCGTACAAACACATAGTTCGTATTATGATTGAGCACAATCATCAGCGGTTCAATTGCATCATACAACGAATTCTGATGATAATCCTTTACGACGCCAACAACCTGTCTCTCGGTTGTCGTACCGTTCGGTCCATTGAAACCGAATTTTTTACCAAGCGGGTCTGACCATCCCATCCGTTTTACCATCGACTCATTCACGAGCACCGCATATAAGCTATCGGATGAAATATCTCTTGAAAAATCACGACCGGTGACGATCTCCATTCCCATCGTTTTGACGAAGTCATAATTTGCGCTAAAAAGATCCACGCCACGATCGCTGAACTTTCCGTCATTGTCTTCAACTTTCAATAAAATTTTCCCAATTCCCTGGCCGGGAGAGGAATTGGCCATGCCCACACCGGCAACTTCCTTGCTTTGCTTTAATGCGTTCACCAGCGTTTGAGATTTCTCACGAAGCTCACGCTCATTGAGGTCCAAACGAACGACGCGCTCTTTCGCAAAACCAAGATCTTTGTTACGCATGAACTGTAATTGCTCAAACACAATTAGCGTGGATATCAGCATGAATATGGAGATGCCGAATTGCAACACAACCAATCCTTTTCTGAAAATTACAGTTCCGCCCTTCGACGCGAGCTTTCCTTTTAATACGCCAACTGGGCTAAATCCCGAAAGGTAAAATGCAGGATAGCTACCTCCTACAATACCGGCAAATAACACAACCCCGATAAGACTCGCGATTACCGGCGCCTGTAAAATGTAACTAAATGGCAGTTCTTTATTCGAGAGATAATTGAATCCGGGCAACAATGCATATATCAGGATGAGGCTTACTGCGAGCGCCATCAACGCAAGGACTACCGATTCGGTGAGAAACTGCAGGATGAGTTGCATGCGCTGAGAGCCCATCACCTTTCGGATGCCGACTTCCTTTGCGCGGTTTGCCGAGCGTGCTGTCGCGAGGTTCATGTAATTGATACACGCGATGATCAGCATAAACGCACCCACCGCTCCGAAAATATAGATGTACGATATGTCGCCGCCAGCCTCTGCTTCGTCCTGTATCTTCGAGTACAGGTGAATGTCGGTGATGCGCTGCATTTCATATTGGATCTTGATACCAAACTGATCGAAGATTGGATTGACTCTTTCCTTGATCACCTTATCAAGACTGGCCTGCATCTTACTGAGATCATAATTAGCTGGTAGCTGGATATAAGTAAAGACGCCGAAATTACCCCAGCTGCCAACAAACTGCGGTCGGGTATTCCGCGCAATCAATGCATCGAAACGAAAATGCGAATTCATCGGGACATCTTTAATGACACCAGTCACTTTGAAGTCCTCGCCTTCCTTGTTCTGCAAGCCCTGGCCGAGTGCTGCGGATGCTTCACCGAAATATTTCACTGCGGTTTTTTCTGTTAACACAATCGAGAATGGATTATCCAACGCCGTGTTCGGATCGCCATTAATAAACTCATAGGTGAACATGTCAAAGACCGTAGAGTCGGCCAGAAAGAAGTCGGCTTCATTAAATTGCTTATCGCCGTTTTTATACAGGGTGGTATTTGTACCAAAAAACCGCACGGCATTTTTTACCTCCGGATAATTGTCGCGCAACTCTTCCCCTAAGGGTATTTGCGCAACAGCCCATGTAAACGCATTGTCCGGTTCCTTAATATTAGAGACGATCCGGTAGATATTATCGGCATTTGTGTGGTACCTGTCGTAGCTTAGTTCATCCAGAATGTACATGAGCAGGAACATGCTACATGTAATACCGATTGTTAGCCCTAAAACATTTATTGCGCTGTAAGTCTTATCCTTCAGGATATTGCGAACAGCAATGGTTAGCAGGTTTTTAAACATAGGTGGAGGTGTGTGCCGTTTGTGGATATACAGTTAGATGGTGAATGACGACAAAAAGTTTTACAAGAAAAGAGGGTTTAACCCAATGTTTGAATTTTGGATAAACCCTCATTAACCTTTTTTACGTGCTTCGACTTATTTCAACTAACATGCCTGAAAATGAAATCCGAAATTCATGCACTCATCATGTTGAATGACCACTTATAAAAGGTGTCCCCCATTTAGCTTGTCCAATAATGTGGCGAGCGTGTTCGGAAGCGGGCAGCGGCTTACCCTGCAACCGGCTGTCTCCTTCGAAGGACAAGCGATGAAAAGAGGGTGATCAGTATCCCTACTGGTAAAATTTCCGCGAGCGTCATTGCAAAACGTACCGCGGGATTTTTATACATCAGGTTCAACTCGTCCATGTCCGCCCGCGCTTTTGCGATTTCCGCTTCCGAGGCGCCATCTGCCGAAAGTTTGCTTAGATAGTATTCGCTGTAGCTGGCCATGAACGAACCACCGTCATAAGCAAAATAGAATTCCCAGGTAATAGCGTAAAGGATTGCGGCGATAAGCGCAATGAGCAAACCAACCTTTAAGCATTGCGTAAAAGTGATGGTTCCGTTTTTATGCCGATCGCGGTACGACCTGATCCCAAAAAATATCATCGAAAGCGCGATAACCATCGATGCATAACCGGTAAGCAACCCGTTGTCGAAATTCAGGACGCCACTCTTATGCAGTGGCATGCTGATGAGCAGCATGGCTGATACTATCGCACCGGCAATCAATCCATTTACAATTACAATTCGTTTCATAGTGTTTGTGTTTTGGCTCAAATCACGGTTCCAGGCCCAATTTTATCTTCATCCAAAAGTATGATTTTATGAAACACGGCTGAAATACGACTTTGGGATGAGCAGCTATAGTTGGGTATTATTCGACCGTTAGGTAGTGATCATGTATCCAATTCAGTTGAAAACAAAAAGGTCTATAACAACCTCAGCTCCTTTGATTTTTGGATTGCCTGCGTTCTGCGCTTCACATTAAGCTTCGCAAAAAGATTGGATGAATGTGTTTTAACAGTACTTAGCGAAACAAAAAGTTTCTCAGCTATTTCCTGGTTCGACAGGCCGGCAGCCATGAGCGATAGCACTTCCAGTTCACGTTTTGTAATTCCAAGTTTTTCAGCAAGCAGATGATCGGGTTCGTGTGACACCACATTTGCATTACTGGCAGATGGCCGTCGGACCAACCGGATGCCAGCCCAAATTCCAAGTCCGGTAAAAAGAAACGCGATGATGCCGAGGTAAAACTCCAATGACAGATCGCGAATAATGTATTTGTATTCGAATACCTTGAGCGCGGCAATGAGTGCTGCCATCAGCAGGCCGTAAATGATTACAGTTCTCTTCACGGCGAAATTTAAAAGAAATCGCGCAGGCTTTTAGCGCGGTGATGAACACACCGGAAAATAACTTCTTACTGCCACATTTAAGGAAAAAGCCTCACGAAGAGTCTTCACTGATGCGTTCAACTCATAGCTCAGACCGCTCGCTGCAGGCAAACATCGACTTACTATCGTTGAATATTGACATGCCGTCATTGAACATCGATGGTGTATTCTCAATTATCTACTCTCCGTCGTTGAACATCAACTCTCCATCGTTGAACATTAAGTTGCTATCCTGGAATATCAGGTTCGTTTTCTTGAACATCGGCTTACCATCGTGAAAAATTGGTCGCCCACTCCGGGTTATCGACTTCCGATCTTTGTATTTCGCCCTCCGAACGATGTACTACGGTCTCCTCATAATCACCTACCTTCTTCGCATCCGGAACGTTTGTACCAGCTCCTTTGTGGTAGAAAAAATCGTTATATCCGATTAATTTCAATGGCCTGAGCGATACAGATAAAATATCTGACCTGGCTTGACCTACTTATTCTTCCAGCATTTTAGAATACACGATTGGATTTTCATTTTTCCCGTCACTATAATGCAATGCCCCGTCGACAACGCGAATGGTGGTACTGAAAGACACCAGACGAAAGTTGTCCACACCGATGGGTACAGCGACGCTTAACCATTGCCAGTTTTTCCCATTCATGGCAACAAAAAATTTTCCCACCCCTTTCAGTAGCGTTATCTGTTCTGTTTTTTCTGGATTACCAAAGGAATCTGTAAATGGCATTAAATGATCTGCCTGCTTTTCAGGATGATCTGCTGCGAAGGATAATTTCATTTGGTTGAACTCCCGCAGCCTGATGAAACCACTTACCGATGCTGTATCCCCCAAGGTTACACCAGCGCCAGATCCTGAAGTAATGTTCAGCTGCGAGCGGCTCAAGGGCAACTCCAAAAGTTTGACACCAATCTCCTTCGTGCCATCATTGTTGGTCCGCGAACCGAGGATAGTCATTGATATTTTCACTTCGTGACTTGCCCCGCGAACAAAAAGATCACCCACTACTTCGAGCCGTTTTTCAGAGATAGGAATAGTTCTTTTGCTTCTAAATGAAATGATGGGAAAATTCTCCACGTCGAAAAAGTTTTTCCTTAAATCGCGATCACGGATTTCCAGTCCTGTAGTTATACTGCCCGCATCAATGTACACTTCGATTTTACTCTTAGCCGGATCCGCAACGGAATGTTCAAATGTCCCGCAAAACCGGTCGAATCTCCCCCCAACCTCCGTGATAGACATAAATGGAATTGAAAATTCCAGCGTTGAATGAGTATTATCGATGTGGTAGGTAGTTGGCTGGCCAAAAGAGAGCTGCACAAAAAACGTAAGAATAAACACTGGTTTCATAAAGTTACGATCATCGATTACAGAAGTATCAACGCTAAAAAAAAGTAATTCTTAGTATTGATCTTATCATTGTGAATTAAGTGATCAATATAGAGTCTGACGAAAATACGTGTTTCATCCGTTTAGGTCTTAAATATTACTTAGAAGGCTTTTACTAAAACGGAGCGGCATTACTGAAAGATTAGTTCCTTTCGCCTGCACTTCCTGGTTGCTGTGTCTGGGACACTCTTTGTATTATTTTTTGGCAGCGCCCTGTGTAATTCAGAGCTACCGAATCCAGGTGTAAAATCGAATCCGGTAAGTTTCCTTTGAATGATGGCTGCAGAAATATTTATTTACTATTCAACTGTTCATACTCCGTTACCTTCATCACGTCCGGAACATTCGTATCAGCGCCTTTTGTGGTGATTAGCTTTGAGATCGGATGAGCATGCATCATCGCATCGTCAATTGGTTGACAGAAAGCCAGCACATCATCTTTAGTCAGATGCTGGTTCAGCCAGTCTTTTTCGTATTGACGCGATATGATCACGGGCATGCGCATTTTCGAATTATGGATCTGCGACATAAGTCCGTTCGCCTTTGTGGTCAATACTGTGTATGTATAATACGACTGTTCTGTCGATCGATCCTTCCATTTGGAGAAAAGGCCAGCAAGTGAAAATAATTCGTGCTCCTTCAGCTTTATATGGTATGGAATCTTCGTCTTTCCTTTTTCGTCCATCCAGCGCCACTCGTAAAATCCAGTGCAGGGAATCAGGCAACGTTGTCCGGCTTTAGCAGCATCTTTAAAAGACGCCTTGTCGAACATCTCTTCGGAGATACAGTTAAGTGTTTGTATTCTCAGCCTTAACCCTGACTGCAGGTCCTTGACCCAAAAAGGAATGAAGCCCCAGTTGTACATCCTGAGCTCATCAGGTTTTGCGGCTGTCAACACGGGTGTAGGAAGGAAATCAAACCCGTTTTCGTGATAACGCGGCTGATACGGCTCTTCCAAATCGTCCTTTTGAAACGTTGCTGCATAGTGACTGGCAAGCTCCTCGAAATTTTTTGTTTGCGCTTTGTGATAACACATTGGATGCTAAATTAAAGTGTGTTTACTTCTCTTCCCTCTCTTTTACGAGGCTAATATTTTACCGTTAAAGATTGTGAACAAGCCCTTCGCGTAAGAAGTTAAAACAAAGGCGGAGAATTGCGTTGATTTGATACAATAAATTAATACTGAAATATCCGTTCCTGATATTGCTGTTGCTGATACTTCCACTAAGCTTGTCGGCACAAAAAGGGTGATACACTCATTTTGTGTTCAAACGACGTGAAGCCAAGTTGCTAAAAACGGGTAAACTCTATTAGTTAGTTTATTTCAAAAACAGGAACAACAACTCGCAGGAAGTCCTGAAGCTGGAGCAACAATTTAGCGACAGGTTCAGATACAAGATAAAGCAGGGATTTTCGACACCATAAGTTCGCACGTGTAGTACAACCAATTCTCATGACATTCATTATTATGACAAAGTACCTTTTCATATTATGCTGCCTATCAGCATCAGCGGTCAGTGCCCAAACGACGTCACCAGTTGAGGAAGTTGTTGCCGCAGAGCTTGCGTTTGCCAAAGCAGCGAAAGACAAAAACACAAGAGCTGCTTTTATTGAAAGCTTTGCAAAAGATGGGATTGTTATTTCGAAAGGCGAGTTTGTTAACGCTATTGAACTCTGGCAAAAGTTTCCTGAAGACAGCGCGCTTCTGGCTTGGTGGCCCGTGTTTGCAGATGTTGATATCTCTGGAGAGTTAGGTTACACAACGGGACCTTATGAATTTTATCCCGATCGGAATGGATCATCACCTGTAGGTTTCGGATATTATTCTACTGTCTGGAAAAAAGAAGACGGAAAGTGGAAGGCCGCCTGCGACATGGGTATATCGCTTCGCCAATCGGATTCTCCACCTACGTCTGTGACCTTCGCAAAGTCAGCCGGCACCTCCATGGATGTGACAACAGCAACAGAGTATCTTCGTACAGCAGAACAATCGTACACAACAGCACTTAATGCCACAACAGTGTCGTTTTTACCCGCTTACTTTGCAACCGAGTTCCGCCTGCACCGTCCGTCTGCGGTTCCGGTAACGACGAAAGAAGCGCTGGAAACATTCGACGAGCAGAATAAGCAGTTTACATTTGAGCCCGTTCATCTTGAAACCTCATCAGCCGGCGACATGGCATTTACATATGGAAATGTGAGTATTGAACTGATGAGAGATGGAAATAAACGAACGCTACCTGGCAACTATATGCGTGTATGGAAAAATATAAATGGGGAATGGAAAATTGTGCTTGATGTAATTAGTGTAGGATAACACAAACTCACCCCGCCCATCCATCCCGATCCAGGCTCCGGTACTGAATGGCTTCCGCCAGGTGTTCGGTTCTTATTTCATCAGATGCTTCGAGGTCGGCAATTGTTCTCGACACTTTTAGGATTCGGTCATACGCACGCGCGGACAATCCCAAACGTTCCATCGCGGTTTTCAATAGCGCTTTTCCCGTGTCGCTGATGACGCAGATCTTCTTCACCATGTTCGACGGCATCATGGCATTACAATACACGTACTCTTGCTCGGCAAATCGTTCCGTTTGAATCTCCCGCGCGCGAACCACACGCACACGAATCTGCTCGCTCGTTTCCACTTTTCTGTTCGCTGTCATCTCATCGAAACTGACAGGAACAACTTCAACGTGCAGATCAATACGATCAAGCAATGGCCCGCTGACTTTGCTCAGATAACGCTGAACAACACCCGCACCACATACACACTCCTTTTCGGGATGATTGTAAAATCCACATGGACATGGATTCATACTCGCCACTAACATGAAGTTAGCCGGATAATCGAGTGAAACTTTCGCACGCGAAATTGACACGCGTCGCTCTTCCATCGGTTGACGCATCACCTCAAGAACAGTTCTCTTAAACTCCGGAAGTTCATCGAGAAACAAAACTCCATTGTGCGCGAGCGAAATTTCTCCTGGCTGTGGGTTCCCTCCACCTCCGCAAAGAGCAACGTCTGTTGCTTTTATTTGTGTAGAGGTGGTATCTTTAAGAAAACGAATCAACCATGAAAGCAGTCATTTACAGCCGTGTTTCAACTCTTGACCAAGATAATGCAAGGCAAATACAGGAACTGAAAGAGTACGCCAAATACCGAAAAATGAATCTGGTTAACGTGTATGAAGAAAAAATTACTGGTGCCTCAAAAGCTGCTGAACGAACCGAATTTAAAAAGCTTTTGGAATACATTACCGCAAATAAGGTTAATACTGTACTAGTTTGGGAGGTTTCAAGGCTTGGTCGTTCCATGCTGGATGTCTTAAACAACATCGAATTATTATCAAATCAAGGGATTAACATATTCTTCAAGAAAGAAAGTATGAATACTCTTGACGATACCGGCAAAAAGTCAACTATGACTAATATGCTGATTTCGATTCTATCAGGCTTTGCGGAAATGGAACGCGAAACTATTCGGCAAAGAAGTATTTCAGGTATTCGCCAAAATGTGGCTTCTGGTGGATCGGGCACCGGCATAGTAAAAGCCTATGGATTTAAAAAAGTTGGAAAGAAGCTGGAAATAGATAAAGAAGAAGCAGAGGTTATAAAGTTGATTTACAAAAAGTACTTGGAAGGGTTGGGAACAAAAATGATCGCCAATCTTCTAAACGACAAAAACATCCCGACACGATTTAACAAGCTGTTTGCAAATAAATCGATACCTCAGAAACACGGTATACAAAAGAAAGGCTCTGACTATAACTGGAGAGAAGGAACTGTATATACAATCTTAACTAATTCAATATATAAAGGCGAAAGAAAGCATAAGGGCGAAATATTTTCAGTTCCTGCAATCATTGATGCCGATATCTTTGACGCAGTTCAACAAAGGTTGACAACTCATTTCAACAAAAAAGATAACAATCGTATTTACGAAAACATTTTAAAAGACCTGTTGATTTGCGGCAAATGTGGTCGCTCCTATTTCATGCACAAAAGAGCAGACAATTCAGATAATGCCTATAAGTGTATTAGTAAAAGGTATGACGAGTATTGCGGCAACCCTTCCATTAATATTGATAAACTGAATCAATCGTTATTCAAAGCTTCATGGTACGTTGCAAGACCTTCGAAGGAGAACAAGCATAGTTTAAGAGCTGAATTAGAGAACAAACAAATTCAAGCAAGCGCATTAAAGAAAGAAATCGATAAACTAAATAATCGCTTAGATACTCTTTTGAACATGCGGTTAGATAATCAGTTGACAGCAAAACAATTTTCAGATAAGAACTCAGAAATTAAAAGTGAGCTTGAAAAAAAAGAAAATCAGTTATTGAAGATCAATCAAGACTTAGCACTTATATCTAATGCAATCAATCAAAAGCAAAGATTACTGCCTACTAACAATTATACATTTGATGATTTTAAGGCGAATTTGAAAGCATTATATAAGTCTTTCAAAGTTCATCAAGTTGAAAATATGTCCAAGTTTTCTGATGTATTCACAGTCAAAGGTGACGTTGCAGTATGCGTTGAAATGATTCAACTGACTGGCGCAATTCACTATGTTGTCTTGTCTCAACGAAGCAAACAAATGTTGCAGGTTAAAAGCAAAAAAGGAATAAGCAAACCTTTAACAGAAACCGAAATACAAAATGCAAAGTTTGACATTGTTGATAAGCAAGACATTTTCAGCCCTCACAAAGCAGTCGGAGTTGTTAAGCAGCAAATGAATGAGCTAATGAAAAGAAGAAACCCATAGAAAATTTTTTTTCCAATTTCATTAGGTAGCAACTCTAAAAAATAAAGGCAACTAAAACGGTTTAAACAGTTATTTACCAGCACATTATCTCTCCACAATCCATCAACAAGTTATTCACAATCGTCGAAATCAGGTCAAAAATGCACTTTTTGATTTCTCGGATAGGTTTTCGTCATTTGTGAAAGTTGGAGCTGACGGACGGCACAAATATTTCAATAGATATCTATGAATTAAATGGTGCCTGTAATAAAAGTATATTTGTAAGGAGCAAAACAACCCGAAGATGTTGGGCTGAAGATATAAAGTAAAGAGAAACCATTTTGAAGTGTGCCGGGTACGACCCTTAGTCGGATTCCAAACCCGATTAAGGCTGGATACTTCTCAATGGGTAAGGCCTTCCAAAAGCCTTACACTTCTCTTTACTTTTTTTATGCTCTGATCATTCTGATCTTTTGACCGCCTGTTAACTAGTGCTAACCGGTTAACAAATGTACTAAACTAAGTCACTTCTGTATACACTGTATACAGCGTATACAGAATGTATACCTGCCAAATTACGCTCAAAAAGGCGCTTAAAAGCGCTTAAACGTGCTCAAAATCAGCACATTTTAGCACATGGTAGCACACTTTAGCACAGGTAAAAAAAAGTAAAAAAATTTCACATTACAGTCTTTCGTAAAATATACGCATCATTTCAAAGGGTCATTTTTAGGGAATAGCGGCAAAACCTAGGAACTAAAAGTCCCGCACTATTCTTTCCAATTGCCAACGGTTCTAATTCTTGCACGTCTTGCGCAATTAATCCAACGTCTTTCTTATCGCTGCCTTTCTTGTTATATGTTACCGGTTTAAGTTCCTTCAATACTTCAAGACCTTTTTTGTAACCGTGTATTTTTTCAATTAATCTTTCATCCATATCTATAAATACTTGTTACGGTACAATCTTCAAGAAATTAGAAGCGTCACGATAAATTGCACCTGATGGCAAACCAACACTTGATGTTGGAATATTTTCAATAATGACAACACCGTCACGACCAGTTCCATTACCTAGACCACCTTTCAAATAAACATCACCGCCCGCATTATTACCAGTTGTGTGTGCTTTACCAGCAGCCAGTTTTAAATGTTGTCCAGTTGTTCTGCCAATTGTTGAAGTACCGTTTGCTGCTTCGATATAAAACGATTTATAAGTTGCTCCGTTTGTCATTACAGACCTAAAACCAAATTCGTCAGTTGCGCCCCAAGTTGGCGTTTCAGCCCACAGGTATAAAGTATATTTATCATTTGCGGAAAGTGCTATAATACCTGAACCGCTTGAATCGCTTCCATGTAAAGCAATACCGTCAGGCGTTGAAATTGTACCAAATGAAGTAATTGTAACTGTTGAAGATTTCAACCCACCGGAACCGTTTGATAATTGTATTAAATCAGTTGCGCCAGTTGTTGCAAATGCTGTTATACCCAACGTTGTGCGCATCGCGCTTGCAGATGTATCATCAATTAATGTACGTGCAAATGATGATAGCGTAGTCGTTGTGTATGTATCACTCGCAGTTGTATAAATCATTTTATCCGCACTTGTTGACAGTCCTGCAATAGAATTTAATCCTGCATCTGATATTGCAACCGTTGGGTTACCGCTTACACCATTACCATTACTAACAGAAATATTTGTACCTGCTGCAATACTTCTTTGTGCCCACGTGTTTGAAGCTGTTCTAACTGCAATACCTGTACTTGCCAACGCCTCTAAAGCGTATAGGTCTGCTGGTGCGTAAGATTCAATTATACCTGATGAGGTATTTCTTGTAAGAAAGACAGGAGTTGCTGACGCAGTTGATGCAGGTGCATCGTTAAACCAAATGTTTTCGCTCAAAGCAACACCAGTATATAATACTTTGAAGACAGAACCATTATTATTTTTTAAGTCCATCAAATTCCAAGTTGTATTTGCACCTGCGTCAAAAACAAAACCTCTATTGCCTGAACTGTACGTTCCCCCTAATTGTATCAGATTGCCCCTGAAATATCCCTCTCCATCTACATCTAATTTTGCAGAAGGTGAAGTCGTGCCGATACCCAAATTACCGTCAACATCCAAGAGCATTTTAGCAGTACCCCAAGTAATCGTACTGTCTGCTGCACCAGAGGCATTTGTATACCAACTAAAGTTCCCTCCAATTTGATTGAATATTGATGAACCACCTAAAACCGCTTTTTTCCAAGAGCCTGTATAATAAACGTTGCTGCCAACATACTGCTCTGTACTTGCCTTGTTTGCCATCAACGTCAACGATGTGCCTATTTGCAGTTGAGTGTATGACGAATGATTTGCAGCCACTACACCGAGTCCAAGATTGCCTGAAGCATCAAGTCGCATTCTTTCAACTGCACTTGCATCTCGAAAGATGTGTTTGTTATTATCGTAATAATTTGCTTGGTCAGAGGTTCCACCAAGATATATTGAAGCACGACCACTTGCGTCATACAGTCTATGGTAACCATCGACAGCGGTTTGATTTGCGAAGGTGGTTCCACGGAAACCAATATTGCCACCGTCAGTTAAGTCTAACTTATGCGCAGGTGTTGGAGCCAAACCAATACCCACGTTACCGCTGATGTCGATGGCAAATCTTGAAACCGTATTTGTCCAAAGGCTTAACGAGTTGCTTGTATGGTCATACCTTACACGTCCAATTGATTGATTATCTTCATCACCTAACCAAACCTCTGATTGACCTGCTGCCCTTCCTGCAATAGTAATAAATGACCTTGATGAATTGTTACTATCAAATATCGCTGCTGTTCCAACTGTTGGAGTCCAACTAATGGCAGATGAACCAGCAACAACGTGCAATTTGCTCGCTGGTGAATCGGTACCAATACCGAAATTTCCAGATTTAACGTTTACGTAAGAATCACCAGCACCGTACAAACGTGCGCTTGTCGACCCCGTTGCATCGTTAATAATTAAATTACCTGCTCCATTAGTTTCTTCACGCAATCGGATTACAGGGTTACTTGTTGAAGATTGGATAATGCGCAATTGGTCGTCACCACCAGAAGACTTTATATCAACTGTTTTTGATGGTGTCATACCGATACCGATTTTTCCGTCAGGTGTCACTCGCATCTTTTCCGTTGACGTGCCAGCGTTTGCAGTAAATATTGCAATTGCACCAGAATTATCTGCACCAGAACGAAGACCAACAACTGACGCAATTGTGTTATCAGTTGACCCGCTGTCTTGAATAGCAAAATCAAGAGCAACCCCAAACGTATCAGTTACATTTCCGGTTGATTCAACTTTTAATCGAAGGGCACCCGCTCGTCCTGCTGTACTTGTGGTCGTTCTTATAGATTCAATTACAGGATAGGTTGAAGTGGTAACTTCTATATTAGATGCAAAATTCTTTTGCCCTGTTATCGTCTGACTTGTTCCAATAGTCACATAGTTAGCCGGTAATGTTGTGCCTGTAAAAGTATTAAATGCAGTTGTGGCCAACTTACTATTAATGCTCGTAAGTGTTGACGCTGAATAAGAATTGAAAGCAGATTTGTTTACGTATGTAGCTGGTAACGTTGAGCCTGTAAAAGTATTAAATGCGGTTGTGGCCAACTTACTATTAATGCTCGTAAGTGTTGACGCTGAATAGGTATTAAAGGCAGTCTTTGAAAGGTATGTTGCTGGTGCAGTCGTTCCGGTAAACGTGTTAAAAATCGTTCTATTCAACTTATTGTTAATACTTGTAAGTGTTGAAGCAGAATAAGAATTGAAATTTGCCTTTAATAGATAATTCGTTAAATCGGTTGCCGTGTTTCCAGTGTATTCCAAGAAATCAGCCTCTGTCAAATATGTATTCTCTACCGTGTTAACAAATGAATTGAATGTACTTTCAGATACACCTACAATACTGATTACGTTTGATCCTGAACCCGCTGTACCCGTGCTGATTGTTTCACCGTCAACTGTATTCAAATTGATTGTTTGAAACGTAATTGCTATGTCGTTGTCTTCAAGATATTCAATTAAATCAAGTGAAAGTTGATTGTTCTTAATCTCGTTATCATACGACACAATTGAATATTTCTTATCACCGATTTGAAGCACGTTATAAAACTGAATGTTATTAGGGCATTTAATACTAAGCCTTACAAAGTCTTTAAACGTTGAACGTTGTTTCAGTTTATTATAACAATATAATTCAGCTAAGGAAGTGCCAGCACTACCTCCGCTGTAATCAGTCACGTTAACCTCCGATACGTACATATCCAAATCGGAACCCGGCCCGACTCTAAAGCAATAGAATCCTAAATATTTTTGTGTTGATAATGTAAACGTTGCGGTAACAGCACTAAATGAACCAGTTCCGCTATTGATTGTAAAACCTGATATAGTGGTGAATGTTTCGTTATCATCGCTTGATAATAGTGAAACTACGCCATTGGGAACATAACCACCGGATTCAGGATTATCATTTTTAACTCGTATAGTTACTTCGTAATCGCCAGCAGCAAATAATCCTTGCGTTAGTTTCTTGGAACTACTTGTACCGAATGCCCTAACGTCATTTGATAAACCTCCTAAATATGTCCAAGCTGTACCTGTTCCTACTTCGTCCCACGGGTTTAAAGATGCTCCATCGAAGGAATAATTTTCGAATTGAGTAATGCCCTCATAATTTTTCCAAGTCGTTGTTACACCTGTACCTATCAATAAAGTTCCAATATCATCGTCATTTAATGTGTCGGCAAACGTTATTGTATCTTCGCCTTTTGCTATTGCTGTCGTACCACTAACTGAAGCGGTGTAAAATTTATCGAATGTGACGCTGCTTGTATATATTTTATAACCTTGAATTGAATCGAATTGAAGCGTATACGTTTCAAAGGCTGTTTCGCCTTTTGTAATTTCAATTGTTAACTCATAATCATCGCTTTCAGAAATAGCAAACAGGGCTGGATTGACCAATTTATATTCCTTCCAACCTCTCACCATTCGCTGTGGTGCATCTAAAACGCTGCCTCCACCTATGCGGGTTAACTTGAAAGTTAAGAATGGTAGTTCTCGTCTATGAGCACTTGCTGCAAATGTTATTGATAAATCAACATTTGCAATAAAATTAAAGGTATCACCGGTACCAATTTTTTCAGCAAAGAAACTATCTGACGTAAAGTATGCCGTTGCAGCTTCATATTCCTTGTATGCGCGTAAACGTGTATACTTACCGTTGAGTTCTTCATTTGATTCATACCACTCGAACTCGTCAAAGTTTCCATTATTCCAACCATCTATGTTTTCGTCAAAAGTACCGTTGTCAAATACGTTTGTGCCGCCGATATTCTTATTAGCAAACGTTAATTCAAGTTTTGCAAATGGCTCAACCTTTGAAAGTTCGCTATCCAAATAATAGTGATTGTCTGTTACATCAATATTTCTGTTATTAATTGAGGTACTTGTATACGTTGCACCCGTGTTGTATGTGTGAATTGGACTTATTAATTCATTCTTTTGGGTAATGATATATTTACCGTTCGCTTGAATTAAAGAAACGTTGTACGGTTTCAATATTGATTCAATAACATCATAACAGTTTGCAAAGCTTGCCTTTCCTTTCTTTACTTCAACAAAGCGGGTTGAATTAACTGACACTTGTTCTAATACACGGTCTGCGCTTGTCATTAAATCAGTTTCCTGAATGTTCAATTGAACATCAATAAACAATTCAATACCAGTTTCAAATAGTGCGTCCTGAACGCATTCTATCTGCGTTCTAAATCCATCAATATAAATGAATGGCAATTGCTTCAAGTCGCTTAACCCGTCCGTTGCAGTCAGGTTGATAACATAGCTGTTATCTAAAAAGCTACGCGTAATGAATTCAGGTTTAAGCCAGCCAACGAAATAATCGTTTACACCTTCGTCCAAATCAGTATGCAATATTTCTATTTGCCAGTCTTTGTACTCACTCTCTAAAAGTTCATCATAGTTCGAATTCTCATCAACGAAGAAAGCAAAATTGATTTCGCTTGGATATATAATACCTTCAATATCGTTGCGGCCACCACGGTAACGATGCTGCAACGGTGTTGTTGTATATGATAGTAATTCTGTACTGCTTCCACCAAAACCTAATTTGTTTAGATTAACTGTGAAGATGTTGCCATAACTGTCTTTAACTTTTGAAAAATATTTTGTGCCGTATGCCATTTATAATACTTAATTATCTATCTGTTTATTTTCTTCTGCGTTCAACTTCTTTGAAGACCAAATAAAGGTCTTCACCCTTAACTTTTACATCTGCAACAATTCCTTTACTTCCTGCTTGGTCAAGCATGCGCATAGACTGTCCGTGATTGAATACACGACTGCCAGCAGGTAGCGAAACGAGTTCTGCACCCTGTTCTCCGACCATGGATAAACCTTGCTGTCTCGGAACTATACCACCGTCCTGAAAAGCCGGTATAGCGTTAAAGAGTGCGGTAACACCAGCCACCGCAATCGCTGCGGTCACCAAACCAAAAACGCCCTTAGAGCCTACCTCCTTTGCCACGGCCCCGGCTATTGCTTGCGCTAATAAACCTTGAATTATTTTTTTAATACCGTTTAACATTCCTTTTACAAGACCTGCAAAACTTGCCTCTGCTTCTGTGTTCATTCCAACCATAGCCGCACCTAGTGTGTCAAGTGCGCCAACTGCCGTGGTTCCAATCACTTCGCTAAATTGGGAACCGAAGCCAGCCCAAGCGGAACCTAATTCTTGCGATTTCCAAGTCATGACGTCAGTCCAATCGGAAAAGGATTGAAACTCCTGCTCGTTCTTTGGTGTAAATAAAACAGCTTCTTTGTTTTCTGATTTAATGTCTGTGCCACCTTGCAGGTCATTCATTGAAAAACTTGCCGCATCCGGTTTAGGCATTTCAAGTTTAAAACTTGATGTGGCATTCTTTATTTCCTTTTTTATTACTGCTGCAGCTCCTTTGCCTTGTTGTTCTGCTTCATCAAGCGTTATCAGTTCAATCGGTTCTGCTCTTAATACGTTATCAATTCCTTCCTTGAAATTCTGTCCAATACCCGTTGCAAATTCTAAGGAGTTAGTCAAAACGTTTTGCATAGCGGTTGCATAAATCATTGGTATCTTTTCGAATTCACCTTTGAAAACTGCACTTATCAATTGACCAGCACTTGAAAAGACATCGTAAATGTTTTTGCCAACTAGCTTGATAACATCCCACAAGTTTTTGAACCAAAAGACAACCTGTTCAATTGAATATCTGAACAGCATGGATTTATTATACAGGTCGATAAAATAGTTTATCATATCAACCGTACCTTTTACTATGCCTCTTATTGCAACAACTGCAATATCAATAAGGTCTGCTTTCAGTTCCGTCCACATAGTTGAAGAACCGCCAAACATCTGCACCCATACTTTATTTAAGTCTTCATTCGCTTGTGTTAAATGTAATTGCGCCTTCACAGTTTCGTTGACATTATTTGTCATATCAGCGAAAGAAAGATTTGCGTCACCCAACATTTTGACGAAACGAATTCCAGCGTCTTCACCAGCACCACCGAAAACATCTGCTAATACTTGACCGACCTGTTTACTATCATCTTTAAACCCTGCCAACTTTTGACTAACCTTTTGAATTGCTTGAAAGGTTGTCAACGAGCCATTTGCAATACTTGACTGAATTTCTTCTGATGATATGCCGATTGCAGTTAATGCGTCACGGGTTGCAGGTGTCATTTCGCGCAATCTTAAACCAGCTTCTTTAATTGCATCTGCGCCTTTGTCAGAATATATACCTTCGTTTATTGATTGAGTTATGACTGCAAAAGCTTCGTCAGCAGTTGCGCCAACTGTTGCGAATTGTGCGGGGTATTCGCGCAACATGTCCAAAAATTCCTCTGAACCAGTTTGAGCATAGCCGTCCCGGATCATATCCAAAGCCTGTGGAATACCAATTCCCATTTCTTTAGAAACTGCGCGAGCAGATTCCAACAACTTGTCAAAATCCAAATTGAATGTTTCCGAAATTGCTTTTGCCTTTGCGGTTGCATCGACAAGGGTTTGCCCTTCAAGACCTAATGATTGAAGTTTGTTTCTTAATTCGCCAATCTTCTGCGAAAATTCAAATACTTGTTTGCCCGCTGCAACGATGGAACCAACGGCAAATGCTCCTGCGATCATTCCACCGATTTGCTTTATGCCCGCTGAAAACTTGGATACTTGCCCTTTTGCAGAATCCAAAGCCTGTCTTAATTCTGCACTATTAGCAGCAATATTTAAAATTAAATCTGTCTGTAGCTTATTACCTGCACTCATTTAGTATTTACAATCATCTGATTATAAATACCCCGACAAATAATGTTTAATTCTTATTAATGATTGATTTGATGAATGCAAAGTCTTCTTTTGTTATCCATGCAGTTGAAACTGGTATTTGCTTTGTTGTCTCTGATTGAAGTTTATATAAATCTTTTGGCTGTTTGATCTTCTTTGTATTTGCCATGCTGGATTTAACAACGAAAAAGCTAATGTTTCTCAATTCGTTTTGCAATAGAGAAATGTAACTGTCGTCTATTGTATTCTTCATATGAAGAATATATGAAGCTTGTACAGGTGTTAACTGATCGAAGTCGGAAATGGAATAATTGAAATGAGCAACAAAAAGAGAAAGAAGATAATTGTAATTATAATTATCTTCTTTGCTGTCTATGTCTGTGCTGCTTTTGCTTCCAGCATCTTTTTTTTTGCTTCTGATGAAAGGAAAACATTTAATACATCTTCTGAAACTATTTTTAAGAAATCAGCAAATGAACCTGCCAAAATATCTTCTGCCTGTTCTGCTGATATATCAAATACTTTACCCTCAAGCTTAAAACCTCTTTTGAGTGCTTCAATAAAAAGTACTTCTATTTGTGTGGGATCATTTAAGACGCTTTCAAAATCTGATAGTTTTAACTTGCCCTTTGCACATACGTTTTTTATAACTGCAAAGTCAATCGTGCATGGTAATTCCTGTTCTTTGTATTTGATATAATTCATTCAATTATGTGTCAGATAATTATGATGTTGCTTTTGTTAAGTCGCTTGTGCCCTGTAACGATATGTCAAATGACCAAGGGTTACCAGCATCAGCACTTGCAGAAAATGAAGTCAACAACGCTGTACCGCTTTGGTAGTTGTTTGCTCCCATTTTCAAAAACACTTTAATTGAGGTTGATCTTTGCTTAATCAATTCCAAAAGTTGTGCGCCACTTGTTGCGCCAACAACGTAAGATGAACCAGATGCAGGGTGGTAAGCTTCGTTTGTAATATCCAAAAATATACCTGATGCCTCCATCGAAAAGCGTTTATACGTAGGTGCAACCATTTCAACAAAATCATTTTCAAAAACCGTTATTGTTGTTGTATCAACTTCATAAGAGAATGAAATGTTTTGAAGGCCCATTACTATAGTACCTCCTGTTGATGCTGTGCCTCCTGTTGCGACCACAAGAAAACCGTTTGAGCCGTCGAAATATTTTAAATCACTTGATTGTATAGCCATTATTTGTTTTTATGCTTTATAAATAATTATAATAATTAGTACTGCAATTCATATTGCAGAAACATCGTGTATATGTTTAGTTCGGTGTCTTTAAATCTATCTTCATTGTTAAGCCTGATATGATTCACCGACAAACAATCCACACTTTGCTTTATATAAATACTAAGCTGATCGAGAATTGATAGCTGATTATTGGAAGGAACATTTATTTTGATTTCTAAAGCAAATATTTTTAATGCTTCACCTTCGAAGGTTGAAACGTTGCTGGTATTATTAACCTCATACGTAACTGTAACCTCATTCAATAATTCATCAGATGGCAAATCAAAATAGTATACATGACTTGTTGTGCCTGAAACAGCACCTTTAATTGACGTATATATCTGTTCTAAAAGTTCGGTATTCATATAGAGATAAATACCAGACAAATAACAAATTGGCAACTTACCTTTTGCCTCTGCGTAATCGCTTTGTATGCTTCTTTAGCGACTTATTGATAAGCCGCAAAAAGTTAGTCGAAACAAACTTAATTATATTTGGTGCAGCCTTTTGGTGTGATTGAATTATGAATGGCTTTCTCGCAATTGAACCTCTGTTAGCTTTATTCTTGTAGTACTTGGAATTTCCTTTTGTTGATCGTACCCTAGTCCCTTTTTCAAGAAACTTAACATGGAAGACTTTGCGTTTGTATCCAATTGATACACCTGTTTTTGTTCTTGGTGTTTTGGATATCATAACATTCTCCGCAATTTCTTGTGAAGGTGAGTCAGCAATTAATTGTTCCTTCGCAATATTTGCTGCCTGCCTGTTTATGTCGTATTGAATTTTCTCATTTAAATCATTTGGCAATTCCGACAACATCTTCAATACTGCATCAAGTCCATCAAGTTCCAATTTGAATTTCATACTTATCTATTATTGTCGCATCTAATAATTATTGCTTCATTTCTGCCAACAATAGTAAATTCCTGAATTTCATAATCAGTATTATTAAATGAAAGCCTATACTTTTTCTTCGATGGTTGATTGAAAATTGTATTATATCTGCAATAAATATTCAACGTGTTATTATAAACATCTCCCGGCAAAGAAGGTTTGTAATATTTATTGCCTGATTCTTTCATTATAGAACCGTAAAAAGTATAAATAGGCGTTTGTATTTCTAATGCTTGACCAATCGTATTTGCAGAAAACGAAAGTTCGGAAAGTGTAAAAAGTGTATTAAGCTTTGCAGTCATTATCATTCTTCCAATCTCCTTTCAATCTTGTTAATATTTTCTTTAATGTAGGTGCAATCTGTTGATATGGTTGTGAGCTTAATGTTTACTTCATTCATCAGAATCTGCAGACCTTCATTCTTGTTTTCAACTTTTTCCAACCTATCGGTAAGTAATTGAATCTTAAAATCATTTTCCTTTTTATAAAGGTCTTGCTTTGTTTGTAGCTTCGACCATGTAACAGCCAAAGACACAAGCCACGTAATTGCGGTAAACAATATTCCTATGTACTCACTCATTGTTGTCGGACTTAAAAAGATTAATGTTTTTGCCTAATACCTTTTTTTCTAAGGCATTTATGAATTTGTCAGGAACAAATAGTAAAAGGACTCCTGAAACAATTAAGCCGGCATATAAATAGAATTCATATTGCTCAATCGAATCTGAATTATTTATCATCGACAAAGAAAAGACGATAAATACAACACCAAGTATTGAAGATTTGTAATGAGTAATATTTTTTAAAAGGCGTTTCATTTATAACAGGTTAGTATAATGAGATAATATTCTTTTAAAGGCTTTACTCTCCCTCACACTATTTGAAACATAGCCTGAACGATCAACGTCAAACAATTCTGCTGTCTTAATACTAATTGCTCGTTTAATGTCGTAAGGCACTTTATCAAGTGCATAACCTGACTGATAGATAATATTTAATTCATCCACGTTGATGGAGGTATCAAATTTAATTGTTGTGTATTGAAAGCCTTTATATGTTGTGAAGCCAGTAATTGCGGTTTGAATATTATTTGTCGTTCCTGTGATTCCCGATATACTGATATTAGGTTCATATACTGTATAGCATGTTCCATTTACGCAGTAATCGGTCTGCCTGTTAGTTGTTAATGCTATATCAAAACCAATTTCCTTTTCAGCAATTTCAACCGCTGATGCTATGCAACGATTCAGTTGTGAATTAAAACTTGTGTCACCTGAATAGATGTTCAGGTCTTCTTTTATTTCGGCAAGTTCGAAGGCTGAAAAGTCCTTATTGATAATTGTTTTATACATAAATGAATTCAAATCATTTATAAATACTTGTCAAAACTGCATAATGAAAAAGCACTTGAACCGTCTGTTACAAGTGCTTTAAAAAAAAACTTAAAAACCATCTATTCCAAAACGGCACCCTAAAGAATCGGGCACTTCGATTTTGATGAGTCGTATATAAATACTCTGCAAAAACAAAATGAGTCAGCGAACAAAGTCACCAACTCATTTATTAAAATAATCAATTAAAATAATTAGGTCAGTTTATCCACGTTCTTAATTAAGGCAACACCATTTGCGTCAATATATGACCCATCCGCATGAGCCGAAACAACAAGTAAAATGTTTCCCTTACGAGCTAACGTTGAATCTGTTACCGTTTCGATTTCTATGCCTGCGCCCCAATATGCCTGTGCCACCGCTTTAGCGTTGATCAAGTAACCATGATTCTCATTTGTCATTAGACTTGAGCGTACAGCAGGGTAGCCGTTAATCACACCGTCTTTCATTACAAGTTGACCAGAACCACTATCAATTTTCGCTTGTTTAGCTTTTGCAACACCTGATTTAGAGAATATGTATCCACTTGGAACACCATTAAATTCTTTTTCCATCTGCAAAGCAACGTTATGAAATGACGTAGTTACACCAGTTGCACCAGACACAATTGCAGTTAAAGTTGAAAAAGAATCAATTGTTCTTTTTTCCAAAGCTTTATCAACTGCAAATTTCAATTCACCAATTAAGGCTTGAATATTTTCCGGCTTACTAGCTGCTACCCACGCTTTAGAAACTTCTAACGAAGCTGACACAAAAACAGGCTTTAATTTTTTAGAAGCACTTGTTAATGTTTGGTCATTTATAGTTGTATCCTGATCATCTTCAAATGTTGCAACTATTGATGCCATTGAAGGGTGGTCAACTTCGCCCGATTCAAAATATGAAGTCTGGACACCTAATTTAGGCAACACAAGCTCGTTATTATCTGCAATTGACAAACCTGCCTGTTGTGCATAAACGAAGCCGGCATTACTTGTTGAAGTAATTGTCGAACGTTTTACCGCATCAAATGAAATGTTGAATTTTCCATTTGAAACAAATTCACTATTTGCACCTTGACCATTCAAGAATGATCTGAATTCAGTAACAAGTATATTGTCTTTCTTATCAACATTCTGATCTTTTGATAAGTTATCAAGCTTGATATTTCTTTTTGCTTCAATTTCTTTTTCTGCTGTGATTGTGTTATCAATCTCATCAATTTGCTGTTTGATGTTGTTAACCGCTGTTAATTCATCATTGGTATAAGCTGCCCTTTTTTCAGCAACTAACTTTTGTTTAAACTTTTCATATTCGGCAAATAAGCCGTTTCTCTTTTCTACTAAATCTTTAAGCATTTTATTTTATACTTTTTTATAATCTTAATTATTGGGACGAATCACCGTCTATTATTAAATACTTCTGTTCATTCGAGAATTCTTTTTTTCATCATTTGGAAATCGAAATCAATACTCGGTGTAACTGTATCGGGTTCTTTTATTTCGTTTTTGCTTGATTCATCTTCAATTTCCTTAATTGCATTTTCATCAAGTGAACGCGAAAAGACAAATGTTTCAGGGTATGCGGGTTGGACTGTTGACGTTAAATCAACAACTTTTGTAATCTTGCTGATTGTTCTATACAATTCACCACCCCTTTTCTCCCATGAATCTGCACCAACTTTAAATGCAAAAGAATTAGAACGAATTATTTTTTGATTAACATATTTAATTAAATCGTTTTGTTCTGTCGTTGCATCTGCTTCGCTTGGAATTTCAGCACGTGCAAAAAGTCCTCTATCAGTTACTTTTAACTGAAGATTGGCGTTTGTTCTTGCAATTGGTCTGCTGAAACTATGTTCAACAGTATAGATTACATCTGAAAAATCTGTTTCCGTAAATGCTTCTGGTGCTATTCGTTCGGTAAATGTTACAATGTTGCCGTTGATCTTTTCAGTTATTTTTACTGAATTGGAATTATTTAAAGCGAAATAACCCATAATAAAACGCTTACCATCGGCTGCAACTTCACTTCTTGTTTCAATTTCTGAATCTGTATTATCTATTGTTATGCTTCTCTTTTCAATCATATCTATAAATACTTATTCAGCCGGCTTTGTTTCATTTGGTGTTATCTTGTTATTAGACCAAACATCATATTTTTCAATTGCCTGATTTTGCGATTGTATATAATGATAGTTCATATACTCATTATCAATTTTGTTCATGCCGATTTTAACCCTGATGTCGTTAGGCGAAATTGCTCCGGTACTTGAAAGGTTTTTTAAATAGATTGTTTTGCTTTCAAGGTCAAGGGTAAAAAGCGATTCATAATCAAAGTCAATTTCAATACCATTTAATCTTTCATCGATCAAAAGCAGTTTGTCATTTAGTTCAGCAAGAATAATGTTAGTAATATTTGAAAGGCAGTTGTTTAAAAATGATAAAGCTTGCGCCTCAATTTTTGTCGCTGCTGCTGCACCTTCATTTATATTCAACATGAATGCCGGAATGTTAAACGCTGATGCTATGCGAGACTCTGTAAACTTGGATTGTTCTAAAAACTTTAAATCAGGCAAAGAAATTGATTTCAGTTTATACATAGGTGGTACTCGCAATAACCCACCGGCAAAAGCTGACTTTGAACCTGTAACCTCCTGTTCCAATTTTTCAAAATATTCACGTGCTTTATTTTTATCTGCTACCCCTGCATTCTCAAGATCCATTTCACAGTAAAGAACTTGGAACAAACCATTTTGATAGTAATTCTTTATCGTTTCTTCCGCACCTGATTGTATATCAAGTTCATTTTTTAAGGCAGAAATTGGGCTGATCGGCGTGACGCCATCACGCGAAAAGATGTAAAAGAAAACTATGTCCCTTGACGCAATCCAATTGGTTATGCCTTTGAATTTGTAAAATATATCACCGGCATAAGCTGCAACAGCTTCAACCGTTCCAAGTTCCTTTAATTCTTTTTTTGTTTGTAACGTATTTGAATCAAAATCTGATCGTAAATAATATACACCACCTTCTAACAATAATTTAGTTACTGTATAATTAATCCACTTTGCCGTTGACAATCGTAAATCTGGATTAAAGGCAAGTGTTTTATGCCATGAATGATCTTTCAAGACCTCCCTGCCTTTATCAGTTTTCTGGTATACATTCAATTTTAACTTGCTGATATTGTTTGCAATCAGTTGTACACAAGAAAAAATTGTTGACGTTAGTTCTGGTCTCGAAAGATCAAATGTTTTTGCTGCCTTGTAAATGTTTGATTTCTCGCTTAAATATTGTTGAGCATTTGCGACCGTGACTTTTTTTGACGTAAAGGAATTGAAAAAACGTTTAATGATGTTCATTTATTGATATATCTATCAATAAATACTGTGCTTAATGATTGAAGAATTGCGGCAAATAACCGCTTTAATGCCGGCAAATAATGCGGCAAATAAATCATTACCTAAAAATTGTAAGCTGAAAGCAGGTCGCTGAATCTATTCATATTGTCGGCCAAGTATTGATGAACAGCTATGTTTGTCGCGACTAAGGCATCTATTGACATAGCCACGCCATCAATTTTCTTTTTCATCAATTTGATGTTTGCGTTTGTATCTGTGAAGATATCCACGTTGCCAAACTGCCATCTGGTGCAAGGGTTGTATTCAAACTTGAATTTGCCCGTGATTAAATTCTTTTCGATAAATTTTAAAGGAAAAGAAAGGTGTTTAACATTTTGTGGCACCGGGTTACAGGTAATACCTTTTTTTTCAAGTTTATAAATTAGCTGTTGAGCATTAAATGGATCATACCCTATTGACTTAATTTTAAATCTGTTTGATAGCCGTAATATGATTTCAAAAATTAAATCTTCATCAAGTACAGGCGTTTTGCATGGATAAATGCAACCGACTTTTTGTTTGCCGTTTTCGTCTTCCGTTTTTACTGAAACGAAATCATTACTCAAATATTCCGCTGTATCGGAAACAAACCATTTTGATAAATCAACATTCTTTTTCAAAAAGTTATTTGCTGCATTAGGCATTACGTTGATCGTTTTGCAAAGCAGTTGATCTTGAGCTACTTCGGCAATAATTGATAGACCCGTCAAATCTGTATTAGTTGACGCATCTATGCCTATATAAATAACACTGTTGGCGGGTATTGTATCAGTTGTAAACGCTGCTTTGACAATTTCATCTTCTAACCATTTTTCTAAAAGGTTTGTTTCTTGCCAAATATTCAGGGAGTCATTAAGAAAAACCCGTTTAGATGTTGGAAATATTTTTATGTTATTAAATGCTTCGAGCATGTTATCAACAGACTGCACCGCTCCCAAACTTGGATTTGATTTAACCCATGATTCAGGGTTATCAATTTCCCTTACATCATCTTGTGTTGCAAAAAATATAAAAAGATTATCTTTTTCAGCTTCACCGTTTAGAATTGAAACACAAGGCAAAAACAAGTGTTCATAAGAAACAGCTTCTTTATTGCTGAATGTTCCAATAATTAACTGCAACGGGTTTTTTCTTGTACTGCTTTTCTTTTTTAGAATATCTTTTATCTTCAAATCTTTGTACAAAAACACTTCATCGAGAATAGAAACAGATGGGTTTGAGCCTTGCGCCTTGTCTTCATCGTTCGTAATTATTTGAATAAAGTTCGTGCTGTTTGCTTGTTTATTGTAGACAGTCGAGTGATTCACTTTAAACAATTCAGAAAGTAATGGTGAAAGCATTATCATTTCTTTTAAGTATTTTAATACCTCCGCTGATTGACGATTTGTTAAGCTGGTAAGAATGATATTTGCATTTAATTCAAAATCAGAAACAGATTCAAATAATGACAAACCGATAACAAAAGAAGATTTTCCATTCTTGCCCGCTGTGGATAGTATTGCTTCGTTGATTACTCGCTGATCTGTTCCTTTATAATAAAAACAATAAACAGATGCAATAATGAAAACTTGAAATGGTTGCAACGGGAATTGAACAACATCGCCTTTAAAAGCGATATTGATAAGCGAAAAGAATTTTAAACTTCTAATTAGTTCAGATTCTTTGTACTCAAAATTGAGTTTATAATTTTTTATAAATCTGGTAACTGCTTGTTTTTCAAATTGGCAAACAATACGACTGCCTGATTGAACATCATTTATGTATTCTTCAAGCTGCTTTAAATGCTTCGTTGCGTACTCGTTCGGCGTTAATCGGCTCAATCATTTTTTAATTAGATAAGCTGTAATTATTGACTATTTGATTTAGCAGCGACAAAGCATCTTTCTTTTCTTCCTGCTGACTATCTTGTTTTGATCGTTTAAGTCTTGACACGACATCAAGACCTAATTGTTTATAGATAGATTGAATAATCTTTGTTGCTTTCTGAATAATGGAAACTGAAAAATTAATTTGATAATAGGGTTCCTCTCCAGTTTTTCGCAAATTGATCATCTGACCACGTTGCGCAATATCCCGCTTAGCTTCATTCACTAATTCAAGCTGATATACTAGTTCATCGATCAACGTAATATCAGATTGCTCAAACTGATTCACCTTTTTCAGATATGTTATTATCAACTGCTTTGCATTTTTTGGCTTAGTGACCTTGACAGATTTTCTTTTTTTCTTTTCCTGCATACAAGAATAAATACTGTTATATATGCCGGAGGGGGTACCCTATATTTTCAAAATCAAGATTTGTGTATAAAAAACGGTTGGGCTATGATTTGGTTAGGCAAACAATATTCTGCCAAATATCCCCCCGCTAATAAATAATTTGAAATGATTATTTTTATCAGAAGTAATAAAACCTTTATTAACAATGGAAAAGAACAAGGAACAAAACAAACAAGTACAGGGGTCGCGATTCAAATTATTATGGTACTTAATTTTTGTTCTGGTAGTCGGACTTTGGGTTCTATGCGGGTGGCTGGTAACTACTCAGCTTACTGAAGCAAATACAGATGCATCAGCATGGCAAATACGTGGACAATTTGGTGATATGTTTGGTGCTGTAAATGCTTTGTTCAGCGGACTTGCATTTGGTGCAATTGTGATAACATTAGTAATGCAGAGACAAGACATGGCGTTGCAAGAACAAGCCATAATAGATTCACAACAGCAACTTATAGTACAGAACACAGCGATAGAAAAACAGCATCGAGAGATTAGATTGCAAAACATTAATGCAAAACGTCTGCGCTTTGAACGGATGTTTTTTGATATGATATCAATACATTTTGAAATCGTATCTCGACTTGATATGGGATATGATAATATTACGGGAGTTAAAGTATTTACAGAAATACTATCTGGCTATCAAAGTCAGATTTACCAACTTCAAGATGGCATAGAATACAACAGCACACGATATGATGATTTCAAACAGGCGTTTAGTTCTATTGAAATGCTACACCTACCTCTACTTTCTTCATACTTTCAAAGCCTTATTGCGATATATTCTATTTTAAAACAACGAAAGCTAAAAGCAAAAGCCGAACAAAGGTACTTAAGCATATTACATAATTACATTTCGCTGGACGAGCGCAAATTTCTATTCTATTACAACATTCTCTCAGATGCCAGTAAGCCGGTTAACGAACGCATTAGAGGAATTGACAGGGAATTGAATTTAATGGATACTGTTCCTGCTAACATCTTATTAGACTCATCTCACGCAGGTTTAAAACATGACTATACCTTAAGATCATTTAACTGATCCATATTATCGTCAATAATATTATTGCGCTGCTGTTGCTTTTTGTCCTTCTGTTCCTGAATGGTCTTAGCTGAATGACACGACTTACATAGGGCTTGACAATTCGATTCAGTTAATCGTAATGAATAATTAATTGATAAAGGAATGATGTGGTCAACCTCTGTTGCCGCTGCTCTGTTGCATAATTGGCAAATAGGGTAACAGACAAGAATATATAATCTAAGTTTTTGCCAAGCTGATGATTGATAGAACTTTTGAAACTGTTGACGGTTATCATATAGACCCTTCTTTGTTTTATCGGTAACAGTTTTATTTAGTTTGCGTTTAATCCACCATGACATATTTAATAAATACAAACATAAGCAACCATGTACAGCAATAGGATCGTCGCCTATATAGATTTGCTTGGCTTTAGTGAACTGGTTTTGAAAGATGGCACAAGCTACTCGGATATTGAAGCAATCTTGTCGCCATTTATGCAGGAGGTAAACAAAGAAAATGATGTGTTTAGCCTTGCACTTAGTGGTCAGCAGGCTGCAGCAGAAAAACGTAAAATGGAATATGTGCTTATACAGGAAAAAGCCGACCTTACTTTTGGGTCAGACGCCGTGGTGTGGTCGTATCCGGCTGACATAACTAACGAATTACAATTCAGCTTAATAATGATGAACGTAATTCATTTGTTTCAATCCATTCAAGCGCGCATGTATAGAAAGGGAATTGTTGTAAGAGGTGGAATATCATATGGGAGAATGCACCATGGAACGAAGATGATATTTGGTGAGGCACTAGTTAAAGCCTTTGTATTGGAGAAATGTGCTAACTATCCTAGAATTGTAATAGACGCAAAAATATTGGGGGGTAAGCTGAATCACCGACTTAACAAGGCTTCTATTAGCAACGACAAGGAATTTTATTTTATTGATTACTTCAGATTTTTGGCAGATGCATTTCGCATATCAAAAGAATTTAATGATAATGAGGTCGAAGAAATTACAAATCATCTATTCACTATGGAACTTGAAGACGCTGCTAAGCTAATTAATACCGGCATCAAAGAACCGTCAGTCAAAGTACGATTAAAGTATATCTGGATGTATGAACAACTAAATTTATATGGTTTACGGTCTAAAGTATCAAAAGAAATATTGCAGCCAATTTCCCCTGTTAATCTGCTCTACTATCGGATAATTAGATATTGGATTGAAACCAAACAGAGGTTTATAAAATAATTTGACCGACTACAAATCTTTCCTTACCAACATCACAAAATTCCTGTTCCCTTTCGCAACAAATCCAATCTCTATTTGTGTTTTGCGCTGCAACGGCAAGGCTGAATGATCCTGCTGTGATATCTAATATTGTCTCGCGTTCGTTGCTAAATGTTTCAATTAAATATTCCAAAAGCTTAACAGATTTTTGTGACCCATGTTTGCCGCGCTCGACATTAAACTGCTGAACTGACTTAGGGTAATTCGTTTGAGTTTGATAATAAAATTCATTTATGCCGTTCAGATGTTTTATTCTTCTATTCTTTTTCGAATTAGATTTAAGTACAGGCTTATCTAATTCAATTAAACCTTGCGGATTATATGTTCCGAACTTTTTATAAAACACCAAAATATTTTCATGCGTTTTAAGATGATGCTTTTTAGCATTACCCGGATTTGAGTGAATGTTTTTTTGCCAAATAATTTCATATCGAAACCATTTTGGATTGCTCATTACAACCTTTGAGGTAAAAGGCTGCGATCCAAAAAATATTATGTTGGCAGTTGGTGTTGTTATTCGTTTCAATTCCTGCCATAGCTTGTTTAAATCAATTACGTGGTTGTCCCAATCTTTCTCGGTCGTACACATATTGTAAGGCAAATCAAGTATTGCACATTCAATACTTGCATTTTCAATTTGTTTTAATGTTTCAAATGCATCGGCACAAATAATTTTGTTTTTTAGATGTTCGTTCAATCATCACTTAGTCAAAATAAGCGTTATTATTATCAGCTATTTATTTGCCGCTTTGTATCTTCAATTCTATTGAGTACTGCTTTAACGGTGTCCTTGTAAGCAGATTTTAAATATTCATTTTCCCAATCATTCAAAATTGATTCATCAATAAACGGAGCATTCTTAATTTCATCTTTGCACCATTGGGCAAAAGCAATCATGTCATGAATTGAATAGTACTTAGTCATTTCTGTGCAGCCTCCATCTTTGCCTTGTACTTTAACACTTCTGATTTCTTAAATCTTCGATGTTTACCTTCCGACAGAAGGCATTTTATCTTCTTCTGATCAACTAACTTTTTAACAGTCGATGCCGCAACACATAAAAGATGTGCTGCCTCTGAAATGCTCAGGAGAACGTTTCCATCAGTTGAATAGATTTTTTCGTACTTAAGTGTGTTTCTTGCCATTATTGATATTTGTTTTAATATCAATAAATAGTCATCGACTAAAGCAAAAACTGATTTTTTGAAAAATAATATTTTTTACTTGGAAAGAATTAAAAAGGCATCTTCAAACGAAAGATATCGTATCAGTTTTTTTGTTTGATTTCGTTGATAATTAAAATTATCACTTGTGCAGTCGAGCCATGCAAGCTTATTGTAATCGTAATTTTCGTTACAATGTGCTTCAGGTTCAAAAATTAAAGATGATAAATTGAAAAAGACAAATGCCTCTTGATATTCAATAATAAATAAGGCTTTGCCGCCTGATTGATGTAAGGGCAAAAGATTTACAAGCTTTGTTTTCTCGATGAAGGATTTGTCGTACTTAAATATTGATATGTTTCTTTTCTTAAACTCGGCAAAACACAAAGACGAACCCGAAATAAAAAGGCAGTCAAAAGGTGAGTACGTGTCTTTATCTGTGTACGTAATTGAAGATGCTGAATGATGCTTTAAATAATGCTCGTATAGATGTTGCAGCCTTTCGCGTTCAATTATCTGTGTTTGATTAAAATATGTGTCGCGGTTGAAAATAGTTTGTGCCGGCATAAATGATTTAGTTTTTTAATCATAAATACCGGCACTTTAGAAAAATGAATTCCTCTAATAATTAAATGTGTCGAAGCCCGGCAATTAGTTTATCTAATGCCTCACAATTCGCGTGATTCTCTCGTCTTAAAGAGCCGAGATCATCGACCATCTCATCCAAATGTCGCAACCAGACTTTGCGTTGGTCTTCGGATGACCCGGCAATCGTTGTGTTAATGTTGGTAATCTCAATTTTTACAGCACGAATGTCTTCCTGTAGTGTTACTAATAAATTATTCATAAAAATATTTTCAAATTTTGGTACTTAATATTCATTAACGGCAAACACAAGGAAATGCCGACTACATCATAAATAGATATGAGTAGGTTTGATTCTGCGCTTGAAGGCACTATGCATAAGGCAGGAGAATCAAAAAGTAAATTAACTTTTTGAAACTTGTTTAGATGTGCTTACGTTTGATTCATAAGATTCTTAATTACAAATTTCACAACGGGTTGAACGTGTTGGCGCACTTCAACCCTTTTCGTTTAAAGAGAACATAGTTCTATCAAGCTAATTCAGTTCTCATGACTAGCGTTCATATAGAAACCTATCGCTGCTGCAAAGGCAAAGACATACCCGTGCCACTCGTCCCATGACATAGCTTTGCTTTGTTCAAATATTTTTATTGATTGTTTTTGCCGCTGACAACATAATAAACGATAAAAAACAAATTAAGGTTACAATCAAGTGAAACTTTCTAATTAGAAGTACGTACATCAGCCGCGAGTTCGGGATTCCATATTCCATCGGAACATAAGACGAGAACATAACAGCCAACAAAAAAAGAAATTTACAATCATTGGTGCAGCAGTTTTGAAAATTTGACTTCAGCATTTTTTAACATTAACTTGTGCTTTCGCGTAAAGCACAAAAGATTTATTGCTTTATGTGAGGCAAAAAAAAGTGGTAACCGAACCCGGCAAACATCGTCTGATGCCGGGTTCTTTTTTTTGTTACTGCCTTTGCAAAAAATTGACAACTGGATTTCTGAAAAGTATCTTTGTGAGTACAACATTTGATGAAAACATTTCCTTTCTTGTAATTTCTTTTCTGAAAAAATACTTTTTGAATTTTGGATTTTTATGACTGCCGGCCAGTAGTTATATAAGAATTCTCTTAAAGAAAATTTAGTTAAAAATGCTCGGCGGCATTTGCCAACGTTTTGCCGTCGAGTTTCCCATTCTTTAAGAGACTAAAATGTTGAATCAAATAAGCTTTTGGGAAAGCGAATTGATAGGAAATCAGAAGCATAAAAAACAACGTTGGAGGCAATCAAATACACATACCAAGCATTAACAGAAATCAAAGATCATAATCTATTGAAAGATTATAACTTTTTTGTTCGCCTTAAAGCTGTATCCAACATTTACTTACACATTCCCGGCCTCATTCAAAAAGCTGATTGGCAAACAATCAATCATCATTTGAACATTAGCAGAAGTCTTTACTATGCTATGTTAAAAAGGCTCGCTAACCGTCAATTCATTGTGAAGCTTGCAAACGGCTATTCGTTAAAGTCGTTGAATGCGGTTAATGATATTTTAAATTTTAAAACTTTTGAAAATAGAAAGGGAGTTGTTTATCACCCCTTTTGCAAATTCGATTTTGAAACTGTTATTGATGAAAAAACATTTAATGAAACAAGACTTATATATGTAATGAAGCAGTTACAAAAGTGGTCAAACTATAATGCGAAAAAGAGACGTACACATGAATGCAGTTCTATTGATGATAGAATTGATGCAAAACAGAAGTCTTTAAAAGAATTCACAATTAGTTTGGATCAATTAAGGTACGCTTCAGGTATTAGTTCAAAAACGGTAGTTGATAAAATGATTGATTCAATCATTAAGAAAGGCTTATTAAAGCGAAGAAAGAATAGAAAAGTAATCGCTAATAATATTCCCTATTGTGAGTACAAGAAACAGTACTTACAAATTGATAGTAGATTCATTTACGATTTTGAGAAAAAACAGGTAGTGAGATATTACTCTAACACTTATATTTTTGATAACGCGGCTTTGGGTTTTGCTTCGGAAACAGAAATTGAAAATGATTTGATTGCCTATGACAAAAATGAAACAAAGAAGGCAATCAAAAAGCTCAAGAAAGAAAAGGGTTTTAACCCTTATTCAAATATCACTGATGATATCGAACTTTTGAAAGCTGTAAACAACTTTCAACATTTCTTGAATGAGAATAAGCAGCATCTTATTAACTGCAATATTTTTTCATCATTCTTTTTGAATCGTAAACTTCCAACCACCATGTATGCCGGCATACTTTCAAAAGTTTTTTCATCAAGAAATGAAAAGTTGAAAAAGCTATTGGCTCAATACGTCGATATCAATAACGATATTGATACATACGACAAACAATATTCATTTCCTTTAATTGTTGAAGGGCAAAAATCATTCGTAACAAGTACAAGGAAGATGTATTATTTAGCTACTGAATCAAATCGTAAAGCAAACAGCATTCTTTTAAAAAAGAATGCAATTAGCAACAAAGATGTATTTGACTCATGTATGCCGGTAATTGTTTGTAAAGATCGTGGTGAGCTATTAAATACTAACTATCAATCAATCTTATCTATTACATTCATGTAATATATAGTGCTGTATAAAGAATAATTTGTATTCGACTTTTCTGACCTGATTAGAAGAAAGAGAGCTGATTTCCGGTTTGCTTCTTTTTTGCCCTATGACGTTGACCTTGTGGCGTAATGATTGCTGGTTCTGTTGAATTGACTTTTTCAATTACAAGTAAGACATTTCTTTCGATAACTCGAATGACCCCTAAATCATCAACTTGTCTTTTTTGTTGAAGTACACATCTTATTGAATCACCATTAGCAAAAGTATATTCACCGGCTAATACCGAACCTTTAAATTTTTGATCAAGTATTTTAAAATTGATTTGCTCATTCTGATAAATTCCCTTCCAAGAAAAATCACCAGCTTTCAAAATAGGTGCGATTATTTCAATTAGTGCCTCATCGTCAACTAATGGCTCAAGGTTATTCGATTTTAAAATAAATTTTGGAAAATCAATTTTATCAATTCGCTTTTCAGAGCCGACCGGCAAACTTCTTTCATCAATTTCGGTTGCTGTTATATGAGTAACTTTCCTTTCGGTAATTAACCTTTTATAGAAGTGTGACTTATGCACATGTATCTTTATATCGTCTTGCACTAACTGAACAGCCCTTTCGACCAATTGGGACATCATAACAGAATCAGCGTTTAGTGCTTCTCTTTTAAGCTTTTCTGCTTCTTCGGTTCTTTTAATGATTTCAAGTTCCTTTATTTGATTATCCAATTGTACGTTTCGAAATTGTTGATAGCCATAAGGCAAGCTAAAAATAAAAATAAGAGCACCAGCACACATCTTAATTTGCTTTTCATTATCCCCGATGAACTTCCAAAAATTGACAAGACTACCCTCTTGGATTGCTTCACTTTCGATCTCAATGGCGATTTGTAAAGCACTTGCTAATTCACGCATGATAATAAGTACCTCCTTCTCGTTGTCGTTACGTAGGAAGGCGTCCATAGAATGAACTGTATTATCCTGAAAGTTATATGCCAATTGCAGGCGAACAGAAGCAGAAGCCATTATAGTAGAGGGTTTGAAACATCAATATAAAAAAAAGCACTCACAAACCGTCTGTTTATAAGTGCTTTTAAACCTTATCGGGTTGATTCCTTGACCCCAAAGATGGGATAAGACCGATAAGGAAACTAAAGACCCCTCTCTAAGGGATTGAACAAAAGTACAAAATTGTTACAGGCTTTGAAAGAACATTTGTTCACACTTCATTTATCAAATGTTAAGAACCCGCTTATCATTTATTAAAATAAAAAAAGCACTTACAACCGCCTGTCATAAGTGCTTTTTCGTTTTGCCTAAAAATAAGCATAACTAAAAAAAAACCCTCTCTAATGAGATTCGAAAGTAAAGGGTCTGAATTGATTCGTGCAAGACTTGTCATGAAAACCAGACATAAATAAATTTGTCGCGTGTGGTTTAGTGTGATTATCTTTTAAGCATATTTCTAAGACCCAAATACAAGTGCAAAGCAAAGAGGTAACTAAGATTCTTGAAGAATGTAAAGGCGACTGCCGTCTTCAATTATTTCTCAAAAATGAAAGTGTTATTTGCGGTAAGCTGTTGGAACATGTAAATAATTACTTACTGATTCTTTTAGATTCGTGGAGTTCTGATTTCGAAATTGTCAGCATAGACGAAATTCAGCGAATCGAATCACAAAGCAATTGATAATAACACACACAACAGGAACAGAGCAATCAAGGTAAACCCCGCACCATTTGAAACTGGTTCAGCTTCGTTTATGCCGAATACCGACCTAATAAAGTCTTTTAGAATTTCATAAAAACGGCCTAAATCACATTCTAAACGCTGTTTTCCACACCTCCACACAAATTTATGCTACATCGGACACGGTATGATGCGGACTTCTGAAAGGACGTGTCGTCAGCAACCCGGTTTCCCGGGAAAGCTTCCCGGCGACGGAATGAATCTTGGTCGTCTCGAGGGCCTCCTGTAGTGAAAGCGGTGGCAGGATTCCTGGTAACCGTTTTGCTAACATTGTTTTGCCAGCACCGGGAGGACCGATCATGATCACGTTATGACCGCCGGCGGCGGCGATTTCAAGCGCGCGTTTAATATTCTCCTGACCCTGCACGTCGCGGAAATCTGTATCGTAGTGATTAAGCTTCGAGGCGAATACTTCTTTCACATTGACAACCACAGGCTCAATTGTCATAGATTGGTTCAGGAATCCAACCGCCTCATTCAACGAACGCACAGGGATCACGTTGATACCACCAACAACAGCAGCTTCTTTCGCATTATCGTACGGCACCAGCAATGCCTTAAATCCTTCACGCGCGGCCTGGATAGCAATCGGTAGCACACCTTTAATCGCGCGGAGGTTTCCATCAAGCGCAAGTTCTCCCATGATATGATATTCATCCAGATCATCGGCGCGTAACTGTCCGGACGCTTTTAAGACACATAGTGCGATGGGAAGATCGTAAGCAGAGCCTTCCTTCCGGATATCGGCGGGAGCAAGATTTATAACTGTTTTTTTGCGTGGCATGAAGTAGCCACAACTTTTGAGGGCGGATTCAACGCGGTGCTGACTTTCCTTAATAGCGCTGTCGGGTAGCCCACTCATGAAAAATTTTGTTCCTTGTCCTACGCTGACTTCAACCATGATGGTGCGTGCATCAACTCCTTGAACTGCACTGCCAAATGTCTTGGCCAATTGAGTTGTGGTGGTGGTTATCATTTCCTTCAGAGAGAATCGTGAAGCCGAAATATAGCAAAAAAGATTGAAGCAGCGCTTCTTGGAACGAAGGCTACACTTTAATCAGGATGGGAAGATCCTGAAAAAAACGGCGTCGGGAAATCTATGGGTTTGTCGGGCGCTGAGCCTCAGCGCTGCGTGACGCTTCCTGCATGTCAAAAAGCTTTGCCTTCAACGTATTCAACTCATGATTGAGAGCAGCCTTTTCTTTTGAATCCTCTTTGTTGCGGGAAAGAACCCAGATAATGTCAACAATTAAAAGGATCAGCCCGAGTAGTGTGACCCACTTGAATGATGGTACCCAACCCACCATCTTAAAAAGAAGGCTGGAATTGTTATCGATCGTGACTGTGAATATGAAAGCACTAAGGTGGAAAACGCCGAAGACGCTATAAAAGATCCATCTGTTTTTAGTCATGGTGTGGGGCTATGCAGTCCTCAAACTTAACTTTTTATCACCGAATTCGCAAAAGGGCAAAACCCCTGGTCAGACCTTCTGAATTTCGTTCAGTTTCCTGTAAAGTCCATTATTCTGCAGCAATGCGTCATGCTTTCCACGTTCAACGATTGCGCCGTTTTGAATAACAATGATCTCATCCGCATTTTGAATGGTGCTTAGCCTGTGTGCGATTACAATGGAAGTGCGGTTTTTCATCAGGTTAAACAATGCATCCTGAACGAGTTTTTCGGATTCCGAATCCAGTGCAGATGTGGCCTCATCAAGGATCAAAATTGGCGGATTCTTTAGAACGGCGCGGGCGATACTAAGGCGTTGTCTCTGCCCACCCGATAACTTCGCACCACGCTCCCCTATTGTTGTGTGGTAGCCATTTTCCATCTGGGAAATAAACTCATGTGCATTCGCAATTTTCGATGCATTGATCACATCTTCCTCGCGAACATTCTCCATTCCGAAGGCAATGTTATTGAAGACAGAGTCATTGAACAGGATTGACTCTTGTGTCACCACGCCCATTTGTTTCCGGAGCGATTCAAGCTCATAATCGGTAAGCGAAACACCATCAAGTTTCACCTCCCCCGCTGTTGGATCATAGAATCGGGGAACAAGGTCGGCGAGTGTCGACTTGCCCCCACCCGATGGCCCCACCAGCGCAATCGTCTTTCCTTTTTCAATCTTCAGATTGATGTTCTGCAGCACCATCTCCTTTTCATAAGCAAAGCTTACATTCTCGAAAACAATGCTTTCGCGGAAAGCCTCAAGATTTATAGCATTTGGCTTGTTGCGAATGGCTGGCTGCGTGTCGACCAGGTCGAAGATCCGCTGTGCGGAAGCAATACCTTTTTGAAGTGATGTCAGTCCGTTCGAAAAGTTTTTTGCAGGTTGAATCATCGAGGCGTAAAAACCAAGAAAGATCATAAAAGACGCGGGAGTGAGATCTCCATCACCGCGCAAAACAGATTGGCCGCCGTAGTACAGGATCACCGCTACGACAATGACACCAAGAAATTCTGACAAAGGTGAAGCAAGTTCATTCTTGCGTGAAATCGAGAGGTTAACCTTGCGGTGAAAAGATGTTTCATTTTCCATCTTTCCGAGAAGAAACTTGCGTGCATTGAACGCATTGATCACGCGCATGCCGCCAAACGTTTCATCAAGAATATTAACAATTCGTCCCATCGATTCCTGGCTTTGCTGCGCGCGTTTCTTTAAACGTTTGATGATCTCCGAGATAATTCCGCCAGTAACAGGCAGAAAAATAAGAGTGAACAATGTCAGCTTGGCGGAGATTGTGAACAACACGATGATATACACAATGAGTGTGATCGGTTCCTTGATAGCCTTGAAGCTGTTGATGACGGTGCCTTCAACTTCACCCACGTCGTTGGTAAAACGTGAGATCAAATCGCCTTTTCGCTGATCATTAAAGAAACCGATGTGCAAACGTGAGACATTCGTAAAAATCTCCATTCGAAGATTTTTGACAACATCAACTTTCAAATACGAAGCCACCATGCGTTCCATATACCGGAAGATGTTCGCAAGAAAAACAAACGCAACGATGGAAATACAAACGAAAAGCAATGCGCCATTAGAGCCATGTTTCTCAATGATGGAAACAAAGTAATATTGAAAAAGCTCTCGGAAATACTTCAGAGAAAGAACAAACTCCGGACGTGTCGCAATTGCAGGACCCGCTTCCTCCTGGTAAAACAAGATCTCAAGCATCGGCTTCAATAGCGCCAGATACGATGCACTGAAAACTGCCGCAAGAATCGAGAAGATCAAAAACTTAAAGAACCTGGATTTAATGTTAGGAGCAAATCGCAGGATGCGTAGGTAGATTTCCATTAAAATTCGTAAAGACGCTGTGGTATATTCCAGCGCAAAGCTAAAGAACTTATTGCTGTATTGTTGTCATAAATTTTCAAGTCACTCTCGCTCCTTCTCAAAACGACATTTCCCTCAATAAAAAAATTATGAAAGAGTTGCCAGGAAGCCGTAAATGTTCCAAAGAAGATCTTATTGTCGACACCTTGCGCAACCTTGTTACCATACGTCTGTTCGATATCCCTGTTATTCTTAAGAATATTACCTCCCCAATTCTCGCCTGCTGCATCACGGCCGGTTTGCGCGTAAATGAGCTTGCCTTTTACGTTCAAGCGTTTTAACGGCTGATAACGAAGTATCCCAACGAATTCCTGGAAGTTTGCACCGAGCGGATGGGCAATCGCCTGTTTGTAGTTCGAATAATTTCCATAAGTGGAATTATGCGAATACGTGTACGGCCTCACGATGTTTACCTCACCTTGCAGGTCGAGATTCTGCACAGCAAACGCATCAACATACTTACCGCCAATTTGCACCCCGAATTTATTCGCCCACCATCCATTTTGCGCACGAATGTTTGAAATCACAAATTCATCGAGCAGAAATTGTCCATACACCTGAAAATTTCTCACCATGTTCCATTTGAAGTCCATGCCGAGCAACACATTATCGCTGCTGCCGTTTTGCTGTTCGATGGCACGATAAAAGATGATCGGATTGAAATAATCAAGTCGCAGGTGATCATAGCCAAGAGTGTCATCTGCCGAATAGATCACGGATTCAAACACGCCGATATTCAGTTTCTTACCGATGTTAATGCTAATGTGATGCAGCGCATTGTACTTGTTCGGATAACCTTTTGAAATTGATTTTAGTCCACCAAACTTATTAGTGATTGCATCATCCGGCGGTGTTGTCATCTGGTTGACCAAAAAAAGATAATTCACCTTCCACACCTTTACGTTTCCCTTAAGAAACATCGAAGGCGGAGCATAGTCGCTGAACGCTAACGAGCGATAACCGTTTCCAATGAAAAACCTATCGTGCCCCAGTTGAACATTGATATGCTTGCTTACATCGGCGGTGATATATCCACGCGCCTGCAAAAAGTCCGCGCCCTTCCCTTCCTGATATTCTTTCCAGAAACCCTCGTGTGGAATCACATCGGTCTCACCAACAACCTGCCAGACATAAGATGGCAGGATAACCTGGTTATCGGTCAGGTAGGTATAAAAGCCAACTTTTTTATCAACCATTCCGCGCACCTCGACGCCACGGGTGTTCATGAAAAGCCGGTCATCTCGTTCGCTGTCATTCCCCGCCTGGAAATAGATTACGGGGTTTATATGAAGATCGAAGTCGTCGCTATGGTAGCTGAAGAAATCGGACTTTTTTCGGTAGAAATGCTTCAAAATAGGCCTGCGGCTATCTCCCTGACCTTCGGCTGCCCATTCCCAGCTATCGTTTAAAAGGTACTGGTAATTGAAATCGTCAACCTCGGTTTCGAGCACGTCTTTCAATTTCACCGAGTCCATAAATGAAACGATATCGGCCCTTTTATATGGTTTTATTGCCGTGAATATCTCCGATCGCACACGCCCGGTTTTTATTTCATAACGGTCGATCCAATGATAATAGTCCTCGTTAAGAGGGGCAAAATTGCTTTGGCCAGCGGCCAGAAGAGGGCAAAAAAATGCGAGGAGTGCAAAAAATCTCATGTCGTTAACCTACTGACAGATCGGCTGTTAGCGTTCGACGTGCAAAATGGGGCTATTTTAACAGTTAAAAAAGCAACCGTAATCGTTATCTTTGTTCAGTCGGGCGGACGGGTAAGAAAATGCATGTGGAAATTCATAAACTTTCTGTTGATTTTTCCGGCAGCCTCCTTATCTTTGCAGTCCTTTAACGGAAATAGCATTTAAATAACATGAAAAAAGGCATTCATCCTGAGTACAGAGACGTGGTTTTCTGGGATACTTCAAGCGACACGAAGTTCAAGAGCCGTTCTACGCAAAATCCTAAAGAAACGGTTAAGTGGGAAGATGGGAAAGAATATCCTGTGATCAAGGTTGAAGTGAGCTCTGCTTCTCATCCATTCTTTACCGGCAAGAAACTGTTTGTTGATACAGCAGGCCGTGTTGAGAAGTTTAAGAACAAATACAAGAAAGCTTAATTACTCTTCTATAAGCACTGTGAAAAGGTCTTCGTCCTGAAGACCTTTTTTATTTTTCAGACATGGCTGTTCTGAAAATAATGCAATAATCTTCTCATTGTTTGGATACCAATCCTATTTTTGGAACATGAACGTAATCCTCTTCGATGATCCGGTGATCCGGCTTGATCTGCTCCCTTTTACATTCACTCGCCCTGTAGCTGCAATCCGGACAGGTATCCTTACGATTTCAGAGAAGTGGGAAAAATGGCTTGGTACAAAACCTTCTTATCAAACACAGGATTACCTTCAACGAAAATTTTCTTCATCAATAAAAGACGCGAACCTGCTAATCAACGGTGCCGTTTGTCCCGACGAAAAACTGGTTGAAGCCATCAGGCTGCTTGCACCCGGAACGTTCCTTGTTAAAGGAAGCTTACTCATCGCTGCAAGTAATCCTACTACAGAAATGAATAACGCAAACACACGCGAGTATTCAAATTCTATTACACTAATTGACAAACCCTGGAAGATTTTTTCAGAGAATGGTAATCAAATAAGAATTGATTTTGATTTGATCACAAAGGGACGGAATTCTGCCGGAATTTCCGACAAGTACACGATCGTGTATGCTGACGAAAATGTTTTTGTCGAGGAAGGCGGCTCTATCCGTGCCGCGGTAATCAACGCCGAAAATGGCCCCGTGTATCTCGGGAAAAATACGATCATCCAGGAAGGTTCGCTTATTCGCGGGCCGTTTGCTTTGGGTGAAGGAAGTCAGCTGAGCATGGGCTCGAAAATGCGCGGCGATGTGAGCATAGGACCGTATTGCAAGGTCGGCGGAGAAGTCAGTACCTCAGTATTGTTCGCCTATAGCAACAAAAGTCACGATGGATTTCTTGGTAACTCGGTTCTTGGCGAATGGTGTAATCTTGGAGCCGACACGAACACTTCGAATCTGAAAAATAATTATGACCATGTGAAGCTGTGGCGGCACGCGACTGAAAAATTTGAAAGCACCGGTCTGCAATTCTGTGGACTCATGATGGGCGATCACAGCAAGTGCAGTATTAACACAATGTTCAATACCGGTACCGTTGTGGATGTGTCATCAAATATTTTCGGAGAAGGATTCCCGAGAAATTACGTTCCGTCCTTTTCCTGGGGCGGTACCAGCGGCTTTTCGACATATCAATTTGAAAAAGCTGCAGAAACTGTAACCCGCGTGATGGGAAGGAGAAACATACCTTTTGATGATGTCGAACGCGATATATTGCTGCACGTTTTTCAATTGACACGTCAGCAACGTACATGGGAGAAAAAATAAAATGAAATTCGCAGATATACCTGGTCTTGCTTCAACAAAAAAGCTTCTAACCGAGGCCGCAACGAACAACCACGCTGCACATGCGCAATTGTTTGTTGGCACGGATGGGGTTTTGAATTTACCAATGGCGTTGGCGTATGCGACCTATCTGCACTGTGAAAACGCGGGGCCGGACGATGCCTGTGGAATCTGCGCAGCGTGCTCGAAGAATAACAAGTTCATTCACCCGGATACACATTTTGTTTTTCCACTGAGTAACATCAAAAATGATAAAGACGAAGAGCGATTCAAATCTGAGATTCGGAAACAGTGGCGTAGCTTTCTTCTGGAACAGCCATTCGGCACGCTCGACGACTGGACGAATTATTATGGAGGGGAAGACAAGCAAGCTTTGATCTCCCGGGAAGAAAGCAGGGAGATTATCAAAACACTCTCACTAAAACCTTTCGAGAGTAAAAATAAAGTAATGATCATCTGGCAGCCCGAACTCATGCATCCGTCTGCTGCCAACGGGATCCTGAAGATCCTTGAGGAACCACCGGCGCATACGTTCTTCATCCTTGTAACGAATGCTGCGGACAAACTGTTGCCGACTATTATATCAAGAACGCAGATCGTAACAGTTCCGCTGCTCACCGATGAAGATATCAACACCTATCTCACCGAAAATAAAGGCGTCGATCAGAAAAAGAACGATAAGATCGTACAGTTAGCGGATGGCAACCTGAACTTTGCTCTCAAACTCGTCGAAAAAGAAGAGGATAACAACGCCGTTCGTTTTACTGAATGGATGCGCGCGTGTTACAAACATAATTATGGCCTGCTTGTCGCAATGGCGGAAGATTACCACGGCATGGATAAGCTATCGCAGCGAAATATGATGGCCTACAGCATCAACATGATGCGGGAAACGCTCCTTCACACTTCCGCTGCCGGCAGTTTAAACCGAACACGCGGCGAAGAATTGAAGTTTATCCAGGATTTCAGCAGAGTCATGGACCTGGAGAAAGTTGACGAATCATTCCGATTGATGAATGATGCAACTTATTTCCTGGAAAGAAATGGAAGTGCTAAAATGATTTTCCTGGACCTCTCGTTGAAGATCGCGAAAGCGCTTAACCCGATTTACAACTGACCAACTAAACGTCATGAATAAGACCATTCGTATCGGAACCCGCGGAAGCAAGCTTGCCTTATGGCAGGCCAATCATGTTGCGAGCCTCATCAACGCATCAGGATACCGCACTGAGATCATCCCGATTGACACGAAGGGTGATAAAATGCTTGATGTCTCCATTGCGAAGATCGGCAGCAAGGGTGTTTTCACAGAGGAGATCGAAGACAAACTATTGGATGGATCCATCGATATCGCTGTTCACAGCGCAAAAGACCTTGCATCAACGATGAGCGATGAGCTTGAGCTCATTGCTTTCACCGAGAGAGAAATTGTAAACGATGTTGTTGTCAGTAACAAAAGAAATATTTCCCTGAAAGATACAGGCATTCGCATCGGCACTTCCTCGACCCGACGAGTCGCTTTCGTAAAACACTATTATCCACAGGCGCAAACGGTTTCCATACGTGGCAATCTTCAAACGCGGGTCAGCAAATTGGAGGCAGGGGAATGTGATGCGCTTATCCTCGCATATGCAGGCGTGCATCGCATGGGCTACGATCACATGATTGTCGAAAAAATTGAAACAAGTTATTTCGTCCCACCTGTCGGCCAGGGAAGCGTTGCCGTTCAATGTCACAAAAAGTTGAGCTTTGATAAGAAAGAAGTCATAGAACGGTGGGTAAATCACCCTGAAACCGAGGCGTGTATTCGCGCTGAACGCGCCTTCCTGAAACAACTTGAAGGCGGATGCAGCATCCCGTCGTTCGGCTATGCCTGGCTCGAAGAAAATAAGATCACATTAAAAGCAGGAATTATTTCACTCGACGGCCAGCAGGTCATTAAGTCGAAACACACGGCTGATATCGAGGACGCCAAAGAGCTTGGCAAAAGCACGGCACAGGAAATCATTGTTAATGGCGGCGCTAAAATTCTAAATGATATTAGAAACGCAATTCGTGTAGATTGATCTCAGATTATGATGAAGGTTCTGTTAACACTGCTTGTATTCATTACATTTTCTCATTTGGCTGTCGCTCAAAAGAAAGATTTTGTCGTTACCATCCAGACAAGGTTCGGTGACATGATTGTGCTTCTTCACGATGAAACGCCCCAGCATAAAGCAAATTTCATCAAGCTTGCGAAAGAACACTATTACGATAGCCTTTTATTTCATCGTGTGATCAGCGATTTTATGATACAGGGTGGCGACCCGGAATCAAAAAGAGCAAAGAGCGGTGAGAGACTCGGAAACGGTGGCCCGGGCTATACGGTTCCAGCTGAATTTAATCCAAAATTCTTTCACGAAAAAGGCGCACTGGCAGCAGCGCGTATGGGAGACAATGCCAATCCGACAAAAGCAAGTAGTGGAAGCCAGTTTTATATTGTTCAGGGTAAGAAATTTTCAGAAATCCAACTTCGGATTGATCAGCAAAAATTAAATACAGCGCTTCTGAAATTTCGCCAGATACCAGAAAACAAAGCTCACGTTGATTCACTGAATGCGTATAGCAGCTCAAAGGACAATGCAGCGTACGAAGATTACATTAAGAAAATAGTGCCTCTTATTGAGAGTCAGCAACAAGTTAGTCTGAAGAAAGAAATAATACCTTCAGAAGAAGTTGTCAAAGCTTACACCACTGTGGGCGGAACGCCGCACCTTGACGGAAGCTACACAGTGTTCGGCAAGGTGATTAAAGGAATCGAGGTGTTAGATAAAATCGCGACAGTACCGGTCGACAGAAGTCACAGGCCCCTCGAGGATATCAAGATGATGATTTCAGTTGATGAGCTTCCAAAAAAGAAAATCGAGAAACGTTATGGATTCAAATATCCTGCGAAGGAAAAAATAAAGAAAAAGAAATAGTGCTTCGGATCCTTGTTACCGGCTCCAATGGATTACTCGGACAAAAGCTTTCAAAAGTAATTCAATCCAGTAATGATGCGTACCTGATCGCTACAGGGCGCAAGCTGTCTGCTATTCAAATCGACCGCGGCGAGTTTCATTTACTTGATATCACCCGAAAGTCAGAATTTGAAAACGCAATCTCGCTAACGCGTCCTGATGTGATCATCAACACTGCCGCATTGACGATGGTTGATGAGTGCGAGAAAAACCGTGACGTGTGCTGGGAAGCGAATGTCTCATCCGTCCAAAACCTTGCTTCGCTTTGCGAAAAACATCAGGTACATCTTGTTCATCTGTCAACAGACTTTGTTTTTGATGGAAGTCATGGCCCGCTCGACGAGGAAGCAGTACCATCGCCTGTCAATTTCTATGGAGAATCAAAGCTTGAGGGTGAAAGATTAATCCAAAAGATGAAGGCAGAATGGTGTATCATCAGGACTGTTCTGGTCTATGGCATCACCGAAGACATGAGTCGCTCAAACATTGTCCTTTGGGTAAAGAAGTCATTGGAAGACAAGAAAGCAATTCGTGTAGTGAATGACCAGTTCAGAACTCCCACCCTTGCCGAGGACCTGGCGATGGGATGTTTCCTCGCTGCAACCAAAAAAGCCAAAGGGATCTTTCACATTTCTGGCAATGAGCTTATGACGCCGTATGAACTGGCTGTACGCACTGCTGAATTTTTTGAACTTGATAAATCGCTCATTCACCCAACTGATTCAGCGTCGTTGCAACAACCAGCGCAGCGTCCCGCTAAAACCGGATTTCTTATCGGCAAAGCACAACGTGAGCTGGGCTTTCAACCGAGAACTTTTCATGAAGGTTTGGCCTTGTTACGCGGACAAATGAAACCTTAGCTTTCTTTCGGTCTCGACTTACCTTTAAGCGCAATGAAGTAAAGTGGAATTCCAATTAGCGTTATGATCAGGCCCGGCCATGTATAGTTCGGCTTATAGATGATCAATAAAACGCAGAAGGCTATTCCCATAAGAATATAGAGGCCGGGTAATACAGGATATAAGAACGCTTTGTATGGGCGTTCGGCATCGGGACGTTTTACGCGCAGGATAAAAATCCCGCCAATCGTCAACGCATAGAACATCACCACAACGAATGAAATCATATCGAGCAGATTGCCATACTCGCCACTGAGACACAACAGGGAGGCAACCAAACATTGCGACCACAAGGCCCATTGCGGAACTGAGTTTTTATTGAGTTCTCCTGCCTGACGAAAAAATAAGCCATCTTTCGCCATTGTGTAATAAACGCGTGCTCCCGCCAGAATCAAACCGTTATTGCACCCAAAAGTCGAAATCATGATCAGTATTGCGATGATAAATTTTCCGGCGTCTCCGAATATTTGATTTGCCGCTGATATTGCAAGGCGATCAGCCTGTGGAAAAGCGATGCCATCTAAAGGGAGAACGTACAGGTACATCAGGTTGGTGGTCACATACAAAATCGTGACAATGAGTGTACCCAGGAATAAACTCAAACCTATATTGCGTTTCGGATTTTTAATCTCTCCCGCAATGAACGTTACATTGTTCCACGCATCACTGCTAAAAAGGGAGCCCGTCATCGCTGCAGCGATGGCACCAAGGAGCGCTACACCGCCAATCTCCACCCAACCCGTTGCAACCTTTCCAGCACCATCTGCACCGAGATCCTGTGTTGCATTAAAACCAGTCGACCAGTTCTGTGCCCAATAACTTTGATCGACAAGCAAAAAACCGAAAGCAATCAGACCGAACAATGCAAAGAGCTTGGACACCGTAAACACGCTTTGGATGATCTTTCCTTCTTTCACTCCGCGTGTATTGACATAGGTCAGTAAGACGATCGTAATTATCGCCGTAAGCTGCGCCGCCGAAACGTTAATAATACCAAGAGAGAACAATCCATTGGATTCACTCATCCATGGGAAGAGATAAGCGGAGAATCGGGCGAACGCGACACCAACAGCTGCAATGGTTGCTGTTTGAATGATCGCAAAAAAGCTCCAGCCGTAGAGAAATCCAACGAGGGGGTTATACGCCTCTTTCAGATAAACGTATTGACCGCCAGCTTTCGGAAACATACCGCTTAGCTCACCATAACTGACTGCCGCTGTAATAGTCATGAATCCGGTTATCAGCCAAACACCAACTAACCATCCCGAACTTCCAACATTGCGTACAATATCGGCGCTAACAATAAAGATCCCGGAGCCGATCATCGATCCGGCTACGATCATCGTTGCATCCCATAAACCAAGGACGGGCTTAAATTTCGTTTCGCTCATTGATGGGTAATGTAAGGCTAGTCTTCAAATAATTCCTGAATTGGTTGGCCGGTAGCGCCGCTCGGAAATTTAATATTCAACATAACGGACAGGGTCGGCGCAATATCCGTCACAGGATGGTAACGAACAGATGAGCCATTCTTAATTCCAGTCCCGAAAAATAACACGGGCACATGCGTGTCGTAAGTGTACGGCGAGCCGTGCGTTGTTCCTGAAACCTTGCCCGAATTATACCACCCGGGCTGCAGCACCACGATCATATCCGGAGAGCGTTGTTGGTGATATCCACGAACGACCATCCCCTTGATTCCTCCCTCATCATAGTTGCTCTGCCGAACAACAGCTTCTGTATAAACATTCGCAACTCCTTCCTGCGCAAGTAAAAAGTTCGCCACCATCTCGGTTGCTATCATAAAATCCACACCTGACGATTTTGGATTCTGTTGAAAAAGCGAATGATCAAGAAACACAGAGGCGCCATCGATATACTCCACTACGTCCTTATCAGGAAAATAAGTGCGCATGTACTCATTAACGAGCGCTTTGATACGTGATGATCGAAAATACCCAGCAGGCATCCGCATGTCTTTCAAATACTGCGCGACATCTGCAACTGCATGATCGGCGGTAAGGAAAAGGATATAATTCCCCTTACCTACTTTTTGATCAAGTGTTGTTAGCAGGTCTTCAATATTTTTATCAAGTCGCAGATACATGTCCTGTAGTTCAACCCCGTTGGGTCCTACAGCGTGTCCAAGTATGTCTGTACTTGAAAATGAAACAGTAAGGAAATCCGTTACCTCGTCGGCACCGAGCTTTTCAGCGTCGATTGTAGTTTTTGCGAGTTCTGTCAGATAATCATTTGCGAAAGGTGTTTCTGGTAGCAAATTAAAATTTGCATTCTTTTTTCTCAATTCTTTCAGGTCATACGGAAAGGTCCTTTTCTCCATTCCGATCAGACGGTCTTCATATGGAGAATCATCTTTGAACGATTCCGTATACTGTTCAATTGGCAGTAATGTATTCCAGACCTTATTGAGGTACTCATCGGCAAGATTACGCTGGTTGAATTTCTCGACCCAGTCAGGAAGTTTGCTCATGTAGTATGTGCTTGTAATAACCCGACCGTTTGTGCCGTCATACCAGAAAGCGGCGTCCGCCATGTGCCCGGCAGGTAAAGCTGCACCGCGATCTTTAATTGAGAGACCAAATACTTTAGACTTGCGCTGCGAATTCAGTTTTAGTTCGTCCGTAATCGTTGAAGAAAGTAAACGCCATGGCGATACCTCGCCTGCGTCGGATGCTGACCCAACCGTTTTGTGCGATGGATCGCCAACGCAATTCACTTCTTTTCTGAGGCTCTTGTCGTACCAGTCATTTGCAATAATTCCGTGAATGGATGGCGTTGATCCGGTGTAAATCGATGCATGGCCGGGGCCGGTAATAGTCGGGATATAATTATAATGTGCGTTCTTCAAAACAAAGCCTTCACCCATCAGCCTTTTAAACCCGCCCGTTCCGAATTTTTCAAAAAAACGGTAAAGGTATTCATGACGCATCTGATCAACGGTAACACCCACAACAAGACGTGGCCTGTTCCTGACGACATTATCCTGGGCAAGTAGTGATGATGATGAAAGAGCCAGGATAACGATAAGAAGTTTTCTCATACTTTTATTGATCTGCCAATATACAGAATTTGCGTATGGCGCGCAGTAAAATTACAGCATCGGTTATTGCTCAATCCGGGCAAAGTATACGCTCATAATCACCTTCTTCGTAAACCTGGCGTCGGAGCATTCGACCATTTCGATCATAATAAATCACAACGTAGATAGAGGCAACCTCAACATGCTTTTCAGTAAAATAAACAGGCTCGTCTTTCGACCCAACATTGATCAATGCCGAAAAATCTGGCGAAATAATATTCGTTCCATGATTGTTCCAGACACCGTATCCGCTATTGAGGTGGAATATTGCAACCTTATCCCTATCGGTGTCCTTCACATACTCAATCGCATCAATGCCTCCTATACTTTCGGTCATATTGTAGATGTTGTACAGTGACCAAAATTTCCCTTTCCGAACAAGCGCGGTGCTATCATTCCAATAAGAAATTTCATCAAATCCGGATTTGCCAACAATTTTACCGTCCCACTTTGTAAAGTAGTAAGATCCGTTCCGAAAAGAAGCGAGCATATCATCGGTGTATCGAATGATATTTTTATCAAACTGGCTCTTGATTAACTTTTGTTTCCTGACATGGTAAGCACCAAACTTCATACTTTTCAAAAAAGTGATGACATTATTGTTTACGCTGCCGATTGCATCGTATTCAATTGGAAGAAGCGTCTTACCAGTTGCCGTAATCAGGCCCTTCTTTTCCTTCCGGATGACAACAAACAATCCTTCACCTGCAAATTGAACACCGTCGTAGTCGCCTTTAAACAAAAGATCGCCGGCAGGCGAAAAAACTGATTTTGAATTTTTATCCCCTAGTACAAGGTAACCGGTTGAGTCACGACCGGAAAGAAACGTGAGAGAGGTGTTGGCACCAAAAGTTTTCTTTACAGATGCATCGAAATATGCAACCAGTGAATCCGCACGATACCCAACCGCAAACATTCCAACAAATGAAATACTATCATACCTTTCAGGAAAAGTGGCGCGTGAGTATAGATCAAAGAAGCTAACGGACGAATCGTGCTCAACCGCGATCCATGGTTTTGATATTTTTACATCGTTCGCATATCCGATATGTTCGGCACTCGAATTAAATAGCTCGACCCTGTTACCTTCCCTCGAAATCATTCCGAAAAATGTCTTCTCGATTGTTCTTTCGGCAACGGGAAGTACAATATTCAATTCCGTATCAAGCATCCCCTGGCCGTAACGAGTTGACACCAACAGCAAATTTTTGGACCACGGTCTGATGTCAGGAAATCCTTCAGTCGGGACGACTGGCGTATTCTCAGCGCTGGCGGAAACATTTGCCGGTGTCACCGGATACCATTGATTTTCTTTTTTGAAAATAATCACGCCATTGACATCGTCAATTTCATCCCAATCAGACGTCAGTGAGCTGCCTGTGAAGGTGCGAAGTGACCACTTATTATTCTGTTTAAGTGCAACGAAGCGTCCTGCTATAATCTTTGCATTCTCGATGCAATCTGAAAAAAGGAAGCCAGACTTATGAATTACACGCAAACAAGACGTTGTAATCTTGAGAAACCCATATCCAAGGTCTTCAATTTCGTTTATCGTATCCTTCGCTATAACATCGCCCGATCTGTTTGTAAGTTGACCATTCAGAATCAGAATATCCTCCGTCACATTTCCGCACAGATATTCTTCGGCAATGTTCCCGTACTTGTTATCGAGAATAACAGCTCCATCAATGTCCATAAAACCGAACATGTGGTCTTTCAGAAATGGAACAAGGATCTTCCTGTTTAATTCTAACAACGTTGACAGGGAATCATCAAACTTCACCACGGATCTGCCCGCATCTTCCTCCTCGGCAACGATGTGAAACAACAAATCTGTAGCACGTTTTCGCAGCCAGCTTTCCGGATACCGAGTTAGAAACGCTTCGAAATTTGCGCGTGTTCCTCCGGCGGTAATGATGTTGAAGATCTGTTGTTCGACTTCCCTGCGATATGGCGTAGCCGGATGCTCTGCCAAAAATGATTCATAAGCTTTCAGTGTCCGCTCCCGCGTCTTGCTTTCAAAAAATAATCTTTCATACCGATCGCGTGCTTCCGTTGCGCGGAATGCCTGGGGATATCTGTCAAGAAACGAAAGAAAACTCTGATAAGTGTTTAACCTGACGGCCTCGTTGTATGCCGCTTCATCACGAAGACGTTTCGCTTCGCGGTCAAAGCGGGTATCAGGATAACGACTCAAAAATGTCAGAAATGCGCCCTCTGTGTTAATTAATTTCGCCTTTTCAAAGGCAACGCTGTCAATATTGTATCTTAACCTGGTCAAGGTCAGGCTATCGATCTCAAGCTTTGCAAGCCGGGCACGTTCGCGTGGTGAAAGGTTAAAGTAATCCTTTGAAGCAGTCGATAAGTAGTACGAGGCAGAATCGATATTGTATTGTGGATTCAGAGGATCGAAAAACCAGCGCGTATAAAGATACTTTGCCGTTGCATCGGCAGAGTCCCTGGATAGTAATTTCCGGATGAGCATCTTTGCCTTTGGCCAGTTTTGCTTCTCGATATTTTTTATTGCGGACTTCTCATGGCTTCCCAACTGCCCGTAGCCAGGTAAAGCAGCCGTCAGCGCAAGAAGCACGAATAAAGTTCTGATGATTGGCATGAATGGCAGATCACAAATTGCAAACATAACGTTTGACCTGCGATTTGATCATGAGTGATTTAAACAAAATTGACCAAAACCTTGAATTATTGCATACAATCATAAATTTTGTAACTTTTCACGTAGTAAAACAGCGTTCATGGCCAAGCTAAAGAATATCATTAAACAGCTTTCTGAAAAAGACTTCAATGCGATCCATACATCACTGATCGAAAGTAACGCAGAAAAATCCGCTTACCTTTTAAAGTCTTTGCGTGAACGCTCGCTTTCTGACAGCAAGATCATGACGGAACTGGATGTCAACGCCAACGCGTACTACACGTTGCGTTCCCGCTTGAACCTGAAGATAGAAGAGTATCTGATGGAGCAGCTTGACAGCCCACGTACTGACGTGCTGCGCAAGGTTGCGAACATCACAGAAGTGTTGTTTACAAAAAAGAAAGCAATTTCAGTCGCAACGCTTAAGAAACTTGAAAAAGAGCTTCTTGACTACGATCTGGCCAACGAGTTAACGGTGATCTATAAATCCCTCAAGCGGCTAAATATAAATTCACCTGACTATTTCCAGTATTCGCAATTGTATAATCGTCACGTCGCGTACATGCTCGCAGTTGACAAGGCGGAAGATTTGCTGGCTGACTATTTCAAAAAATTCGGAGACTATTTACTGAACGGCGGCGAAATTGAAAAGCTTGGACTGACGCTTGTGATGAAGGAGATGGTGAATGTAGCCAAGCTTTACGAATCACACAGATTGTACGTGTATCAGAGCTGTATGTATATCTTCCACAGGCTATTTGTTGAAGTTGACGACAGCATGCAGCAGGAAGGTGAGTCTATTGAAGACATTTTTGTGAAGGTGCAGAACATCTTCGAAAGCTATCATCTTGACTCCATTTACTATCATCTGAACCTTGTCTTTGAATTCCTTAAGCTTGAATACTACAACCATTATCATGTTTACCGCCAGGCTGAAAAATATTACGAGGAAGTGAACGATGCGTGTGCAAACCTGATGGTTAACTACGCTACCTACACCTTTCCGTCGCAGTTCCTGCTTTCAAAAATCGAGCGTCATCTACGCAATGGAACCGAGGCAGAATTATACCACGAAAACGAAACGACCTTCGAAGACTACGAGATTGATCCACTCGATGTTCCCAAGCACATTGTATATGTCGTTTACCGCGCGCTTTCGTGTTACTATGTTGATAAGTTTGACGAGGCCGCAAAGTTGATCAACAATCTCCTTAATGAAGTAAGTCTGAAGAAATATCCTTTCGCACAGCTCGAGATTAAGTCGCTGCTTGCGTTGCAATATGTACTGATGCGCGATTATGAATTATTCAATCAGCTTTCAAACAGTATTCAGCGCCAGATAAGATTATTCGGTAAAGATTCCTGCGAGAATATTATGCTGTTCCTGAAGATTCTGAAAATTGCAACCAGCGAAGCAAAGAAAGAAAAGGCGAAGAAAATTCAGGCGCTCATCCCACGACTCAGCACCACCGCCGTTAACTATTTTGCCCCAACTAAGCTGATTAAGCTTGACGACAAATTTGTTCGCCTTCTTACAGAAGTTTAAGATAAACTCAAAAGAAATGGCTACAACTCAAGCTTTATGATGCTTTCGTGCGAAAGCGGCTTATTCAGATAAAGCTTCACATTGTCGTATTTTTTTGACCGACTGAAATCCTGTGGGTTAATCGAGGATGTAAGCATAACAATCTTACACTTCTTCTTTGCCACATTGCTTAGCTTTTCGAATTCATCCAGGAACTGGAAGCCATCCATCAACGGCATGTCAATATCAAGAAAGATAACGTCTGGAAGGACTTTATCTGCCACGTCGAGTTTCTCCATGTTCTTGAGAAACTCGATGGCGCTTTTCGCGCCTGTGTGTGTATAGATATTTTCCGTTACCGAAGCCGCCTCGATCATTTTTTGATTAATGAGATTATCGATCTCATTATCATCAATTAACATCACGGTGCGGTATTTCTTTCCTGCCATACAAATTTATTTGAACGAGTATAAAAATAAGGTTTTGGATGTCAAATCCAAACTCGGTCAAATGGCAAATTTAATACCCTGTGCCAACGGTAAGTTATGTCCGTAGTTTATTGTATTGGTCTGACGGCGCATGTACACCTTCCATGCATCGGATCCTGATTCGCGGCCACCACCTGTTTCTTTCTCACCACCGAAAGCACCACCGATCTCCGCACCTGACGTTCCGATATTCACGTTCGCAATACCACAATCTGAGCCTTCATGGGAAAGGAACCTTTCCATGTCATGCATGCTGGTTGTAATGATTGATGAAGACAGGCCTTGCTTCACGCCGTTTTGGAATTCAATCGCCTCATCGATCGTTTCGTATTTGATCAGATACAAGATTGGTGCGAATGTCTCCTGCTGTACAATAGCAAAATGATTTTCAACCTCCGCAATGGCAGGCTTAACATAGCACCCTGAATCATAACCCTTGCCGCTGAGAACGCCGCCTTTAACAAGAATATTTCCTCCTTCAGCCTTAACCTTCTTCAGCGCATCGAGATACATTTTCACCGCAAGCTTATCGATCAACGGCCCAACGTGGTTTTCAGCATCCAGCGGATTGCCAATCTTCAATTGCCCGTACGCACTAACCAAACGGTTCTTTACTTCCTCATAGACACTTTCGTGAATGATCAACCTGCGTGTAGTTGTACACCGTTGCCCGGCGGTGCCTACGGCTCCGAACAAAGCACTGCGGATGGCGATATCAAGATTCGCATTTTCTGTAATAATAATCGCATTGTTTCCTCCGAGCTCGAGCAAAGTTCTGCCAAGTCTTTCGCTTACCGTACGTGCAACAGCTTTACCCATTCTTACGGACCCCGTCGCAGAAATCAATGGGACGTTTTCATCGGATGAAAGCAATTGCCCGACTCTTGCGCCACCATTTACGAGGCATGATACGCCTTCGGGAACGCCATTCGCTTCAAAAACTTTTTGTGTGATCAACTGACATGCTACACTGCACAGCGGTGTTTTCTCCGAAGGTTTCCATATACAAGTGTCGCCGCAAACCCAGGCAAGCATTGTGTTCCATGACCATACAGCCACCGGAAAATTAAAGGCAGTAATTATTCCCACGGGTCCTACAGGATGATACTGTTCGTACATCCGGTGATTTGGTCTTTCTGAGTGCATGGTAAGGCCATGCAATTGTCGCGATAACCCAACTGCAAAATCGCAGATATCAATCATCTCCTGTACTTCACCTAACCCTTCCTGGTAAGACTTGCCCATCTCGTATGACACCAGCTTTCCCAGTGGTTCCTTGTATTCACGAAGCGCCTCACCGATCTGTCGCACAACTTCTCCACGTTTCGGAGCAGGCCACTTGCGCCATTCCTTGAATGCCTCCACCGATTTATCAACTACCTTATGATATGTTTTCTCATCTGCTGCGTAAACCGACCCGATGAGTTTTCCATCAACTGGAGAATAGGACTCGATCAACTCACCTGTCGAACGAAACCATTTACTTCCGGTGGACACACCAGGATTATTTTTCTTAAGACCTAACTCGGCGAGGGCATCTTTTATTCCAAAGTTTTTCATAGCAATGTTGTTTTCAATCGAGTCCTAAATCAGGGCGTATAACAAGAGCGCAAAAATAAGCTTTTTCGTGTAAACTGTCGTCGTCGGTGGCATTCACGCCGATACACGCAATAACATTCTATAAAAAGTGGATCCGGAGAACTGAACATAAGGAATTCGCCGGAACAGCGAATAATGTTCTCTTTATTCCGGGGGGAACGAAAGAAGCTTGAGCCTTTGCATGGAGCTTTCTACCTGCCGAATGGCTTTCGATCTCAAATCGGGGTTGCCATTCTTCATCACGGCAAGTAATTCCCAGGCTTCACGCAGATAAATGCGCGCAAAGTCAGGGTCATCATATGCGATGTCTGTGTTGTCAAAAATATCGGCATACTTAATTGTCTGAGCGTTTGCACTCACACTACTCATGCGTTCTGCCTCTTTTTGTTTCCGTGTGCGTCTGTTCATGCGCGGAAACTTGTCTTTGACATAAACATCGGTCAGTTCTTCAACTAAACTGGTAGCCTCTTCTGTAAATGAATCAGACATGATTGTTCGAAGAAAGGATTCAATTTCCAGTTTAGTTGTTAAGGTATCTTCGAGAACATCGTGCAGCAATGCCGCGCATAGGATAGGTAAATGATCCGTGTATTGTCTGCACATTTCCATAACACGTATCGGATGTACGATGTAAGGGTCTGCCGTATATTTCCGCTGTTGCGATCCATGTGCATTGTTTGCAAATGCCTCGACCTGCTTTAAAATTACATCCAGTTCCATAGTGCTAATTAATTCAAAAATTGTTCCGGAAGGATCAAAACGGCATATGACCGCTAAAATAATAGCCGCAACAAAACTGCCTAGAATATTGTATCTAACACTACACTAATTAAACATTCCCCTATGAAGCTCATCGCTATGGTCTTTCTTTTAGCTGTATGCTCTGATCTAATCGCTGCTGATCAACCTTTGCTCGTTGAGCCGGAATGGGTCAAAGAACGATCTGGTGATTCGAAAATGGTTTTGCTTCAGGTCGGTTACCTGCGATATGACTACGACAAAGAGCACATCAATGGAGCACAGTTCCTGTGGCCGGAGCTACTCGCTCCAAATTCTCCTGAAGGAAACTACAATGTACCGGAAACCGAGACCGCGACACGCATCTTGCAGGAGTTGGGAATCAACAATGATTCGTACGTTGTTTTGTATCACTGCCGGAACGAAGTATCTGTAACGGCACGCATGTTTCTTACGCTTGAACATCTTGGCTTGCGCGGAAGAGTATCGTATCTGAACGGCGGACTCGATGCCTGGAAGAATGCCGGACTTCCCGTTAGCAAAGAAATTCCATCTCCGAAAAGAGGAAATGTAATAGTAAAAGCCGGAAATGCCATTGTTGATAAAAATTACGTAAGTAACAACCTGAGCTCTGAAAAAACGGCAATTATTGATGCGCGCGCAAAACGTTTTTATGATGGAGAGCCGACAGGTTATCCACGCGATGGTCATATTAAAAATGCGTTGAATATCCCTTATACAGACCTCGTTAATAATCAAAACCGGTTTAAGCCACTCGACTCATTGTCGACATATTTCGCTCCTGTGAAAGACATGAATAAAGAACTGGTAACATATTGCTTTATCGGCCAGACTGCGAGTGTTGTGTACATGGCAGGAAGACTTCTCGGGTACGAGATGAAACTCTACGATGGCTCTATGCAGGAATGGAGTCGGATTGAGGAATTACCAATGGAAAAAACCGAAAAGACACCGTAATCTTATTTCAGAACGGCTACCCTCCCCTTGCCTCCGGCGAGAATAACAAGATCTCCATGGCGCGCTTTTCTCACGAGATGAAAACCTTGTTCATCAGAGAACGGCGTCCATGACTTGCCGTAATCGTACGAAATATCAATTCCGGTTGGTCCTACAGCGGCGACAATAAAGTCATTGAGAAACTCAGCACATTCTCTGTATCCCCGTGTCGGGGCGATTGGCTCCATCCATGTGCGCCCGGCGTCGGCTGTGTAGAATACGTGATCAACTTTCAATGTGTCTTTCGCATAATCTCCACCAACGATGACACCCACCTGATCGCCTGAAAATGCGAACGAAAATATTCCGGTTGTCGCTTCGCCCTGCAGTATCGGTGTATCCATATTCTTCCACGCGGTCAAATTCTTGTCAGTGAAAAGCAAACGGGATTGTTTCCCGCCTGTCGCAATGATCAGTTTGTCGTTATTAATGCATCGAATACCAGTGCCACTTGCAGCAAATGAAGCCTCCCCTACTTCGAGTTGCGGACATTGTGCATCGCTTACGCGCGACCACGTTTTACCACCATCAAAAGTTCGTACAAGCAGCATGCGGCCTTTGATCGGATCACCGTATATCACGCCCTCGTTGTCATTCCAAAAATCAATTCCGTCAATGAACGCTTCGTCATCTACAAGCTGATAAACGAGTTGCCAGGATTTTCCGCCGTCATTGGTCAACAGGATGTTTGATGGCGCACCTGCATTAGCAATGATTGCGTTCATCCCATCGAAGGCATAGATCGACCTGAAGTCAAATGTTTCATATTGAGAAACCTGCAGATATTGCCATGTTTCACCACCATCGCGCGTCTTCCCTACCCACCCATTGGATCCGCTCACCCAGGCAACGCTGTCATTTACAACTGAAGCGCCACGAAAAGAGGTACTGACGTTATTGGGCAAGATGACCAGTTCAAATGCGGCCTGAGCGTTAACGAAAAGCAAAGAAATGAAAACGAAAAACGCAGAAAGTATGGCTTTTTGTATTCTCATAACGCAATGATATTTATTCGCAATCCAAATATTAAAAATATCGACGTGGCATACATGACTTTTTTTTAATTACCTTTCGCTGCTAAAACAGAACCACTTAGTCGTTATGAGCGCAGTTGTCATCAATAGTTATGCTGAATTTGAATCGTACATTGGACGGGAGATCGGCGTTTCCGAATATATCAAGGTAGATCAGCGCATGATCAACCTGTTTGCGGATGCAACACTCGACCACCAATGGATCCATATCGATGCAGAAAGAGCAGCGCAGGAAAGTCCTTTCAAGAAAACAATTGCACATGGCTACCTCGCAATTTCATTGGTTCCACATTTATGGAATCAGATTGCTGAAATCAATAACATCAAGATGCTAATCAATTATGGGATTGAGAAATTGAAATTCAATCAACCAGTGATTGTTGATAGCGAAGTCCGTTTAAAAGTAAAACTTGCCGGTCTGACAAATCTCAGAGGTATTGCCAAAACCGAACTCGATGCTGAATTGGAAATAAAAGGTAGTGCGAAGCCCGCGTTTACTGCGACAGTTGTATTGCTGTATCACTTTAAATAAAAAAAATCCGGCAGAAATATCCACCGGATTTTTATTGATGATCGCCTTCTAATTACTGATCCTGGTGATCATCTGAAGAAGAAGATCCCGATTTTTCGATGGCCTTTCCATCCTTATCGAAATAATAAGTTTTTGTATCACTGCCATTACGGATCTCCACCATATATTCGTTCGTTGTTCTGTTACGATACACACTTGAGTTTTCCCAGCCTCTGTACTTTGGATCACCGAGCGTGATCAGCATCGAAGACGGAATATCATTCGTTGTTATTAAAACTCTGTCCTCTGCTTTCCACTCTGTGCCCGCCGCTGCATCGTCGGTTGATTGCCATGCGCCCTGATCAGATTCAGACGACATTTCAGATTCTGAAGATGTTGAGCTTGTCGTTTCTTCAGACGTTTGATCCTGAGGAATTGTGTCTGATTCAGTCACATTAGATGATGAAGCATCTTCTGATACTGACCCGCTTTCCTCTGCTGCTGCAGCTTCCTGCTGAGTAGCTGAGTTCGGCTCATCTGCTAATGGTTGTGGATCCTCCTCGATTGGCGATTTCTGATCTGATGACGTGGAGGCTTCGTCTGTTGCCGACATATCATCGTTTGCTGCCTGATCTTCAGGCAAGGTTGATTCGTCGGATAGTGCTTCAGGTTCGGTAGGCTCATTAGCCATGGTAGAATCTTCGGAAGTTGTAGATGCATCAGAAGGTTGTTCTTCGTTCATCTCTGAAGACTCCTGAGATGACCAATCAGTTTCATTTCCTTCGCCCGCAGTACCCGATGTAGTGCTGTCCGTCTTCATTTCTGATTCGGTTTCCATTTGTGCATCTTGAGATATCTCAGTATCCGAAGACGTTTCCGTGTCAGTCTGTGTATCTAGAGCTGGATCCGAAATATCGCCGCTTTCGGCATCAGATGAGCTTGATCCTGTTTCCATGTCATCCGTCTGAGCTTCAGTATCCGTTTGTGTTTCAGCAGAAGTTTCTGTTTCAGAACCAGTTTGCATCGAACTGTCATCAGTGCGATACTGTTCCGATTCACTTGATCCTTCCGGTGAATTATGAAGCGCCTTTCCTTCTTTATCGAAATAAAATGTTTTCACTTCGCCAGCTTCCTGAATAACGAGCATGTACTCATCGGAAGTTTTATTCCTGTAGATCGTGGCGTTTTCCCATCCTTCATACTGATCATCCTTCAACGTCTCAACCAGTCCTGATGGCAAATCATCCTTGCTAAGCATTTCACGATCTTCATCTCGCCATTCGCTGGTCGAATATCCGGTTGACGGTTCTTGTTGTGTCGTTGTCTGCGTACCTGTGGTGTCGCTTCGCTCCTGCGCGTTTACGGATGCTAATGCGATAAACATCGAACCAGCTACCGTTAATAATATTTTTTTCATGTCGTTAAATTGGTTTCGTTGAACATTAATTCGCGTCTATGAAGAAATAAAGTATGCCATGAAGAGAGCGGCCGATAGGATGAACGTTGGGTTACATTTTTTGTGGCTATATGGAAGCCGCTTCGTTAACGGTTGTAGAATAAAACCTCAATGGGAATATTATTTTACCTGACACTTGCGCGCTCCATGCGTGAACCATAACCTTTCATGCTTCTTCGAACATAGAGTTTTCGGTTTAGCACCCAGCGGTAGTGCCCTTTGATGAAGTGGTATTTGCCGTTCTTGTAGATATAATACTCCGGGACGTAGATTCTTCGTGGGCCATCAGGTCCTGTTACAAGTTTTGGAGTTCTTCCTTTCATACACTTTTCCGAAGTCTGGCATGACCCCATGAACAATACGATAGCGACAAAGAGGATGATTTGAAGATGGTGTTGTGACATAAATTTCACCTCCATTTTTAAAATGTTGTGCCGGTGAATGCATTGCAGATTTTTGCACAGTTTTATGTACCTTGTATTGACCTTACCCCATGATGTTTTTCACGATTATCTCAGCGGCTCTGGCGCTCATTCAACCTATTCAACCGGATTCGACGCTTATTAACATAAGTGACAAACCAGATTCTGTTCAAGCCCACACTTACATTGAAGCAGCCAAGCGAAATCTAAACAATCCGTTGAAAGCTGACTCGCTTGCCCTGCTCGCGTTTTCAAGCGCCCAAAAAGGGGGAACATTAAACCAGTTGGGTGAAGCAGCTTTTCTTATCTGCTTTTCTAATCTGGAGCGTGATTTTGCAAAATCCGAAAAGTGGGCAGACACATCGGTACTCTATTTTGAACGGGCAAACAACTTTACCTGGGCAGGCTACGTTGTGCGTAACATGGGATTGCAGGCGGGAATGGCAAACAAACCCGATGCCGGCCTGGGTTATTTGCAGCGTGCACTCTACTACTTTGAAAAAGTAAGCGACACACTGATGATTGCGCACACGCATGCAAGTATTTCACTTGCTTACCATAATTACGTTTTCGATTATCCCAAAGGTCTTGAGTATGGATTAAAAGGATTACAAATCCTTGAACAAATGCAGCAGCCTGACAAAGCAGTTAAATGGGTCATTCAAAATGCGATTGCAATCAACTACGATGATAACAACCAGCATACAGAAGCTCTTGATTATCATTTCAGGAATATTGCTTACTCACCCAGCGACAAACGATTGGGCAGCACTTATAACAACATTGGAAATAGCTACAAAAAATTAAAACGTTTCAATGAAGCGGAAAAATATTTCATCAAAGGTATATCATTAACCAAACGAACAGACGATAACGATCTTGATTACGCGCTCGCGACTGTCTACAACAATCTCAGTCATATTTCGTGGGAGTTGAAGAGGCGGCACCAAGCTGAGGCCTACCGTGATTCAGCTATCTTCCATTCACTGAAAAGCAATCACCCTCAAAAATTATTGGAAACATACTACGATTCTTATCTCATGTGCGAGAAGCACGACGATTATAAGAATGCGTCAAGGTTTCTGAAAACATATCTTACTATAAAGGACTCTGTGTTCACAGCGGAAAAGCAAAAGACAGTATACGAGCTTGAGCAAAAATATGAGACAGCAAAAAAGGAGGAACAAATTGCTAAGTTGGAAGCCCAAACGCGCATCCAGGATCTGGAATTAACGCAGTCCCGCGCAACCATTATCATTGTGATCACACTCTTTGGACTAACCGGAACTCTTCTTTTCCTGCTATACAAGCGATCACGATACAAACAGCATATTGCGCACATTCGGGAAACCGAGGAACTGCAGCGGCAACGTTTTACGGCGGTGCTTGAGGCCGAAGAAAACGAAAGAAGCCGCGTTGCTAAAGATTTGCACGATGGCATTGGCCAGCTCCTATCCGTCGCAAAACTCACTTTGTCTGCGGTAGAAGATGAAAGGGAAGATAATATGCGAATGATCCGGAACTCAATGTCAGTACTTGATCAGGCAACGAAAGAAGTACGGGCGATTTCTCATAACATGATGCCGGCAGCACTTACAGATATCGGCCTAAGTGCAGCGCTGGAAGACCTTTTCGTAAAAGTAAACGAAGCAAAACTATTGCAGATAAAACTCGAGGCGAACGGTCTCGAAGAAAGACTTCCGTTATCGGTGGAAATTGCCGTATACCGGGTAATCCAGGAAGTAGTTAACAACATGATCAAGCATTCAAAAGCTGATAAGATCAACGTAAGAATCCGGCGGCAAGGCGCCGCGGTCAGTCTTGCCATTTCCGATAATGGAATCGGATTTGAGAAGGAAGTGATCGCAAAAAGTAAGGGTCTCGGCTGGAAAAACATTCTTTCACGGATTTCAATGCTGAATGGCGAGATCGAAGTTGATTCACAGCCTGGCGCAGGCACCAGCGTAAGTATCCAATTTGCAATTACGTGATGGAAAACAACTTTAACATTCTCCTTGCTGATGATCACCGTCTTTTCACCGAAGGACTCGTCATGATACTTAAAAAACATTTTCCGGATGCCACGATCACGATCGCGGAATCCGGGGATGTCGCATGGCAAATTATTGAAAGCAAGCCAGACTTTGATTTACTAATCACCGATATCTCAATGCCGGGTTTGAACGGTGTTGAGTTGACCTCCAGGGTTAAGAAAGTCTATCCGAACATCCGGGTGTTGGTTCTGACAATGCACAACGAGCGTGAGATTGTCAGTTCAATTTTACATGCGGAGGCTGAAGGCTATGTATTGAAAAACTCAACAGCCCGCGAAATAAATATGGCGATCACAAACATCATGAACAACTCGACACATTACGGAAAAGAAATTGTCAGCATCATGATGCAGAAAATCCAGATAGAAAAACGCAGAGAAGATTTCCGAAAAATGTTGAGTGATCGCGAACTTGAAGTACTGCAGTTGATCATCGAAGAGCATTCAAGCGATGAGATCGCACAGAAGCTTTCAATCGGAAAACGAACAGTCGATTCGCACCGAGCAAACATCCTCGAAAAAACAGGATGCAAAAACATAATTGCCCTAATCAAATACGCGCTCCGAAACGGTTATCTCGCCATATAACATGAAATCCGTATCAGTACGGATGAAAAATGCTGTCCAGCACGGATTACTTTTTTTGCTTCAATTCGCTCTATTTGTATAACGGCACATGAAAATGTCCGTCCCGATGGAAGGAAAACACCCGTTGGCTTTAGTCTTTTTCATGGGTTACAATCTCCATGTCACCCTCAAGTGGTGACTGGAGATTCCCATATTTAAACCTTCTCGTTATGATCATCGACAAATACCTTCAGACATTTAAGATTCCATCCAGAACCGGGATGGGCCCGGAACTGCAACAGCTCATCGAAACGCAGTTGACAAAGGATCTTCGAAACTACCATGTGAATGAAAATGATTTGCGTTTTGACTGGTCACAATCCTACGGCACCGGAAGAAGCGCGCACTACCTTGATGGCTTTGCCGAAAACTTTAACAGAATAATCGTATTCGATAAGGATGATAATCTGCTCGCTGACGGGTGCATGGACTTTATTGCGAACAGGTTTTTCTTTATCGCTTATTGGGACTTGGTTACAACATGGAATGAGGGAACAATTGTAAATGAAAAGAAAGACCAGGGCATGCCCTTTAAGATCTGGCGACAGCTTCCTGAAGCACTTATGCTAAAGCATCGTCCTAACCGGTTATAATCAAATCGGAATAATTATTTTTACCGACGTACCCTGTAACGACTGACTGTCTATCTCAAGCGTTCCGTTTATTTTTTTCAGAAGCTCCCGGCAAAGCCGAAGGCCGATGCCAAGTCCTTTTTCCTGGCGTGTTCCCTTGCGGGATGCATAATTGTCATTGAGCAGCATCTCAATCATCTCTTCACTCATGCCAATTCCGGTGTCTTTAACTGACAGAATCATTACGTTCTTATTAGCCTTAAGAGTGATGCTGATTAAACCATTATCGGGCGTAAATTTTATTGCGTTTGAAAGAAGGTTGCGAATAACAATCGTCAGAATTTCGAGATCGGTTGTAACATGATACGCATCGTCTATCTCATTCTTAATTGCAATATTTTTTGCAACTGAGGACGGTTCGTAAAGAACTAAAATATTTCGCACCACTTCGGCGGGAAACACCTGTTCCATCGTCACGTTCACGTTATCAAAATTTGATTTTGTCCACAGCAGTGTTGTCTCCACGAATTCCAAAACCTGAAAAGTCTTTTCATTTACATTACGAACAGTATCCATAAACTGTTCCTGTGTCAAATCAGCATTTAATGCGAGGCTGGTCAGTACGTGAAGATTCTTTAAAGGGCCTCGCAAGTCGTGACTTAAGATGGAAAGTGTGCGGTTCTTATTTTCGTTCAGGCGTTCGAGTTCCTTTTCTTTTAAGATGCCATCGTGAATATTGATAAAAGCTACGAGATTGACATTTTCAAAAACCGACGACTTCACCTCATACCAACGATCTCCAAGCGATTTCGTATGGATAAGCGCATTCATCAGAACATAATCCTGCCCTTTTTCCTTAGCTTCCTCATTCTTCTCTCGCCAACCGGTAACTACTTCTTCACGATACTCCTTATCGGGATATGCTTTGTGAAACCAGTGATGGATTGTAGGCATCTCCTCGCAACTGTAACCTATCTCTTCGGTAAACTTGCGATTCACATAAATATTGTAATATGTGTTGTTTCGCTGCTCCGAAACCAGAAATGGATATGGGAGAAAATCCAGGACCTCATTCAAGGTTAATGTATCGACCCTAAGTGGAATAAAGGGATGATTCACGGGCTTCTTCAGGTTTTTAGGAAGATAAGAAATACGCCTTTCTTTTAAAAATGGTATCATAAAAGAAACCAGCGGCGCCGCTCACGGCTTGCCGAGCGCCCCGAAAATCCATTCCAATCCGAACACGACTGTCCCAAAATGAGCAACGAAGACCCCAGCACATGGTCGAAAAAATCGAAAACCGTCCAAATCGAGACCAGGGCGGGTTATGGCATGAAATTTACTGCCGGTTAAGCGGTATAGGATAGGTCTTGACTAGACGAGAAAGGACTTTCCAACATAAGTACTACTAACCATTAAAAGGTCCGGGCAACGGACCTTTTGCTTTTATTCTGCCCTAAAAAATGGAATCGTGGAGTATACCCCGACCTGTATGGTATGATTATCCTCTATTCGAAGCCTGGATTGCGCTGAAAGAGACCTGAGTTGGACGACCTGGTATACATATCCGAGCTCGAGTTTTATTGCTTTGCTCAATGTCAGCCCAAGAGCCCCATACAAGCGGTTCTGGTCAAAAAGATTATATCCGACTTCTTTACCAAAATTCACAAGAATTTCGTCGTACAAAGCCAGATACAATGGACGCGGTGCCTTATTCAGATCGATAACAATGCGAGCCATATATCGAAACCTGTTTTCGTATCGGCCATCGTCAAACTTTCCGGTGGCTGCATTTCCGATCATCCGTTGTTCAAGCCTGTAACGATGGGTTAGCTTTAACTTTCCGATAGCCTGTGTTGTTAAATACTGCTGCCAGATCCGATGCTCGGGAAATGCTTTCGGGGCAGCAAATTCACCATAAGGGTGAGTTTCAATAAATCCATATCCGACAGTAAAACGTCCGCCCGACGGACGATAAAAATCGAGACCTGTTCGCAAAAGCAATTGTTGTTTTTCACTAATGATTTTATTTCGGCGGAGTTGGACTTCGGCGTGAAGCCCAATCTTTTCACTCAGCTTGTGATTTCCGAAGTACATATACCATCCGTTGGTATTGCTCGTATGCTCACGTACCTGCGCGGCGACAGTAAAAAAAGTAAAAACAAATAAAGAGATAATAAACAGCTGCTTCATCTTCCGAATGATTTCGCAGCAATATTAAAAAGATGAATCAAAAAAGTATGCAAAAACAATGATTTACGCAGATACCTGCATCGCCTGAAGCTTTCGTTCAAGCTCGGTTTCTTTCCTCCGCATCTCTTCCTGTGTTGCTTCCAGCTCTTCAAGATTCTGACGAAGTTCTTCCTCCTGCGCACGCAGCTGCTCTGTTTGCGAAGTCATTTGATCGATGAGCGTTTTCGTGCGCTCATTGCTTTGCGCTGTTGTAATTGCCGAAGCCACAAACTCGCCTGCCTTTTCCAGGAAGGCGATCTGATAAGGTTCATACGCATGAAAGGTCGCCATTTCCATTACGGCCTGAATAGCGTCATTGTGTTTAAAGGGCACAATGATAAGGCAGGACGGCGGCGCATCACCAAGGCCGGAAGTGATTGAGATATACCCGGACGGGAGTTTTGTTAACATCGTTGTATTTCCTTCGAGAAAAGTCTGACCGAGCAGCCCGTCTCCAATAGTTACTTTTTTGTTCAGGTGCTTCTTTCGATCAAATGCATAACAAGCAGCGAGCTTTAATGAAGTCTCATCGGTGTTATCTGGTATGAACAGACTTCCCTGCTGTGACCCGGTGTACTTTACAAGAAATGTCAAAGCCTGGTAGGTCAGATCATCCAGGTTGCCCTGATGCGTTCTCACGATTTCGGAAAACCTGGATAGCCCCTCCGTTGTCCATATTCGCTTCCGGTCTTCCTCTTTTACACGTTTCATTTCATCGCGCATGAACACAAGCCTTCCGGCGAGATTCTGCTGATTCACAGATGCATTTGCAGCGTTAAGTCCGTCCCACTGCACTTCATAGTTCCCCTCGGAGATCTGGTTAACAAAATTGGCAGCCTTCTCAAGACTTCGTATCGAATTATCAAGAATTTGTCTTTCGTCATCAGCGGATGCTATAGCATCACGGCCTTCATTGAAAAGGTAACGCCTGTTATTTTCCTGAAGCTTGCTGAAAAGGGATGCGCGCTCTTTCGAATCTTTGTTTAGCCGAAAATAGATCAATATCAAAGTCGGCAAACCTAGCAACACAAGGAGAAACTGAACAACTGAGTTTCGGTTAACAGCCGCCTGATATTCGGCCTGCGCATCTGCGACCACTTTAGCTTCAAATGCATTGATCTGATCCATGAACGGCGTGTACTCCTGCCAGAAATGTTTTCCATAATCCTTTTCCAGGATAGACAGATAAGCATCCATCTCCTCGTTTTTCAGATGCGTCACCATTTTTACATACCATTGTGTATAAGCATCCAGACTTGCCTTTACCTTGGGGATACTTTGCATTGTATCGATACCCTGTATTGCAAACAAACTATCAAGTTGGCGGTAGGTAACAGCATTGTAATTCAATGCATTGTCGATAGAATGAAAAAGGTATTGCGGCTGGCGTATCAATGCATATCCGCGCGCGCTGATATCCATCAACTGGATATTTTCAAAAATGCGTTCGACCGTCTTCGTTGTAAGGTCGGATTGCGCCTTTATTGTCAGCGACTTGCTCATGATTATCCTGTTGTAGTAGGATAGCAATGCACCCGTAACTATCAGTATAAAAATCAGTGAGATTGCAACCTTGATCAGATTCTTTCTGATGTAATTCATGTGGGGGATGTTAATTAACGAAATCAGAAATTATCGGTGATCCGTTCCTGATTTCTGAAATTAGGATTAAAAACGTTTTCGCTCAAGACAATGTAAGATTAATTGAAAGAAGTGGAAACTGGTAGGCCGCTCTGAAGCAAAAACCCAAGTCGATGGCGTCGGAAAAGGTTACAAAGTGTGTAACTTTGCTCTGTAGTAACCCAAACTATGCTTTTCAAGCGTCTCCAAGTCTGTTGCTTTATTGCTTTTGTTTTGATGTCGATGATCTGTTTTGGTCAGCATCATCCGCTGGTGGGAACATGGGAAATGGTTTCGATCAAAGGAATCGATGCAGAGGGAGAGCCGTTCTTCCGAGACACTACAACAACACGTGAAGTAAAAATCATCACCCCAACGCACTACATGCTGATCGCGTCAGACGTGCGCGCCGACTCACTTATTTTTAACAGGAGCTACGCAGGGACAGTAGCAATCAACGGTGACAATTATATTGAAACTCCCGTTCAGTCATCGCTTCCGATTTTTAGCGACGTAAAGGCTGATTATAAATGGAAACTCGATGGTGATTATTTCATCCAGTCGGGAAGCGTGACAAGGCCCGACGGAAAGAAAGTTGTTCTTGAAGCATTGATCTTCAAACGCGTTGTATCACCTAAGGGTTTTGACCAAAATCCAGCAATAGGTACGTGGAGCCAATTGAGCTCCAGCTATATCGATTTTGACGGCAATCGTAAAATGCACACCCGCGACCAGGCGACGCGTTTACACATCATCACCCCAACTCATTGGATGCGGATCAGCCATCGTAATAAAAAGTTTGAAAATGCCATGGCCGGATCGTACAAGCTTGTGGAGAATGTCACAATACCGACACTTGAATATGCATCGTATCGTTTCGAGATGAACGATCAGGTTTCAATGTCGGAACGTGTTGATGGGAACAAACTATACGTGACAGGAAAACTCATTAAAGCGGACGGCCGAACCATGACATGGGAGGACGTTTTTGAACGTGTACCGTAATCCATAGTACCCATGCAATACAAACCTGCTGGCTACAATTCATTATCACCATACTTCATCGTGAAGGGAGCACAACAAATGGTCGGCTTCCTTCAAAACCTCTTCAATGCGGAAGTATTGCGACGATACGATCATACTGACGGCACCATCATGCATGTCGAGCTGAAAATCGACGATTCCGTTCTGATGCTTGGCGATTCATCTGAACAATTCCCACCAGTTACGCACGTTCTGCATCTTTACGTGCCGAATGTTGATGAAGTTTTTAACAAAGCACTCGCACTTGGCTGTACCGAAATTGAAAGGCCATCCGAACGGCCTGGAGATCCCGATCGGCGCGGCACTTTTAAAGACTTTGCTGGAAATATGTGGTCAATCGGTACGCAGAAAACGCCCGGCTAACGAGAAGGTAAATCAGAGTTTTTTCAAGCCTTTCATTTCTTCCTTTGATCCTTCCTCAATGCTGATTGCTACGCCGCCTCCGGGTGCGAGTTGTTGTTTCAGCCGAGAAGTTGAATTAACCCGAACTTTGCGTATGGTATAACTCTTGGCATTCGATTGCCAATTTGCATCCTTGCCGTCAGCAAAAATTGTGGCGATAAAAGTTTTTCCTTTCGGGAGATATTCAAAGCGGATATCGGCAATGCGACTGTTCTCGTCGGTGATGCCGCCGACGAACCATTCATTTTTACCTTTGCTTTTTCGTGCAATAGTTACATAGTCGCCGGGCTCTGCTTCAAGAACGTACGTCTCATCCCAATCAACAGCAACATCTTTAATGAACTGAAATGCATCTGGAATGCGATCGTAATTTTCAGGCAGATCGGCAGCCATTTGGAGCGGACTGTAAATCGTGACGTAGTAAGCGAGTTGCTTCACGAGCGTCGTATTAACACCGTTGTCAGTTTCACGCCCATATTTTGTGAGATCAGTTTCAAGAATTCCAGGTGTGAAGTCCATTGGACCACCCATTAATCTGGTAAACGGGAGGATCGTTGTGTGCTCCGGTGAGAGTCCGCCCATCGCCTCGAATTCAGTTCCGCGCGCTGACTCCTGCGCAATCCAATTCGGGAATGTTCTATGAAGCCCAGTTGGCCGCACGGCTTCGTGGCTGTTCACCATAATGCCGTATTCGGCTGCAGTCTTCGCGACACGTAAATAGTGATTTACCATCCATTGGCTGTCGTGATGTTCTCCGCGTGGAATAATAGGTCCTACATATCCCGTCTTTACGGCGTTGTAACCGTACTTCTTCATAAAATCAAAGGCGTCAGTGAGTCGTCGTTCGTAATTAGTAGCTGAACTCGATGTCTCATGGTGCATCATCAGCTTAACACCTTTCGACGCGGCATATTCATTGAGCGCTTTAGCATCGAAATCCGGATAAGGCGTAACAAAATCGAAAACATTTTCTTTCCAGTTTCCAAACCAATCCTCCCAACCGATATTCCACCCTTCTACAAGTACAGCGTCAAAGCCATGTGCGGCAGCGAAGTCGATGTGCCGTTTTACATTTTCATTGTTAGCACCATGCCGGCCATTTGGTTTCATCGCAGAAAAGTCATCCGTTAGCTTCACATTCTTTTCGTCGCTGTAGGCCCATGAGCTTTTACCCGTTACAAAATATTCCCACCAGACCCCAATGTACTTGACAGGCTTAATCCACGAAACGTCCTGGTAAGTACATGGTTCATTCAAATTCAATATGAGCTTTGACGCAAGTACATCTGTCGCTTTATCACTCACGATGATCGTTCTCCAGGGAGAAACAGCATCGGCCTGAATGTAACCTTTGTTACCAACGGCATCGGGACAAAGGTGTGCACTCAGGGTATTATCGGCAGCATTTACGTTTAACGCCATTGTCGGGTAGTTAATGAGCGCGGCTTCGTGGATGTTGATGTAAAGGCCATCGTCGCTCTTCAGCATAAGAGGCGTTTGCACAGCCAGATTCTTAATTGTCTGCTGTGCGTATATACCAATCGTTGCCGTGGGCATTTTTGCCGGCATTTCAGAGATCTTTGATGTCGTGTAGGGATACTCATTCGTATCGTAGTCTCCGGGCATCCACCATGCTTTGTGATCACCTGCAAGCCTGAATTCAGTTCGCTCTTCTTTAATGATGAAATAATTAAGAAAAGGTTGTTCCGGAAACTCATAACGCAGACCAACGCCGTCATTAAAAACGCGGAAGCGAATTATTATGTGTCGTCCGTTTTGTTCGGCTTGTGACAAGCTTACCGCCAATTCATTGTAGTGATTGCGAATCGTCTTCTGTTCGCCCATCACTGGTTCCCAGGTTTCATCAACAGAAGTTGTCTTGCTGTCGCTGATTGCAAAACCATCCATCAACGATGGTTGATTATTTAGTTCAAGACCAAGACGACTTTCACGAATTACAGGCTTTTGTTTGTAGATCACTTCGTAAAAGGCGATCCCTTCTTTTATCTGAAAATTCAAAGTGACGTTCTTATCAGGCGAGGTAATTGTCTGGGCGTAGGAAGAAAAGAAACTGTTGACAACAAACAGTCCAATGAATAAACGTGTCATTTGTTTGGATTAAAAGACGCTATAAACTAAAGCTTTACCATAGAAAGGTATGCTTCAATATCGTTTCGCGCAAACGCAGACAGGTCGTTTTCTCGGAATCTTCCGCAATCGATTTAACAAGCAATTTATGCGTGACTAGCTGAACCACATCGTGGCGCTTAGCATCCAAATTTTCCAAATCAGAAAAGATTCAACTTAATTCCGCCATTCATCACGAAACCATCGAGGGGAGCATAAATGTCTCTGAACACCGGGTTGGTAATGCTTCCGCTGAAAATCGTATCGAATTTTGTTTGCCGTGAGTCAAGGAAATTTTCAAAATTGATGAAGACTGAAATACGTTCCCAAAGACGTTCCACCATAAAACCGCAAATCCAATATTCTTTACCGTACTCTCCGGACGAAAGTCGCTGGCGTCCGAAATAATAAGCTTCGAGACCGATCTTCCATTGTTCCTCCCTCTCGAACATCAATACATTATTCATGCGATGCTTTGGGGTCAGTGGATGCGTGACCGTAACGCCATCACTGCTGATGCTCGCATCGGTAAATGTGTACCCAACAAATAGCTTAAAGTCGCCGTACTCAAGTTTGATATTTGTTTCAAGTCCCTGCGTCTGCATAAAGCCATCAATGTTCGTCAGTTGGTAGCCGCCGTCAACATTGTTGATCAGCAAAGGATTATCGAGATGGGTATAGTAGAACAATTGATTAAGGTTAAATGAAAGCCCCTCTGCAAGTTCGCGTTTGTAATTAAAGTCGGCGTTTACACCATAGCTCCTTTCGAGGCTATTCCCGTCTGTTGAAACCGGAAGCACATTTTGGAATTGTAACCTCTCACTTTCTTCTGTGAAAATGGTCGGGGTTTTGTAGCCGAACCCGCCTCCGACCCGCGATGTGAGTGCTTCGCTGATCTTTACCAATACAGATAAACGCGGAAGAAGCACGGCTCCGTATCCATCAACATAGTCGAGTCTGAGACCACTTTCAATTGTAAGGGGGTCGACAATTGTCCAGTTATTCTGCACAAATGCCCCAACTGTATTTTGCGTGTAGTCCCTGCGAGGAAATGAAGTAAAGACATCTTCGGAAAACTCATCCGATAAGAAATTCGCTCCCACTATCCATTCATGATTATTATGCAAATGAAGAAAATTGAATTCCGTGAAACTACTGCGCTGCTTGCCACCAAACCGGTAGCCAGGCGAAATAATGTCGCGCGTAAAAAAATTCATGCTGCTTTTTAGCGTAAGAGTGTTTACGTCACTGAGTCTGTGTCTGAAGTTGAACTGTGTTGTAAATCTGTCAGTATTATTTTGTTCAAAAAAAGAATGATTCGCATCAGTATGCCCTTCAATGACTTTCATATCACCACCCATCCGATCTTCAGTGATAAAGCTTCCGCTCACATCGAGTTGTGTCTTGTCACTGAGGTAAAAGAAAACACGTGGATTAATGGTATATCTTTCATACTCAGGAATGGCGCTTAAGCCGATGTCGGAAGGGTCATAGGCTTCGGCGCGGTTATGAGCAGCGAATGTCGTTATGCCAATTTTTCCAAAACGTTCGCTGCAAAATCCGTTTAGATCAAGCCCTCCTGCTGAAGTTCCGTTAAAGAAAAACCGCAGTTCAGGTTCTTCGCCAGGTGTTCTGCTCACCAGGTTTACGAGTCCGGCAATTGCACCTCCGCCATATAAAGTTGACGACGATCCTTTAATAACTTCCACTTGTTTGAGATCGAGTGGCGGCGTTTGCAGTAACCCAAGTCCGCCAGAAAAACCAGCGTACAATGGAAATCCATCTTTTAAGATCTGTGTGTATCGTCCATCCAGACCTTGAATGCGAATGGAAGAATTTGCTGAAGTTGCTGACGTCTGTTGTGTCTGGATTCCTGTACTTTCGCTTAACAACATCCGGATGTCGCCGGGTTTCATGTTGGCTTTTTCTTCCAGTTCCTCACCTGAAATAAACTCTACACGCGTCGGTATATCTTCAAAAGTACGTGAGCTTCGTGTCGACATAATAACAACTTCCTCCAGGTGCTCGTGCGAGGGATCCAGCTTGATAGCGATTGTGTCGCCGTGCGTGCTCTTGATGACCTGAGAGACAGGTTCGTACCCGATCAACCTGCATTCGATCGTAAGTTCTCCCGCTGGCAGTTGTGTAAAGTTAACATCTCCTCCTGCATTTGTGGAACCAATGATGTTTCCAGGGTTGATAATGATCGTGGCACCGGGTAACGGATCCGATGTTTCGCTATCCGAAACCATGACTGTCAGGCTTGACTGACCAAAGGATGTAAGCGTTAAAAGCGTAAATGCAGCAATTAAGATGTAGTTCACTTCTGGAAATTAAGCCGCAAATATAAGTATGCTGGCGTGAACAGCTGTTAATAAGTGGTGAAGAAGAATAATAAAAAAGCTGCCATTTCTGACAGCCTCTTTTAACAATGCAAAATTCTAACTATGCAGCCGGTTTTACCTGAGCAGTTCCGGACTGTGTAGATTCTACTTCCACTTCTTCTTTCAACTTATGACGTTTTCTCCATATCCTGATTTGTTTTCCCTTCTTATTCCAGAATTTCAACATCGCGGGATCCATTTTCAGATTCAGCATCAGTTTTCTAAGTGGATTTCCCAGTATCCATAAAAGACGTTTGCCCTTCGGGAGTGAATTGATATTGTATTCAGCGCGAATCAACATTGATGACAACTCGCGGTTGACGAAGTCAGGCTCATTGCGCAGCCGTTCCATATACATCGGTTGCGGGCCTACATCTGTGTAGTTTTTTTCATCCCACAAAAACTTTAGCCCCGTAACGGCGGGCACAATTTCAAATTTCATCTTTTTGTACTGTGCCTGTCTGAAGAAGTCGACACGGGGATAAGAATATGTCTCGTTGATATTTTTCCAATAACCAATCGTATTGACAACATCTTTCTTGTGCATGACAGCAGTTGCCTCCGGTGGAATCGGCATATCCGGCAACAAAGGAATGTCAGGTCTCGAATAAGTAAACGAGTAGACCCACT